>Ga0181348_1000583_pt1 | contig 16020 bp, 23 predicted proteins | sample Su13VDMM110DN_FD_130092 | JGI IMG/M metagenome (GOLD analysis project Ga0181348, IMG submission 130092) | Freshwater viral communities from Lake Michigan, USA - Su13.VD.MM110.D.N | ecosystem: Environmental > Aquatic > Freshwater > Lake | place: USA: Michigan | collected 2013-07-16
ACACAATCATAACGTACGTCCGACGCATCAAGTAGACTGTTCTTAACCCGCTTCACACGCGGAGTTCGCCCGTCAGAGGGGCTTCGGCGCAGCATGCAAAAAGAAAACCACCCGTAGTTGGGAAAGGAGGCGGCTGCGCGCCTCGCCAATCGTGACCCGAGGCAACACAGACACGCCTAGCCACGGCAGTCACTGCGGAGAACAGTCACCACTTCTCGGACGGAGGAGGGCATTCAGAGAACCGCGTAGTACAGCTTCGATGATGATGAGTATCAATAAGACCCTCAAGAGCAACCACAAAAACATCTCTTACAGGAACAAGCAAAACCACCATCATCACCCCACCACTACCAAAGTATCCGCATACAGATACAAACACAGCACCATCATCGCCAAAGAATCAACGCTATACACACAAAACGTAAACAACACACAACCAAACAGACAGGACCACACGGAAACACCACCCACACCAGAACAAGTGGGTTCCCCGTGACGGAACGGCGAGGCTATGGTCGGGGGGGTTGCCGCGTTGGAGGGTGACGGGGTCGGATGCTCGGTCGGGTAGGGGCGCGGATGCCAGCTCGTTTGCCGCCGCCGGTCGTCGAGGCTGCTCGGCGGGGGTCGCGCACGATGTGGGACGCGTGACCGTGCTCCGGTTCTGGTGGTGGTGTCTGCCCGGTGGTTGTTGTTGTCCGTTTGGTCAGGTATACTCGGTGCTCGGGCGCTCCTGCCCGTTGGTCATGGAGGTTGTGGGATGTCTAGTGTCATCGAGCGTTACCAGTACCATCAGGACGCGGGTCACGGTTGGGTCGAGGTTCCCCTCGAAGATTGCGTAGGGCATCGAGTGTCGCCGTACTCCTACTGGGGCTACGGGTCGGACGGGTGTCTTGTGGCGTACCTCGAAGAAGATCTCGACGCGGTCACGGTGCTCGGTAACCAAGTCCACTACCACGGGGTAGCGAAGGTGCGAGAGGAGTTGCGCTACGTCCTCGAACCGGTACAGCATCCCGGCGAGTGCTTCGTCCGGGGCTTGGAGCGGTTCCCCGCTGCGGCGTCGAGCGGGTTTGACGTCGAGCAGGTGTTCGCTCTTGAATCGAGTCTTGCGGCGGATCTCGACGCGGCTCGGAAGCGCAACGCGGCGCACCTTGTCTTGGTCGCGGCGCTGCGCTCGGACATCGAGGCGGCGCTAGAGTCGAGCACCCAGGGCGAGCCGCTCGGGGGAGTCTGCTCGGAGTGCGAAGGCTCGGGGAGTGTCGTCGCAGAGATCGACCCTCGACAATGCTCTTGCTGCGACGGCTCGGGGCTAGCGTCGTGATCGCTGACGCCTACACCTGCACCGCGTCCGTCGAGGAGGTCGCATATCTCGCGGAGCGCGGGTCGATCCCTGCCGGTGTCGAGTTGGTCGCACGGCTCGGCTTCGAGGAGTGTCGCCGCCAGTACGGTGCGCCGTTGGGCGCTCGGGACTGGGCGGGATCGTGGTACGAGCCGCCGCGTCAGAACGGCTGCCAATGGATCGACACCGCCTACTACCCGTGGTGGGCGGCTGTAGTGCCTCCCCCGCACGATTGGGACGGATCGGACGCCGACTAGGCGCACCGGACGCGCTGGCAGGCTCGCACGTTGCCAGTTCCACCCGGTTCGAGTCCGGGCGCGTCCCTCCCGCCGACCGGCGGGGAGTAGCAAGGAGAACACCATGAGTAGCACGACACCCCGGATCGACCGCGACGCGCTTGCCGCCATGATCGATCGCGCCTGCCTTGTCATCGAATCGACCCCGATCCCCGCCGAGTTGCGCAGCACGGGCGACGGTGGGGGATTCGACGCCGCCGAGGTTCTCGCCCTTTGGATCGGCGCGGGACTCGCGTCGCAGGTTGGCATGGCGTTGGCGCTTGACCCGTCGCCCTACGTGATCGGCTTCCCGCCCAAGCGGGACGACGCCGACGACGACGCCGAGCCTGACCTGTACGCTGTACGCGCCGAGTGTGGGACGGAGGCGCTGTACGTTGGCACCGAGTCCGATGCCTGCGAGTGGGCGCGGCAGGCAGAGGAGCAGAGCGGAAACGAAGTCAGCCTAGTCGTTGATATTGCGACGGACGACGAAACGGCAGAGGAGGCGCGCCGCATGGCGACCGCCGCCGCCGACGACCTTCGAGACTAGTACCCGCCGCCGCGCCCCGCTGGCGGGGATCTCCGGGCATCGACGCTCGGCGCGGCAATCCACCTACCGAGAGGAACGCATCATGCGCCTGACAACCGAAACCCGCCGCAACGTACGCGCCACGCTCGCCGCAATCGACGAGCACTACCCGGCGACCGGGCGCGGCTCCCTCCTGACTCTGGAGAATCCCAAGACCCTGAAAGACTCGAGCGCCTACCTGACTGCCGTCATGCACCTAGCGCCAGCGTCATCGAGTGGCGCGAATGTCTGCGCGTGGTCGGTAAAGACTTGCGTTACCGGGTGCCTGACCTACGCTGGGCGTGGCGGGATCCAGCTGGACGGCAGCAATTGGAACAAGATACAGGCAGCCAGGATTCGCCGGACGGCGCGGATGCTCCTGCACCCTGACACGTTTACCTATGACCTCCTTACCGAGATTGCCACGCTGAAGCGACGCGCTGACCGGGACGGCAGGACACTAGCGGTACGACTAAACGGGACTAGCGATATCGCGTGGCATAAGACAAACGCCGATCTAGTAGACGCTATCCGCAAAATGGGCGTGACTATGTACGAATACACCAAGCGACCGACACCGGCAGGGTATACCGATGCGGGAATCGACATCACCTACTCTTACCCCGGCGGCGAAGGTGTCGCGGCGCGTCGCTTCCTAGAAGCGGGACACCGGGTCGCTGTTGTGTTCGCAGGCAAGACACTACCCGCCGAATGGGTAGCACCGTGGGGCGACGCGCTCCCCGTGATCGACGGAGACAAGCACGATCATCGCTTCCTCGAGCCGGGCGGCGTTGTCGTCGGACTCCGGGCAAAGGGAAGGCTACGCGGCGCGACCGGGTCGCGGCTTGGGTTTGTGCAGGTAGCGTGACGCGTTCCCCCGTCCGAAGGTGGACTAGCCGAGCATCGACGCTCGGCGGGGGAGTCCAGCCGCTACAGGCTGGCAGTAACAAAGGGGATAGCATGACTAGCGAGACTCGAGAAACCTGGGAGGCGATGATGAATACCGAGACTGATAAGACTTGGGCGGTGACGATGGTATGGAGCAACGGAACGGAGACCGTGACGGTTCACGGGCTAACCGGCTGGGAAGCTCTGATAGTGGGACAGGAGCGCATCATCGAAACCGTAATGAGTGGGGAGGCTGCCGTGAGTGACGAACAGCGCGACCAGTTCGCTCACGACCGCAACAAGTACCGCGAGACTGGCACGGGTTACGACCTGTACGCACGGGAGGTGACGGCATGAGTAACGGCGCACGACTCACGCTCGACCGGCTATGGCTTGCAGAGCGCGACGCGTACCGAAGAATGCTAAAGGTAGATAACTTCGAGCCTGTGCAACACCGAGCCGAGGCGGATGCCTCCCACCGAATGGCGAAGGGTTTACATGCTGCCGCCTATGACCTTCTAATCCCCGAAGTCGTCGGTCATCTATACGACACGCACGGATCGGAAGCGGCACAGGATTACCTAGCCAAGCAGTACCCCAACAAGCGCCGGGAGTTTTGTCAGGGCTGCGAATGCGAACGGCACCACCACGACGGATCCTGCCTGATATGCGGGACAATCTTTAGCCCGGTGATAACCGAGCAGCGCATCAGCAGTATGCGTAACGAGATCGAGCAAGCCATGAACCGGATAGGTAAGTCGTTCGGTGATCTCATCGACGTTGTCATCGACGATCACGGATCTATCCTGCTATCCAGCGACAAGCTTTACTTTAGTACGTCCGAGTCGGACGGCAGCCTAGTCATCACAAAGGGGGACAAATGAAAGCCACAACACAATCCGGCGCAGTCGTCGAAGGTAAAGCGATTACCCGCTGCACCGTCGATATCGGGGAGACCTGCGTGGAATGCGGCAAGGCTTGCGACTTCGGCACGGGACTATTCGTGAACCGGATACCCGCCGAACTGCCAGCCCAGGAATACGGGACAACGCTAGACGGTTACCTCTGCGCCGAATGCCAACTCGAAGTGTGCGTACTGTGCCTCAAGAAAGTCCTCGACTGGTCGATGGATCCCAGTCTTGGCGTAGTGTGCGACGACTGTGGGGGGGAAGTATGACGCTACACCTAATCGTGCCAGCCGACGGAGAGACAACGCTATCCAGCGACGCGCTCGAACTACACGACTACCAGCGCATCGTCGGCGGATGGATCGAGCACGTTCACCTGCCCGGTCGTAACGTGATCGCCGTAGTAAACGAGGAGGGCGCATACCAGAACGCGCCGTACAATCCTCGAGCGTCCGTCATCGCGTCTGCTTGCCTCGGCAGGCACCAGCCCCTCGTCGGCACCGTAGTATTCGTCGGGTCGGACTACGACAAGGACAACGAGGTGGATCTACCCGAAGCGTTCCTGCTCGAGTTCATGCTGACAACGTAACACCGCGCCCCGCCCTGCCGATTGACTGGCAGGGCGGGGCTTTTTTATTTGTCGAGCGGCAACGGGTCGAACATCACGATCTGATCGACGGCGACCCACTCGCCCGTCGGAGACTTGTACCCTCCCGCCTCCTTGACCTTAGCTTTCCAATCCTTGTAAGACACACGCGCCGTCTTACCCTCGGCACAATCCAGGTCACAGAACTTCTTGTCACCAAGCTCGAGCCACACAATGTTCAGCATGGTCTCGCAGAAGTCGCAGTACTTGACTGCCTGGATGCGTGACCCTCCCACTATGCGGTCGTAGTGCGAGCGGAGATACCCCTCGCCTTCGCGTTTTGCCGTGTCGATGTAGACGCTGCGTTTCCATGACCGCCACGACGCCGGGTTAGTGATCGCCTCGCCACGCTTGATTGCCTTCTCGTACGCCTCGTCGACCAGCGCAATCAGCGTGTCCGTGACCATCTTCTGTCTCCGTTCCCTCAGGTCTTGCTCGGTATGAAGGGAGACTTGATCCATCAGTCTTGTGGTGTTGTCGTGTTGTGGGCAAACATCATCGAGTAGATCCACAGGTCGAGGATCTCGTCACGCGCCTCGAGCATGAGCTCTTCGGGTGTCATCGTCAGCCACTTGCCATTGTGAATGGCTGCGCCCTTCTCAAACTTGGCTTTGAGTTGAGTCTCGAACGTGTCGTCGATCATCAGCGCGGCGAGGGTGCGGTTGAATGAGTCGAGGGCAACGATGGGTGCCGACAGGATGTAGTCGGATAGTGCAGACCACTGTTCCTGTGTGGTTGGTACTTCCTGGGTCATCAGAGTCCAGCCTTCCGGATGCTGTCGAGGTGTTGTTCTTGTTGGATTGCAATGCCGGCGTACGCGATACAAGCGGCGTCGGCAATGTCTTGGTTCTTGATACGGGATGCGGGGAACGTGCTTGTTGCCCAGTCCCATACGGGTTCTTTGCCTCTGCCCTTGATGCCGCAGCGTGACCGCCACGTTGCAGGCATGATTGTTTCCGGGTAGACGGGTGTCTCGTTGGCTGGTCGGTCGTGCGCGAATGTAGCACAAGCGGCAAGGACGGAGCCGACTACCTTTGCGTGGTTGACCGAGCCGCGCCTTGACACTCCCATGTATGCGTCCTCGACAAAGATTCCGGTGATGGATTCTCGGATTGATTGGAGCAAGAGGTAGTCGCTGATTGTGTCGAAGCGTCGGGCGTGGTCAGCCATTGGCTCGTCCTTGTTGACAGTTTCGAAGTAGAGAACGTCAATGATCTTTGCCCTGGTGGACATGTGTACGACTGCGACGCGTTTGCCGGACGCGTCAATGCCAATGACTCCCATCAGAAGGGAATGTCAGAGTCGACGGTGGGTGTGGACTCGGGCGCAGGGGTAGCTGTCCTCGAGAGGGACGACTCCTGGTTGTTGCTGGCTGCGCGGTTAGGCACTTCGATGCGGTCCGAGAGAACTTCGATCTTCGTTTTCTTTACGCCGTCCTTTTCCCACTCGGACTGGGACAAGCGGCCCTGGACGTAGACGCGCTCGCCCTTCTTGCCGTCCTGACCGAAGCGTTCTGCCTTGTCACCGAATGCGACAACGTCGATGAACACTGGATCGTCGATCCATTCGTCGCCGTTCTTCTTGCGGTTGTTGACAGCGAGGCGTCCGTTGGCGATCTGGAGTCCACTTGCAGTGGCTCGCATCTCAACGTCGCGGGTTAGGTTCCCGCTGATGATGACTGTGTTCATTTGTCCTCCTTCATTCCTAGCGCGATTGACGCTAGGTCTTGTGGGTTGTTGGCTCCGCACGATATGTCAAGCAGAGCAACATGGTATTTCCATGCGCGTCTTGCGACGATGCAGCATGGTGCTGTCTTGTTGTCCTTGTTGCCTTGGACGATGTGGTCGAGGGTGTCGTTGATAATGAATGGGAATGCAGCATCAACTGCTTCCTGGGCAATGCATCCGTTGCAGCCACAGTACGCGTCGTTGGATAGGTCTTTCATGGCGTCTTCGTATTCGTCACCGGTAATGCCAAAGTCGTTTGGCTCGTCGCCTACATGATCAAAGTTCTGGTAGAAGTAGACAATGTCTGCTGTTTCCAGACGATCAACAACAGCTTGGACTGCATTGCTTAGGTCGAGTTCCACCGTTACCTACCCCGCTAGTGTTCCACGGGGATCATATCGAGGATCGTGCGGGTTCGATGCGGCTACGCCTCCGCGACTGTCGTCCTCTCGGCACAGTACGCAGAGGTCTCCGAAGAACGAGTCGACCTCGTTCAGTTCGGCTCCACACACAGCGCAAGAGTATCGCTCCCACAGCACAGCGAGCCAAGGTACCTGCTCGATGATTGCCATGGCAGCATCATTGCCTAGCATCCAGCCGGGTTGTTCGACGGAGTCGTTGACTACTACTTCTGCAAGGATGTCGCGTAGCTTTTTCATAGCGCCTTCAGCGCGTAGGCAATTAGAATGAGGGCTACGATTGCGATAGTGTTGGACAGGTCAAGCATCTAATCCTCCTCGGGTATTGGCGTGTCGACGGCGACTGCTGTGCGGGATCGGCGACCATAGTCGCATACGTCGTAGTATCCACACCATCGTTCGCTGCACTTCCATGTTCCCCTGCCTGTTGGGGGGAACACGCCTGCCGCTTCGACTGCCAGCAGGATTGTTGCCTGGTCGGCGGCAGACCTCATTGTCTCCTTGTTGCGAGCGATCGCAGCTTCGTGGCTTGGCTCTCGCACAAACACGTTGGAAAACTTGGCAATGGTTTTCTTGTAGCCAATGTCGAGCGAACGCCAGCCACGCGTGAGGGGACTAAGTCCATCCTCGATTGCAATGGCTGCTTGGTACAGGGCTAATTGCTGATCTACTGTTGCTTTCTCTGGCGTGTAAGAAGAACGCCCAGCCATGCTCGCCTTGTTGTCGGTAACGACGATACTACCGTCGTCCGCCCGTTCGACCATATCGACGTAGCCAAGCAAGTCAATATCGCCCAGGAGTTCGACTCGTACCTCTCTCTGTACGCTGATAGGGTTGATCGTCGGCGCGACATCTGTAACGTAGAGCTCGGCGGCGCTTGCCAACCTGTCGCGTGTCGCGTCTTGGTCGATGTCAGAGAAGTCATACTCAAGCGTAACGCCATGCTTACTTTCGGTTGGTGGGTTGTCGAAGCGTCGGGTAATTAGTTCTTGTGCTTCGTCGACGCTGGTGTCGATGCTGCTGATCTTGTTGTCCATGACTAGCCGAGTCAGGCTGTCCCAGGCTGTGCCGACATGCATGCGTCCGGCGACTGGGGTAGTGATACCTTCGACGTACCTGTATCCCCACGCTCGGAGGCAGCCGCCGTCACCGAGGGCCGACTTGAGTTGGGAGTGGGAGAAGTGGCGGCGTTCTTCGGTCACGATGTTTGCTCCTCAAGCCACGCGGTAAGAGTTTGATTCTCCATGTTGTAGCCCGACTTGGTGAGGGTGTCGGCGATCTTTGCGATCGTTGTCTGACCTGTGATGCCGAGCGAGTCTTTGATTTGCTTCTTCTGGTCGGCAGTCAACGCGCCAAGCTCGTCGAGTAGCGGGTTGACGATGCTTTTGTGTACGGGGGTGGTTGTCATTGGCTCGTCCCATTTGCCTCGCGCCCACAACCCGCCACAGATACCGAAGCGCAATGCTCCGTTACGGATCGCGTCGCCGATCAGTTCCTTCAGTGTGTCGCCGTAGCCTTTGGCACCTGGGCGCTCGATTGTGCCCACGGCTGGGATAGTTCTCCCACAAACTGTCATCAAGACCCACATGGCGCGAGGGTTGCCGGACTCGTCACACTCAAGGTAAGGTGTGCCGTGTTCGGTGAGGCCCATCGGCTCCCACTCCCAGTACGGGTCGATGTCGATCAGCATGCGCGTGACGGTTGCGTGGTCGACGTAGTCAAGCTCGAGGCCAGAGCCGCGCTTGATCTTGGAGATCAGCTTCTTCTCGGGGTCCCAGTACTTGGTGACTGCGAGGTCGAGTTGTTCTGTCTGTTTTATAAAGCGAGGTGTGTCCATTTGTGGTTCTCCTGGTTTCTTGTTGACAAACTCGGTGTAGAACGGATCGTCGTTGTTGTGGTGTGGTCCTTCGCACTCATGCCATGCGCGTAGCGTTTCCGTTGCGAGATCGGGGACTGTCACCCAGCCCTCCTTAGAAGAGACAAGCATCAGCGTGTCACGATCCGTAGACGCTCAACGCGTGACCGCTTCTTCGGTGTGAAGTCCGGGTCGAGACCGAGCAGTGCGTCGCTCGACAAGCCGAGTACGCGTGACAAGACAATCAAGTCGCTTGCCCTCGGTGTGCGATCACCACGCTCCCAACGCCCAACGGTTTCCTTTGACACGCCACACCGAATCGCTAGATCCGTCTGTGGCATCCCGCTTCTTATTCGTGCCTCTCGGAGACACTCCCCTATGTTGTTGTCCATAGAGTCATAATACACGACCCGTCGGACGGATGGTGTGCCAGTATGGTTGACTGCGGGACTAGGAGTCGAACCTAGATTCGTGGATTCAAAGTCCACTGTCCTGCCTTTAGACGATCCCGCACCGGAAAAGCAAAGAGCGAGGGGGGACTATGCCCCGCCCCGCTCTGTAACTAGAAGTCTACGGAGGATTCCGTCCACCTCATGCAGCTTCTGATCGCACGACTCGACTCTTAACACTGCGTTATCTTCCCTGGCTTTGAGTACGAGTCTGATTGCTTGGCGAACCTGGTCTAGCTCTTCGGAGCCCACGAGCCCTGGCTCGTTCCGTATCCGACCGCGGCTGCGATGATGACGGGAATCGAAGCGATGACTTCGGCCGGCAGGTCGAGGTTCAGTACGCCCGTGAGCAGGTACACAATCAGTACGCTGAGTGCGCCGCCGACTGTGGCGTTGCGGATCTTGGGGTTAAGATTCATGTGTCCTCCTAGGACTACAGGATGATGCGGTATTCCGCCCGTGCCGACTGGATTGTACCAGCGGCGGCGGCGCGGTTTCCCGATTGGGTGGGGGTGATTTGAATAACTGGTGGTCCAAGTACACGATCGGTTTTCTTCTTGAAGCCGCGTGTCTCTTCCCATGTCGTGTGGGCTTCGTCGCCCTGGTGTGTGTCGACGCGTCCAACCTTGTACGTTCCGGTGTGTGCGACGATGCGGTTCCATTCGCGTACGCTGTTGGCTCCGATGCGTAGGCTGGGGAGAACGTTTGCAACTCGATCGTGGGAGTGTCCACGCAAGACAACATCAGCATCAGACTCTGCCAAGTCTAGTTCCATCTGGTTGAGTTTCGAGCCGGCGCGGCGTCCGCCTTGCCAGCCGTGGGCAAGGTCGAACACTGTGGAGAACTCGGATCCCGCAGCGCCAGACGATGCGCGCTTCCAGTTGACGCGGAGGAATCCGTTGTACGCCATGTAGGGAACTTGGAGTGCGCCAGCAATTTCGCTGCCGATCTCCCGGTCGGTGTGCTTGCGGATGGTGCGCTCATGGTTGCCCGAGAGCCACACCCAGATTTTCTTTCGTACCGGCATGAACAGCTCGAGGGCGTGGTCGACGACTTCGCCGGGTACGCCGCCCTCTTCGAATGCTGCTTGCAAGTATCGTTGTGTCCACATGCCGGCGGCGAAGCGCGGGTCGCGGTGTGTGATGCAGTCGCCTACGTCGCCCATGAAGATGATGCGAGCGTCCGGGTCGTCGTTGATCTGGTCGATGTGCTTCTTGAGGAGCTTCTCGTTTGTATCTACCGCACCGAGGTGGGTATCTCCAATTGGCCAGACGTTGAATGTTTGTCCGGTTCGATAGCTTTCTGTCTTGCGTACAACTCTCATACTTTTGTTACCTCCACAAACATTTTGATGCTCTTGTTGGTATGCCACTTACGATGAACGCCTTCGCCACCACCGTTGCTGGTGTTGCCTTCGACGGTTTGGATGGGCGTCATGATTGTTCGCTTGACGAGGCCGTAGTCCTTCTCGATGAATCCGATGTGGTCAGGGACGTTGTCGCCGTCCCAGTCAAAGAGGACTACGGTGCCTGGTTGTACTCGGGTTGCTCGAGTTAGGCGTACTGCTGGGCGACAATAGATTTGCAGGTCGTTTTGTGCTGCCTCTTTCCACGATGGGCAGTACCGCCAGTTGAAGAGCTTGCCTGTGCGTAGGTCGTAGCCGGCAAGGAGGAACATGAAGGTTACGAAGTCGGCGCACCATGGCTCTCGGTCGATGTAACCGTTGAGGTTCTGCTTCATGGTGTCGATGAGTTTGCCACGGTTCGGTGTCTCCTCGAGTGTTCCGATCCAAGCTTTGGCGTGCTCGAGGGCTTGGGCTCCTGGGCGGCCGGTGACAAGCTCGAGGTCGCGGAGGGTGATGGGGTCGAAGCGTCCCGTCGATGGGATCTTCTGGTGCTCTTGGTACGAGCGGAGAAGAGTGCGGGCATGCTTGCCAATCACTGGGGTGTATGCTCGGAACCCCTTTGGAATTGGGATGCCTAGGATTCGGCATGCAAGCTGTAACTTGTATTTTCGTGTGGTGTTTTCCATCTATATATTGTATCTAGCGAGCCAGATACGAGAGTCCAGCAATAACACCAACCACAATCAGTCCGGTAGCAACACCAGTAAGCAAACGACCAAGGGCTCGTAGTGTTGCCATGTCCTTCTCAAGGTTGCCCATCTTTTCTTCAATGCGAGTAACGCGCTCTTCCAACGATTCGAACCTTTTGTCGAGGTACCGTTCCAGTCTATCTACTTCTGCGTCACTCATCGGTATCTCCGAATGCCAAGAAGGTCGGAGCGACTGGAGAGCTTAGATACCTTGACAACATCACCTGTCTGGGGGGCTGCAATAAAGTTTCCGTTACCTAGGTAGACGCCAACGTGGCCGGGTCCGCTCGGGGAGGGATTAAAGAATACAAGGTCGCCGGCCTGGGCATTGTTTGCTGTGATCTTCGTGCCGGCGTTGAACTGGGCTCCGCTGACTCGGGGAATGGTGATGCCGAGCTTGGAGTAGGCAAAGCTTGTTAGTCCCGAGCAGTCGAAGCCAACGGTGTTAGCGCCCTGGGCGATTCCCCTGGTTGGCCCACTGGAGGATCCTCCGCCCCAGGAGTAGGGAACACCAAGCTGGCCGGTTGCGGCTCGAGCAATGGCTTGTCCCGTTGCGTCACCTCGTCCAATGGCGACACTGCTGGGGTTGATTGAGGCGGCGTTGACTAGGTTCTTGCCACCGTCGGCTATTGCCATGCCAGCGTCGCGTACGGATGGTAGGTCGACGCCGGGGTCGGCGCGAAGTTGTGCGTCGATGATGGGGATGTACATCTTGACGCGACCAATTTTGCCGAGACTGTTTAGTGCGCCACGCAACACGTCGGCTGTCTGGGCTCCTGGCGTTGGTGTTGTTGGTGTTGTTGGTAGTCGCATTATTTTTCTTGCGCTCTCTTGCGCCGCAGGCTCTGCATGTAAGAATCGAGTGCCGCCTTGCCTTTTGGTCCCTGCGCGTCAATGACGGTGGGGGATACTCCAACCGATTTAAGAAGCTTAGTCCATAGTGTATTGTCAATCGTCGATCGCTCCAAACCGCGGGGAACCTTGTACACCTTCTTCTGTGGATCGAAGAACGAGCTGGTGGCTGTCTGGTTTGGTTGGCGCAGGAAAGCGACGGGTAGCAGGTTCTCGAGTTCTCGGGCAACAAAGTTTGCGTAAGGACGATTGATACCAACCTCGACCATCTTGCCAGTATCAACGTCAATAACTTTCTTGCTGCCACCTGGCGCGAATACCATGGCTCCAACAATTTCCACGCCGGTTTGAATGAGGGGACTAGAGAGTTGAACGAATGCGTTGAGGGCGGAGCCGCCGCCCTGACCGATCGGCATGAAGTCGGCGACTTGGGATGCCGTGGCAAACGGGTTAAGGCTCGACGTGCGAATGCCACCGATGACGCGTTGCTTACCGAACGGTGTCTTGCGCTCTTCTTCCCAGAGCGGCAGAAGGTCTTGCATCCAGTCGGGCCACACACCATTCTCCTTCTGGTACTCCTCGCCCATCTTGGCAAGAGTGCCGAGCATTGCGCTGCGCCCTGGATAGTCGTATGGCATTGTGATAAATGTGAGGCGCAGGATGTGTCGGTACCACTGGTTGAATGGCACAGCGACGGCGGCGGCGCGTTCGAACGTTCCGCCCTTCCGGTAAGATCCGAGCCAGTCTTCTGCGCGTTGAAGGGAGGCTTCTTGGATTTTACGGATTCTAGGATCGTTGCTAGTTCCTTTGAGTGCCGCATCAAATAGTTCTTGGGCTTCGTCATTCATGCTTCGCATGTTTGCCAAAAACTTCTTGCCCTTCGCCTTGTTGGCGTTTGTCATAAGTCCATCAACGTAGAGCGTTGCTCGCGCAAGATCCTCGGACAGGATATTGCCGCGCTGCATTATCGACATCCAAGTCTTAACGGCGCTAATTGGAAACGCAGCTATTTTTAGTTTGCCCTGGAGCTTACCCTCGAGCGCTTGGGATTCGGACAGCATGCCGTAAAGACCGCGGCTTTGAACCTCGGGCGGCAACTTGCCTTCGCGCATTAGTTTGACGGCAAGGAAGAATGATTTGGGTCGGAACGTAGCGAGTGCGGCAAGTAGCGCGTTGCCTGTAATGTTGGCTACTGGTGTGCGGGGAAGAAGGGTAAGGTTGATGCGTTGCCAACTCTGGCTCAAGCGAATAAGAACGTTCGGGTCCTTGTTGTCTGCGGCCTCCTTGAGTACCTTGCTCATCGTGTCCCATGTTGCATTGGGAATGGCAAGCAGTTCAAGTTCTCCGTTCTTCTTGAAGAACTCGGCTCGCCCCTCGGGCGTGTCACCAAACTCGTTAAGTGCCTTCTGGACATAGTCAATGTTTCCGACTTGCGTCATCAACAATCGGGAGGATTCTTGCTGGGGATCATCAACAGCGTTATCAAGCTTGACCAGAAGGTTCGTGGCCTCTGCTCGAGTGTTGACCTTGAATGCCGTCTTGGCATTAACAAACTGGACTTCGCCTAGGTTTACTGATTGCTCCAGGAAGTACTGGTAGTCCGCCTCGTTGCGAATTGTTATCTGGTCAGAGTTTTGTCGTATGAACTTATTGAGGGCCTCGACCAGAGTAAACATGCGCTTGGGGACTTGTGCTTTTTGCACTAGGTTCTTAGCGTTCAGATTCATAATGCCAAGAGCGCCAGACTTGCCAGTGCGCTTACGTTGGATGGATCCCAAGATTGGAACCTGTGGGCCTGGCTTAACGGTGGCAGCATCACGCGACTCGTCGGCACCCAGGCCACCACTGTCCCTGCCGGTTCGAACAAAGATAGTTGGGCCAACAAGGTCGCCAGCGTCAACGGCCTTACTGGTTTCGTCAATCATCTTCGTCGCCGCGTCGCCCACGCGTCCCTGCAAGAGCCCCTCTTGGATCTTGAGTTCATTCTCAAGCCACTTCTTCCAAGACTTCAGACCGGCGACAGATAGTTGGGCGTCGTACTTGACGCTGATTGCTCCGCGAATGCCAGCACCATCAGCAGCCGCCCACCAGTCGTTAGCTTTCTTACGGCCAGGGACAAGTGTTTCCCATAGTCGAGCTCGAGCGTCAAGCAGACCAAGGACGGTGTCGATCTCTTCGGGTGTCGATCCGCTTCTAATGGCAGCATCACGAAGGGCAGAGCGGATTGGACTACTGGTTGGCTTGACGACTCCGTTGTCCCAAGCTTTGCCTTCGTACTTGAAGTAACGATCAAATACTCCCTTCACTTCGTCGGGTAGTCCGGTGTCTTGGAATCCGCGGCTCATGCGATTAAGTTGCATGACCTGGTGCAGCATGAAGGTACGAATGGCGTTATAGATTTTCTGGAGCTTTGGTGTTGGTGCTTTGCCGCTTTGCAAGTACAGCATCATGCTGTCTACAAACTTTTCGTGGTTGTCGCTTGTCCACTTCGAAAGGCTCCTGCCCATCCACGCCTCAAGGATCTTCAGTTCGCTTGGTGCCATAGCAGCGAGTTCGCGTGGTACGCCGTGGAGGATTTCGTGAAGCATGGTGTCGGCGCGCTTGACTGTGTCGATAGGGGTTTGTGCAACCAGAGCAATGAGGCGACCGTTGTCGCCAAACGATTCGCGCCAGTAAGTAATGCCGAGAACGCTGCCGTCGTTTTGGAGATTCATGCGAGGAACAAGTTTCTGTTCCTTCCTGTTGCGTTGTGTCGAGTCGCGGATGATGTCCTCGATCGGTTCCCGTTTCGGCATGCGAGGAATGTAGGTTCCGATTGGGACGAGGAGCTTGTTGGGGTCGCTGGGTAGGTAGGGTGGTGCCGGCTTGGAGGGCTTGGGTGCGGGGCCGTTGTAGATTCCCTGGATGGGAGTTCTGACTGGTGGTGTTGCGGCTGGCGTAGGTGTGGGGGCAGTGGGGGGTTCGGGTGTTGGGGCGGCGGCTACTGGGGGTACGGGAACGTCGGAAGTTGGTGTTGGCTCTGGGGTTGGTACCGGCGTAGGAGTCGGCTCGGGTGCCGTCTGGGAGGATTTTGTTTTCCAATCGGCAGGAGTAATCGAGGGAGCCGTTTCGTCACCAGACAAAGCCAGGGAGCCATCATTCTTTTCGCCGAACTTCTTGGCGTCAAACCCAGGTCCACGAATAATCGACCGCTCCCCTGGATACACAAGGTCTCGTTGCGGGTGAGGGATAAGACCCGAAACGCGAACATCAACAGCTCCGCCACTAGAGGATCCTGTTACCTTTGTAAAAATCAAACCAACATTTTCGCCTGAACCCCCATAAAGGCCGTAGTGACTTGGAGCGCCCAGGCCAGACTTCGGGTCAATGTAGTACAGCTTTTCAAGAGTGTTCCCGTTGCCGGTCTTGTATGTCATGCGAATAACTCGGCCGGTTGGAAGTTCCGGGTACGTTCTGGCTCCCGGCGGAACTTTGATTTGCTTTACTTGATATGGGATTGCGCCGCCCTCTTCAAAGCCGCGGTAGTACAGCTCGGAAGCGATCTCCTCTATCGTGAGAAGAGTCTTGCTGTTAGTTCTCTGAACAAGAAGAAAGGGAACGCCGGGAAGGATGACTTCAATTTTTGTTGGTCTTCCCCAATTCTTGAAATCCCAATCAAGAACCTTTTTAGCGTCATCGGGGCTAATCTTGCGCTGCAAACCATTCCAGTCTGGAGTATCCATCGTGTGCGAGGTCTCTCGTACTGGAACGTCAACAGCAACAGTCGGCTTGTCCGAAACGATTGGCTTACTGGAGGGCGCCGGCTCTGGCGTTGGTGCTGGCGAAGATCCGGGTCCTCTATTGTCTCTTGCACTACCGAAATCCCCGTCTGCATCCGGGAAGTTATAAGCGACGCTGCCGCCATTGTAGGCACCGTCGGCATCCCTAATGGTCGTACCCCTACCGACACCAAGATAACTAAGCTGCGTCATTATGGATTTACCGTTTGCCCCAGGGCCACCGA
>Ga0181348_1000585_pt1 | contig 15993 bp, 32 predicted proteins | sample Su13VDMM110DN_FD_130092 | JGI IMG/M metagenome (GOLD analysis project Ga0181348, IMG submission 130092) | Freshwater viral communities from Lake Michigan, USA - Su13.VD.MM110.D.N | ecosystem: Environmental > Aquatic > Freshwater > Lake | place: USA: Michigan | collected 2013-07-16
TCGCTGTCGCTTGCCATGCCAGGGCTCAGGCCTGTCTTCCTATCAACTACAGGGCAACGGATCTTCGGTAGCAGGTTCCCCCCGGCGCGGAAGGTGGCGCGCCAAGCCGGTTCGATTCCGGCGGGTGGCATATGAGCACAAGAGAGCACTACCAGAGCCCCGACGGGCTTCCCGCCGAACGGTGCGAACAGCGCCCGTTCTGCGCGGCTTGTGTTGCCTATGTGGCCCGGCGCGACGCGCGCATTGCTGCCAGGGCGCCGGCCAGGGCTGAGGCGCCAGGATGCGCCAGGGCCGCCGACAAGGCGCCAGCCGCCCCGCAGGCCGCCCCGCAGGCTGTCGAGCTTCCCAGGGGCCGTCGCGGCCTCCTAAGTGGCATCTCCGGCCCTCTCTCAACCCGCCGGGCTGGCGTGCGCCTCAGTATGCTCGGCGGCGCGCTGGCATGGCGCGTGGACGCACAGCCCCAAGATTTGCACCCCATGGAGTCGCGGGGCGCGCACGTTGCGCCCGCGCCTGTGCCCGCGACAGCCACACACGCAAGTGTCGAGCGCGAGGTGCGGGCGGATGCGGATGCGACCCACGCACCCACGCGCATGCACCTGACGCGCGGCATGATCGCGCGGGAGAGGGGCCTATGAGGAATACAATGCCAGGCCCACATAACACGTCGAACATAAGTTGTGGCACGGTGTGGGAAAGGTGTGATAGCTCACATGATGCTATCATGTTGCCGCATAATGTGTGTATTGTAATAACAGTATTAGAGAATGTGCTAGGCAAAAGTTGTGGCATAGAGGATATCGTGTATGGCCATGCTAATGCCAAAGATGTGGCATTGGAGTATCAGAAGAGGGGATGGTTGGTGCAACGCATAGGGAATGTTGTGCGACTCGTGAGGAGGCCATTGTGAGAGAACAAGCGGTGCAGATGGAGAGTTAAGCTGTAAGTATCGCCCCCGTCGTCTAAATGGGAGGGCTGCAAGGTAGCCAGCAGAGCATATGCTGCCAGCTGCTTTGTCGGACACCCTGTTCTCAACAGGGAGATCCAGGTTCGAATCCTGGTGGGGGTATTTCGGTAGCTGGGGTGGGCAAATGTGGAAAGGGCTGATAAGGTTCAACAGTGCTGACAACACTGGTAACCAAAGCAGCCGCCATTGTTGTCAGCAATGGAGCGAGTCGGCATTACCGGCTCACCCACCTCAGCTATGGCTTTTGTTATCGAACCGGCTGTACCCACAAAGCAGCACCTGTGGCCACAAGAGTGGGTACAGCTTGGCATTTAATGACCAAAAAGGAGGCAATATGACCAAAGAAGAGAAGCAGCTTGTGTGGTTCGTGATGCTGCTTTACATTTTGTCCCACTCTTGGCTGCTGGGGGCGTGAAATGCGTAAGTGGAAGCAGTTTTCGGATAAGGAGTTGAGTGAATTGAGGCCAATTCTTCACGCCCAGAGGCAGGAATTCTCGGATGATGGAATGCTGATGGGAGTTATTGCTGAGATTAACTTCCGTCTCGCGTTGAAGGATGCGGAGAGTGAGAGTTTGGAAGACGATGATGGCAGCCATTATGCCATGGATGAGAGATCATTCCCTTCTCCGATAAGGAATCACGAAGATTAGGAACGAGACTCCCCAATAGCTCAGTTGGTAGAGCGGCACACTTGTAATGTGCAGGCCACAGGTTCGAATCCTGTTTGGGGATTGCTGGGCCAACAAGGAGACAACATGCACCACAGTTGGAGGAGTCATTGGCAACGTGGTGGCCTCATTGCCACCATCGCCTATGTGCTGCACCTCAGCCTACATGTCTTCATGCCTGTGACTGTGGCTGTGGAAGCGGCGTTGGTGATTTGTTTGTGTGCGTGGTGCAGGATGAAAAGGCGTGCCAAGTAACAGCGTTGGATCACATTTGGGGGAAATGATGATCTCTGAGGAACGCAAGAAGGAGCTCATCGACGCTGAGGTTATGGCGTGCGATGGGGTGTTGGCGAAGTATGCCAAGCCGGAGGGGGTGGATTACCTGCGATGCACGACGCGAGAGTTTGTTGAGCATTGCTTTGAGAACAAGGCTGCGCTCATTGAACAGCTGGGTGGATGGCGGTGGCATGGTAATGTGGTGCTGCCGGAAATCCCGCCTGACGCGCGAGAGGTGGAGCATGTGTATCGTCAAGTGTACCACAAGCACACCAACTTCAGTGAGCGTAGTGAGGTGGAATTCTACGACAACTGTGAGTGGCCTAAGCAGCTGACGCAGAAGATAGCGCAAGAGAAGATGGTGATTCGGCTTTGCAATATGGCCAAGATGCCTTTGTTTGATAAGCATGGCTTGTGGTGCAGTTGTGAGAAGTGCAAGCCGTTTAAGACGTGGACCGCAGATCAGAACAATGAAGAGAGGGAGAGATGTGGTTATCACATCCTCGTCAGCGTGCGTAAAGGGCAGAGCATTGCGAGAGCAACTCTCGCACGGTTGACAGCGTTGAAGATGAGTGATGAGGTGATGGCGATGTGGAATGAGTTGTTTGAGGCGCTGGGGCAGCTGTGGGCAGCTAGTGGGGAACAGTGGGGAGCTAGTTTGTCCATTGCGCCCAGCAGCTTCCTGCGCCTTGGCCACTATAACGAAGGTGGAAGTTGCTATCGGTTTGGTGGGGAGCGCATGGATAGCAAGGGTATCCTCGCGCAGATGCCGAGGAGCTTTGTGGGGATGTTTTATCAGAATCCCGAGGAAGCTCCTGTTGGCGATGGTGCGAGGCATGGGAAGGTGAATGGGAGGTGCTGGGGACAGTTGGGATGCGCTGAGCGGCCTGGGTTGTTGATGAGCAATGTGTACAAGATCACCAAGACCAGGGCGTTGAAGGCGTTGGAGGGTGTGGTGAAGGATATGTTCAAGGTGGATGAGGTGCAGAGTGTGGCGATGCATGAGACATGCCACCATGATGCGCTCGCTGATAGCGACACTGTTTATGTCAATGGGGATGGCTTTGCTATCTCCATCAGCGAGGATGTGGATTGGCTGCCGAAGTGGATCGTGGCGCAAAACAGGCAGGTGGTCATTGAGGAGAGCTGGGTTGGTGGGAGGGGTGAGTGTCATGGTTGCGACAAGCGCGGTGAGGATATGTCGCAGTGTGCGAATTGTGGCAATCAGTTCTGCAATAATTGCTCCTTCTACGATGAGCAGGAGAGCTGCACTTATTGCACGGATTGCGCGAGTCCGCAGAATTGCACAGAGTCGAGTTGTTATGTGCAGGGCAGCACTGTTTCAATGCAGGAGCTTGCTGATGGCAGGTATGCCTGCTCTGATCACGTTGGGGAGTGTGTGACTTGTAATGAGATGTATTTGCAGAGCAAGTTGGCAGCTTGTAAAGAGTGTGGTGAGCCGGTGTGTGAGAGCTGTTTGTTAGACTGTGAGAAATGTGGGGATGTTTTCTGTGATGGTTGTTTGGGAGAGCATGAGGAGGCATGTAAGGAGAGGGACAAGGAAGAGGTGAAAAAGGTGAAGAAGATTGTTGTTCCGCCTGCGGTTGAATATGAGTTCAAGCTCATTCAGTTTGCATCACCGAGTGATGTTGTTGATGGGTGCTTTTGCAACTACTGCACCCAGGTGCGTGCCGCCACATTGCAGCCTGCGGAGTGATTATGGACCAAGTGGAACGTGAAGTTGAGGCGATGGTCGAGATTGAGGACATGATTGTGGCATCAGAGCTTGGGGTGCTGGCCAAGTTCTCAGGGTTGCCCAACGCTGTGTTCACCGAGGATATGGACTATGTCTTCATCCCCGGTAGCAGGGAGCCCCGCAATCGTGTCCTCTTCGTCGCCCATTGTGATACGGTGTGGGCCAAGCCGGTGGGGGAAAAGGATATCCAATGGCTTGGAAATATGCTTGTTGCGACATGGGCTAACAAGCAAGGGATTGGCGCGGATGATCGGGTGGGATGCGCGGCGGCTATGAGGGTGGCGCTACGCGGGGAGCACTCAGTGCTGATCACCACGGGGGAAGAGTGTGGTGCGGTGGGAGCGCAGGTGGCGCTGATGGAGATCAAGGCTGAGTTGAAGGAGCATGCATTTGCTCTACAGATTGACCGAAGGGGCGATCAAGAGATTGCGTTGTATAGTGGCGGGTTCTGTGATGAGTGGGAGGAGTGGTTGGAGGGGAGGTTTGTGGGATGGAACCAGACAATGGGGACATTCACGGATATCACGGTGTTGTGTGATGACCTTGGGATCTGTGGTGCCAATCTGGCAGCGGGTTACATCTACGAACACACTCAAAGGGAGACATTCTTCCTTGATGCGTGGTTCAGGACATGGGATGCGGTGGAGGCTTTGCTCAATCTGGAGAGCTATCCAGCGTATAAGCCTGATAAGGTGGTGTATGGTGGTGGCTTTGGTAGTATGAAATGGTGGAACACAACGCCATTGCCTAACTCTGGGTCGGTAAAGGTGGATGACTCAGATATGCCATGGTGGGAGACATATCATGATAATGATCAGTGTGTGATGTGTGATAAAGTGTTGATTGAGGAGGCCAGCGTGAAGAGCGGGATTTGCTATAGATGCCGCCTCCTGGCTGACACTCAGCTTGAGGAGCAATGGCCGGAGGAGATCATCTCGCAAGATGATGATATTACAAATGAGGAGTTGATGGAAAGGATGATGGATTGATGAAGCTCAATCGGATGGACAGCTGGGGGCACTTGAATCGCCCCAATTGCAAACAAACATTCAGCTTGGCTGTGTTTGTGCCTGAGAGCTTCGATGATCCGGCCATGATTGATCTGAAACCCGATCATAATAGGTACGACAGTCGCTTGTTATGGAAAATAGCAAGTGCGATACAAGGGAAAAGGAATTGATTGGTTGCCCCCTGGTGTAATGGCAGCACATGGCACTTTGGATGCCATGGTCAAGGTTCGAATCCTTGGGGGGCTATGTAGGGAACCACAAGCATCCAGGCTGTGAGCCAAGCAACCCTGCGCGGGTTGGTATGATGGAATGGCAAGGCTCATCCACATGTCAGAGTGTGGTGTGGTTATGGTGGAAGGGAGGGAGATGGGATGTTAACTCATAGTGGAAAGGACGATGAGAGTTGAAATGCAGCAGGTGAAGCGGTTGTTAACAGCTGATGGCAGGAAAGAGGCGAGGATTGTGAATATCCTCGGCTCAGATAAGAAGAGTGTGATTATGGATGGTGTGGCGTTGCCTATCCAGTGTAATATGCTGGAGTGGAAGGCGTTTGTTCGCCGCGTTAAGGCTGTGGATGATATCATCGCACCGAAGCGTAGGTTTTGTATCAAGGGTCAGATGGTGAAGAATCCTGGGATGTTTAAGAAAGTGTTGGAGTTTGGGGAAAAGGAGGGGGTGGTTAGTTGTCAAACAGTTTCAGATCGCCTTGGTTACGATGCGCGGACAGCGGGGGTAACCTTGGCGAAAATGGCTTCGAATGGTAGATTTAAAAGGGTTGGCAGGGGGGTTTATAAGTTTGTTGGGTATGCGATCACGAAGGGGGATTAGCATGAGAGAACAGGAAGCGATCCCAGCCAAGGAATTGGACCGGATCGTGGAAGACTTGACGCACGTTAGGGTGGCCGTGGCGATGGGCGGATGGGATGAGGTCAACGACGACTACCCGGAGCACACGGGCGGCCTAACCGCTCACGGATGCCGCTCGGTGGTGGACGCGATCGACTCCCTGCTCGCCCGTCTCCGCTCCCTACAGGTAGAGCAGGAGCCGGTAGCGTGGATGGTCGAGCGGCAGCGAATCGACACGGTGGGCGAATTGATGGACGAGTGGACGACGGCCTCCGTGTTCCACACTGAGATGGACGCCAGGAATTACGCGACGAGCCTGGACCGCAAGACTCCGCGTCGCATCCGTCCCCTCGTGTACGCGAGCCCGAGCCCCCGAGCCGCCGCTATCCAGCCCCCTGCTGATAGAGGTGCGCTGGAGGCGTTCGACCGGCTCGTCGGGGCGATCCCGCTGCACCTGCTGCCAGAGGTCCTCGTAAGAGCCGCGAAAGCCGACATCGCAACCGTCCGTTCCGCTCTCGCTCTCAAGGAGGACGACCGATGAGCGAGCCACTGGACCGTTGCGCGAGACGAATCGCGAGAGCGATGACGGACGCATCTACTAATTCTGCACCGACTAGTATCTCGTTAGTAGATGAGGACGCCCGGGATGGGCTGGAGGCGGAGTTGCGGTGGCTGGAGACGAACGTGGCGGCCTACTTCGACCAAGGAGGCCCCGATCCGCTCACCGACGTAGCAGCGCGAATCCGCCGACTCGTGGCCGCGCTGTCCCGCAGCATCACGACGCAGCCTATCTCGTATGACGAAGTCTGCAAGCGCGGCTTGACCGATGAAGCCTTCGCGCACATTGACTGCGGCATGGTCCGCAGCATCACGACCGCCGACGCTGGGCAGGAGGGTGCGTGGCGCGCTCGTTGGTTGCGGCTGCTGGAGCGGACGACCGAGCGGGGATGGGGCCCGACGCTGCTCTCCGCGATGGTGGACATCGAAGTTGAAATCCCGGCGCGCACGCCCTCCGAGAGCACGGGGACGGACGCTGGGGAGGAGTTCGACACGATGGAGGACGAGATCTTCGACTGGCTCCCCGACTACGCGAAGACCATCACCCGGAAGCGGCAGTTGTCGGAGATCGTCGCCCGCTGGCGCCCCAGCACACCGGAGCGCACCGGCGAGCCGGACGCGGAGGGAGACCTGACTGCTATCGCTGAGACAGTGGTGGCGAAGGTGCTCCACCTGAAGCACGAGGGTGAGTCGCGAGAGATGATGGTGTCGCGGACTCGTGGAATCCTCCGCGACGCCCTCCCCCTCGCCAAGCGCACCATCCCGGCTCCCCAGGAGGACGCCCGATGACACGCGAGCGGTTCGCGATCCACCGGGTCATCGTGGACGGGCGCTATCGCTACTTCGGCACCGTGAAGGAAGCCAAGGCCGCTGCGGTCGAGGTGATGCGCTCCCACGGAGGCAAGGGATTCGTCTACGAGTCGCTGACCATGGGCAACCTCGTTGACACGCTGAACGACCCGCCGTCCCCGGAGCCGACGCAGCCAGAGGGGGAGGCGCGAGCACTGGCCGACGAAATCCTCCGCGAGCTGGTGCGCGCCAGGACCAAGTTTCCCGGCGACAACGTGACCATGCTCGCGCTGATGGAAGAGGTGGGCGAGTTGGCGAAGGCGTCGTTCGAGGAGAGCCGCGACCGGGTGCGGAAGGAGGCGGTCCAGGTGGCGACGATGGCGATGCGCGTCGTGCTCGATGGCGACTCGACGCTCGACGGTTGGCGCTCCACCAAAGGGCTCGACGCTCTCACCCCTGCCCAGCCGGTCGTTAGCCAGGAGGAGAAGTGAGCGCATGGTGGCTGGTCACGGTGAGCGTCCTGTGGGCCATCGTCGCGGGCCTGCTGTGGTGGCGCGGCAACGTCTGGCGGGATCTCGCGAGGGGCGCGGCCGATGGGTGGCTCACGGCCCGGGCGACCATCGCCTACCGAACCCGAAACATGGAGCCCCGATGATCTCCCCCACGCTTACAGAAGCCGAGCGCGAGAGGCTGGCGAAGATGGTGGACGACATGGTGCTCATGAACGATTGGGACACGCCATGCGGCGAACCGGGCTGCAAGGAATGCGGAGCCGCTAGGGACTGGTCGCTCATCGCCTCCTATCTGCGCTCCACCCCCATAGAGGGCTGGCAGACGATAGAGAGCGCGCCCCGAGATGGCCGGTGGCTTCTCGGGTGGTGGGGAGACAACCGCGTCGAGTCGATGCGCTGGACCGGACGCGAGTGGGCGCACTACGACGGCGATACCACGGTCAGCCTACCGACCCTCTGGATGCCCGCGCTCCGTCCCACGCCGAGAGACGAGCCCACATTTCAATGTGGTAAATGTGGGGCAGCTGGTGAGTTCTATGAGGCGTGGCAGCTTTGTGAGGATTGTGTGAAGGAGGTGTATGGCTGCTGCCATCTTGGCAAACAAGGAGAGAGCAATGAACGATGAGGTTGATGCTGCTGGGTTTGACTGCACGCTGGTAATCCTGGTGATCTTCGCGCTGCTCTTCATGACCTTATGAAGAGATATGTGCTGGGTGCTATCAATAGGCGGCATAAACAGCTGGGTGGGATCATCACGGTGCCAGCATGGGCGGTGATGGTGCCAGAGGTGGTGTGTAAGGATGCACAGATTGTGGATGCATATGCGAGGTACTTTGTGGACAACGGGATGCTCAGTCACTTGGCATTGCGCCATGCCGAGCTAACCGTGCAACGCACCTATGAGCAAGGCTACATGGAAGGGCTGCGTGAATGCCTCGCTCGTAGATCAGCTGAGTATGCCGAGATGTGGCCTCAGTTGATGAAGCCAACGGGGGCTAAGTTGAAAGGCGTGCCCGTTGTTGAGCTGGTTGGCTTCAATCCACAGGTTGTGCAGCAAATGTATGTCCCCTTCCAGAACACCGGGAGGGCTGGGTTGGATTATGTAAAGGAGATGCTGGCTGACATGGGGAGGGCAGCAAATGGGTAAGGAGCTGAGCTTTCGCAATCGCAGTATCTATTTAGAATGCACAGGATTGCACCCCAGAAGCTACAATAGTGTAGCTAAAGTAGTTGGCATAAGCGCCTCGCGTGTAAGGCAAATTGTATATAATGAGGCACGGCGTGACGGCTAGGCGCGAGACTTGCAGTATCATGGTGCATGTAAATCAAAAGAGGATCGTGAAAATGACAAGTAATGACACCCGCCACACGCTAGAGGATGCCATCATTGACTACGGCGTCCAGCGCACGCTGGACAACGCTGATCGTGAATGGGAGGATGTGCTGGACAAGCTCAACGAACATGAGGTGCAATGTGAGAAAGAGGCGTTCGACAGGGGCTTCTCTTCCGCCATCAGGGGGGTTAGATTTTAAACCCAGGAAGATCACAGCGGCCTCGGAGGCTAGGCCATCCTTTGGCCCGTTTGGTGCAGACAAACCATGGCAACTGGTTGACCGCAATGGTGACTCGTTGGTGGACGCGCAGGGTAGAGTACGAAGGTGGGAGGAGGCAGAGGATGCATTGGCATGGATGAAAGCGGAAGGGATAGGGTTGATCGTCCCCCTGTCTTAGCTCTGAGGAGGGGCAAAGAGGATGGGTGGGATTGGATTGAGTGCAGTGATGGATGGTGGATGAGGCGCAGCAATGAGGAATGGTGGACCCCTATGCCATCAAAGATGGTAGCAAGGATCACAATCAAGGAGGACAAGAAATGAGCAGCATTACAGTTGATCGTGGCATCCCGGTGCCGAGCCCGAAGGATACCTTTTATCCCTGGGCGCAGATGCAGCATGGTGACTCCTTCTTCATCAGAGCGGAAGGGGATGACAAGCGGGCTGCGCAGCGTAGGGTTTATAGCTCTGGGCGGGCGTGGATGAAGCGGAACAAGCCTGATGCCAAGGTGCGCATGGCCACTCGCATTGAGCAGGCTGGGGTGCGGGTGTGGATGGAGATCGCTAGCCGATGAAGCTGGACAGCACACTGGAGGCCCCATCACACAGTAGATTGGCCAAGCTGCATGATTGTCGTAGAGCATATGGCTATCGCTATGTGATGGGCCTCCGGAGTCGCGGTTCGCAATCCACCAAGTCGTTGGGAGGCAAGGCTGGCCATGCAGCACTTGACACGCTGCATCGGCTTGGGTGGGAGGCAAGGGAGATTGCGGATAATCACATTGATGCGATCTTCTCGGAGCATGTGAGTAATCCCGAGTGGCTCACAGCTGAGCATATGAAGGGGATCATTGGCAATTATATTGAACGCTATGCAGATGAGGATGATGACTTCCGCCGCCTGCGCCTCAACGCTGATGATGTGTTGAAGAATGAGGCGGTGCTTTACAGTGATCTCGCTGGGCGCGTAGCAGATGATGGTTCGTTCAGCATGAATGAGATGAACATGGTGGTGCAGTTGGATGATAAGCTGAAGATGACCCTTGTTCTTGACATGCTTGTTGAGCGCAAGGATGGCACCGTGTGGGTAGCGGACCACAAGTTCACCGCACAGTACCTGGGGCAAGGGGTGCTTGGGCGTTATATTACCTCAAAGCAGATGCCACTTTACATCCTGGCTGCGCGCAAGTTGGTGGGCAGGTGTGATGGCGCTATCCTCAATGCGGTGTGGATGGGACAAGCGGCTTGCAATCCAGCCTCAAAGGCCACCAAGTTTGATCGTTATTATTTCGACTACACCGAGGGGCAGCTGGAAGAGGCGTTGGAGTGGGCTGCGCTGTCGCGTGGCAGAGCGCAGAGTGAGACCAATGCGTTTGGGTTCAACATGGAGTATTGGCCCCAGAATCCCTCCTCCTACTGTTCAGGCTGTGACTACCTGCAGCTGTGCGAGGTGGCCCCTGCCATGCGCCCTGGGCGTATAACCCAATGGTATGACCTTGCTGAAGCGGAGGTGGAAGATGCAGAGTAATCATGACTGGCTCACAGCTGATGAGCAGCTTGGGTGGAAGATTGGGGGAGTGGAGGTGGATCCAGCCACTCGCACTCGTAACGTGGAGTATCAATGGGTGTTGGATAACATTGATCCATCGGCTAAGTGTGTGCTGGATGCGGCGGCGGGTTATGTGCCAACATGGCATGAGTTGCCTCGCATGTTGGCGGCTAGGGGCTACAACATCCTAGCTGTTGATCATGATATGCGATCTCTGCAGATGCCGTATGTGGATGGGGTGGTCAGGGGATTGGCGGACATTACCTCTCTACCATATGCTGACAAACAGTTTGATGTGGTGTTGTGCATCAGCACCTTGGAGCATCTCACCGCTGGGGCTGCGATGGAAGCGGCGAAGGAGATGAAGAGGCTGGCGAGGAAGCAGATCTTGGTGACCGCTGATGTGGGTTATTGGTTGCCCGCGTTGTTTGGAGTTGATGGATGGGGGCCGCAACAGCCCACGTCGCCATCATTGAATCCACCTGTCTATGCGATGAGGATTGATTTGTAATGGCAGCTAATGGCAATTTCCCCCTTACGGGCCAGAGTCTTCAGGGTATTTGGAACGACGCTTTCTTTGGACAACAGATAAAACAAGGAGTTGCACCAATGACCAACAAGCCTATGTTGTATGAAACCTACGCCATCCTTGACCCAGATCCCAAGGTGGATGGGGATGTGGCTGTCGTCATTGATCCGCTCAGCCATGACTTATACGACAGCCGCGATGATGCCACCGCGACGATCAGGTTTGATGTGTATGACCACCTGCGGGATCATTATAGCCTCTTTGAAGCGAGGAAGATGATGAAGCGGGTTCGCATCTGTGTGAGGGTTGTGGGCAATGGCTAAGGACTTTTATGGCCTGCCCTGTGGGCAAGTGATTGTCGCCCTTGGTCCCCCCAAGACCGGCAAGTCCTCGTTTGCTGGCAGTATGGCCGAGGTGGTGCCCAGCGAGCGCATTGCTCTGCTCTGCACCAAGCCCAATGAGGCCAACAGCTTCATGTACAGGAAGCATGGCCTGACTGGGCGCGCCGAGATCTTCATGGACTCAGGTTGGGACCCTGAGCTTGGCTCATTCAAAGCCACCGCGTGGCTGGCATTGCAGCGGAGGCTCAAGGAGTTGAGCGCCGATCCCAACATCGATGGCATCATCATCGACAGTGGCACTGATAGCATGGATCTGCTGAGCCATGAGTCGCTGAGCGGGATGCAAGTGGCGGGCAAGGTACCCGGCTCGACTGGTGATCTGCGAGTGGGTGGCGCTAAGGACGCCAGCTTTGCCTACTACGACAAAATGAAGAATGGGGCGCAGCGTTTCATGACGAGGTTGGTGGAGGCTGCGATGAACATGGCTGCCCCCAAGTTCATCATCATCCCGTGGCATACCCAGGCGCCCTCTGAAGAGGAGCAGGCGAAAGAGGGCATCAGTCATGAAGGCAAGGTGTTGCCGATGATTGAAGGGAAGTATCGGCAGAAGTTGGCGGGGGATTGTGATGTGGTTGTGTATACCGATGTGGTCCGCAAGATCGAAGGTGGCAAGCCCGTGGTCAAGCATGTCATCCAGATTGGCCCCACCAATGACAAGCACGCTGCCATCAGAGGAGTGAAGCTGCCCGCTGAGGCCACGCTGCCCAATGAGTTTGCAGCGTTGCATGCGTTGCTGAAAGGAGGCTGATGATCACGTTGCTGCATGATGTAACCAAACAACCCATCACCATCGCAAGGCTGAGGAGGGATGAGCTGTTGGTGAAGCGCTACACCATGCCCGAGAAAGTGGGCAGCTTGTTCACCCCAGCCGCCGACAACAAGACCGCTGTGTATGGCGCTGATCGCACACAGACGCTATGGGAAGTGGTGTGTAGCAATCCCAAGGCAGAGGATGCGATTGGTATGCACATCCCAGAGGGGGCGATTGTGCAGACGCTTAGGCGCTTCCCGCGTGATACCAATTTGGTGAATGAGAAAGGGGAGCCCCACTTCCTGCTCAGCGTTGAGGTTTGTGGAGTACGCGGTGTAATCACCTATACCATAGATGAGGATGATGACTAGCGATAGACTGGCAGAGTATTCAGATGTGGATTGGGATGGCGTAGAGCTGTCCATTGCCACGCCACCGGACATTCCGAAAAACTTTATCGCAACCATCGGTATCACCACACCAGCAGGTGGTTTTGTGCATCGCTACTTGGATGGCGGCGTTACAGTTGTGTTTGGCGTAAGCGACACAGCACAATTGCGTAGGTTGATTGCGTTCCTTCAAACCATAGAGCAGGCCGCAGATGCCCAGTAAAGCCGCACGCAACCACATCTTCATGGAGCAGATCCGTTCCGACACCGCCCGCCTCAAGGTGCATCTTAAAGAGGCGTGGCAGCCCACGGTCGCAGAGGCATTGGTTGAACGGCGCGGAGCCCTGCTTGATGCGCTGGAATATTGTTTCATCGCTGGTCGCAACGCCGAGTGTTCATTCATCGAATGGCTTGACAGGGAGGCCCTCTCGGCTTATACTCAACTCAGTCCCTGTGTTCAACAAATGGAGGAAGGAAAGAATGTCTAAGCTGCGTGTTGCAAAGAAGCGCGCCGAGAATCCCTCGGCTGGCCGCGAGTTCCCCGAGGGCGTGTGGATGTTCACCATCGAGGAGAGCCGCCTCAAGCAGATTGAGCGCACCGACAAGATGGACTGGGCCTTCTCGCCCAACGCGAAGGGCAATGTGGCGTACAAGGGCAAGGACGCGGAGACGGTGTCGCTCCAACTGGGCCAAGCCCAGCCCCTTGAAGAGGGTCAGGATGACGCTGGTGCGCAGAAGGTGTTCTGCGAGCTGACCATCCGGGATGGTGATGTGACCATTGAGAATGTGGACAACTCAGTGGACATGGACAAGCAGCCGGTGGGCTATCGCATCCTCATCGACACGGGGTTGTTTGTGAACCTCGCGCTGGCGCTGGGTCAAGCCTATGAGGAAGGTGGCGATGTCATCCCCAGCGATGACTTCCGTGAGCAGCTGGCCGGCGGGGCCTTCAACGGCTTCAAGGTGGTTGCGCAAGTGAAGCACCGCACTTACACCAAGAAGGATAAGACGCAGGGTATGAACGTGGAGGTCAGCCAGTTCAGCCCGGCAGCCTGACAGCCCCTCCCTGTCGCGTAGGCTGCCCGCTGGGGGTCAAGTCCGTAACAATCGGACCTCTGACCCCCAGTTTCTTTTTATGAACCCATATGCAAACCATCACACGATACCTAACCGAGGTGATTATGGAGCCGGTCAATGAGCCAATCGCCCACGCTGAGATCCAGCGTGAGGGATTGAATGTGGAGGCGGCGGCGGAGGTGTTGCTGACATGGACGGATAGGCAGAGGTGGGCGGCGATGAGTGGGGTGTATGATGCGGGGAATGTGCCGGTGGCTAGAGCGCCGGTCCGCAAGATGGAGCATTGTGATGAAGCGACGAGGAAGTTGTATAAGCTGCTTGTGTACCAAGTGATTGATGCGTTGAGCCAGGATGTATGCTGAACATCGTAGGCCACAACCTCCGCGACAAGTATGGAACCAAGCGCCTCTATGAGATCCTTGAGGCAGCTGGGATTCCATCAAAGGAAGTGCACTTTGATGCACCAAGATGCAATATCACCGTGGCCATGGGGGATGACGCGGCTAGGCGGCTGATTGCGGATTGGCCCAAGGAGCGCAGCGCCCAGACGCGCCGAGGCTATATGTGGCTTGGGCGGGATGGCGGGAAGGTGTTGGTCACCCTGACCATCGACAATGTCATAGCTGATCGCAGCGGTGTGAGCGAGATGCTGGTGATTGCGGATTTTGTGAAGGCGTGGGGGGAGCGCGATAGCCGCAAGTTGGTGCGGCCTGACATGGATGTGGAGGTGATCACTAGGTCGATCAGAGCAGCAGAGGTGGCCAAGGAGTTGCTGGTTTGTGGGCTGGTTGCGTGTGATATTGAAATCACCAGGGAGTGGCCATCCAAGTGTCTGTGTGTGGGATTTGCACCCTCTGCAACCAAAGCATATGTCTTCACCAAGTCAGTGCTTGGCCATGCCTTCAAGCTGCTGGAGGATGATCGACTCGGGAAGGTGTTCCAGAATGGTCAGTTCGACCTGCACTTCCTCCTGACTCGGCACCAATGCCGAGTGGCGGGGAGTGTTGATGACACCATTGTGGCGTGGCACACGCGCTGGCCTGAGATTGCCGGGGCCAAAACTGATCTCCAAGGGAATAAGAAAGGTGGCATCAGGCGCACAAGGAAGAGCCTCCTGTTCTTCGGCAGCTTGTACACCAACGCTGAGTATTGGAAAGACTACGATGTTGATGAAGAGGGGATGTATGTGCTCAACGGGAAAGACTGCTGCATCACCATGCTGGTGTGGTTGGAGATGTGGTCGGAGTTGGTGGAGCTGGGATTGACAGAGGTGTATGAGATGACCAAGCGCAGGATATGGCCTGTGGTGGAGATGCAGGCGCGTGGTCTCCTTGTGAACGATCAGCTGCGCAGGCAGCGCATCAGCCAACTCGCGGCCAAGCGCACCATTTTCATTGATGAGCTACAGCTCATTGCTCGGCCTTTGTTGGAAGAGCGCCGTGACAAGATCAGCAAGCCTCACTTAATATGGCAGAAGGTGACATGCAAGTGTTGCAGGAACGGGAAGGCCGCGAGGCAGGCGTGTGTAAATTGTGCTGGCTTGCCCAAAGGCGCCAAGCTGGGGGAGTTGCGTGCTGCTGCTTTGGCGCATATCCGTGGGAATGGTGGGGGCGTAACCCAAAAGGCTGCAGCGATGCAGGCGGTGCCCAACATGAAGAAGGCGCAACTCCTAAGCCTGCTCCTTAAACCATGCACTGTGTGCAATGGTGTGGGACAATGGGAAGAATATGCATTCAACCCAGCCAGTAACGATCAACTCGCCATGTTGCTATTTGATGTCCTCAAGTTGCCCAGGAGGGAGAGTGTAGATGAAACCAGTCTCAAAGGACTTCTCGGATGGATCTCGGGTGAAATGCGTGATATGCCACAGGCTGGTGAGTTGGCAAAAAGTTGACACCAGTTTGATGAAAGAGGATGAAGAGGGGGATGTGATTTGTTATGAATGCATCAATGATCACATGATTGGAGCGGACTATCATGAAGCCTGAGGGGGAGTGGTGGTGGTCACCATATAGCAAGCTGCATCGCTACGGTCACTGGGAGCAGCTTGATGATCTGCCGATGTGGGTGGCGCAGCAACTTGGGCCGGAGACAATCATCCATGTTTGGCACGCATCGACAATATGGCCGTTTGCCCGCAGTCGTTCTGTGACTCACAGGCTACCTACTGCTGACCGATACTTCCGCGTCTATGAGCACGATGGTGATGTGACCTATCAACAATGGGTCCTTGGGGGTTGGTGGCAATGAGCAATTGCGATCACCGCTTTGTCTTGCTTGTCAGCAGTGATACCAGCTGCACTACAATGGCGCAATATAAATGCGCACGCTGTGGTGTTATCATGAGTGAGGCAAAATGAAGCGCCA
>Ga0181348_1000588_pt1 | contig 15938 bp, 9 predicted proteins | sample Su13VDMM110DN_FD_130092 | JGI IMG/M metagenome (GOLD analysis project Ga0181348, IMG submission 130092) | Freshwater viral communities from Lake Michigan, USA - Su13.VD.MM110.D.N | ecosystem: Environmental > Aquatic > Freshwater > Lake | place: USA: Michigan | collected 2013-07-16
AGTTGGGGAACAGCCTTATAGAGCCGGTTTGGGTTGGGAAAAAGATTCAGATGTAGGCTCAAAGTGGAATCCACTGTTTCCATATACCATGCCACACAGCGCACATCACACGCTCGCGCAAGCTCCAAAACTTGTTAAAACCAATACATGGCTTGACGAAACCGACCCGCATGATAATCCGCATTACAGAACTACCGATATAGCACCAGATCCAGAAATGCAGGGAGATACAGGTTACTTAGAATTACATAATATGCAGGGGCCATCTCAAAATACCCGTAGAGGAAACCTTGCTAAAGCAAAGCCAAAAGACCTAATTCCATCTATGGCTTTTAACATTGATGATGATGTGCAACGAGTTCCACGACTTGATTTTTTAAGAAACCTTCTTGGGTCAGACAGAAAAGCACTTATTCCTACCGGAGATTCTGTACACACTGCCGAGGGCATTCCAGTACCCGCAGGCAATAACGAGTATGGAACAATAGGCAATACAGAACCTCCAAGACTAATCCGTGCGTTTATGAACGATTTGTCAAAAGAAGGGGTTCCCCAGCACGAAATGTCTTACGGCCCTGCGCCCGGAAGATATGCCGGTAGTCACAATGTATTTACTGTGTCTGACGCAGCGCGAGAACTTATTAGAAAGAACGGTATTCGTGCGCTTGGTCTTGGCGCAGCCGCGACGATGGCAGGGTCATTGGGCCAAGAACCAGCACAACCAGCAGGGTACTAAGAATGGCTAAGCCTAAAAAAGCGCCAATTGCTGCTGTGCTGGCAGGGCTTACCGCTGCCGCTTCTTCGGAAGACTCAGAGGCAGCAAAGCCTTTTCACCTAAATCCCCGTAGCCAAACAGGACTTCCCTATAGCGATCTCATAAAATTACTTGCTGCAAAAGACAAAGAAATTATGTCTTCTATGGCAGCTATTCCAGACGAAACTGGGCCAATAAGTGCGTCCCATGTTAGCAAAGCTGACTTTGACAAGTTTAGTTCTACACATCTTGGGTCAGGCCAAGGACACGCCACATTCGGGCAAGGCCACTACTTTGCTACTCTGCCAGAAGTAAAAGACAGTTACATCGAAGAGTTCACTGACGGAAATTTGCAATTTCACGGTAAGGCTGTCCGTGGCCCCGGAGATATGCCCGGACTTAGAAGGTTTTCAACTGGCGACGGTAAAATAGTTGACACTACTAGACAGGACGGCAGGGGTAAAAATGATTGGCACGATGACATTTTTGATCAAATAACTTATTTTGAAAAACATGATCCTTCGACACCAGAAGGGCAAGCAAACAAACAAGCCGAAATTCAAAACCTATACCAAAAATTTCTAGGGTACAACACTCCAGAGGACGCTATGGAGTATGCCAACCGCTATTTTGTTCGTCGTTATGAACAAGCAACACAAGTTGCGCAATGGGCAAAAGCGGGCGATCTGCAATGGAAGTCAACTATTCCAAACACATATGACGTAGAGCTTGACGCACCCAGAGACAAATTTTGGCAGTTAGATACCAAACTAGAAGCAAACCCAGATATATTTGAAGCGGTTAAAAGGGCGTTTGAAAAAGCAAAAGTTCCGTTTGAATCTTCAAGAGGAACAGGTTTAGATGCAACAAACGATTTTAACCACGGCACAGGTGGCCAAGACAAAAAAACTAGGCTAATGCTTAGTCGGGGTGTGTTTGATGCAGGGTATCCGGGGGCAGGGTATTTCGACCAACAGAGTCGCAGACAATACATAGATGTAGCTAAAGCAAATAACCCCAAGCAAAAAAAAGACAAAAACGGCTTTAACAGAAGTACGCCAGTTCACTTAGACCCAGAGCAAATGAGTGCTACCGAGAAGCTGCTTGGATTAACAAAAAACTACGTTATGTTTCCCGGTTCTGAAAAACTAATTAGGATTTTGAAAAAAGCACCAAGCGAATACACATCTGACGATTATAAAATAATAGCACTAGCCGCAGCAACACTGGGTGCTGGTCTATCTACACAGCAAGCGCAAGCCAGCCCATATTCGGCTGCGCCGCAGCAAGGCCCACTACCAGCACCGGCCGATAGTTCGTATATGGACTATTTGGGAAGCTTGCTGTCACCCGAAGAAAACACTGGAGATCTAGGATATTTTGGTAAAGATCCAAAAAGCATGGATAGGTGGCATGAAGAAGCAAAGCCTCCAGAATACGACAAATTTCTAGAAGTTGCACAACCAGCACTTACTGAACTATCTCAAAAGTTTCTTGACCAGTATGACGAAGACGGAAGCCTTGCTAATACGCTGACCCAAAACTACACAGACATCTACAACAATATCCTTGGCCAACCTTACGATAAAGGCAATCAGGAAGCCAAAGAATGGGTAGATACATTTATTGGGTTAATGCAATCTCATAATCCCGGTGGCGACAACGCTGAAATTGCATATAGAGATCCTGAAGAAGTAGACAACGGGATAGACGGGTATCTCGACAACAAGTTTGCATTTGATAAAGCAGGCATTCTTCGCGCTCAAATGTTGAACCAAAGAAAACTCAATCTTCTTAAAACTTTCCAAGAAGGAGATAACGCTCCACCCGGATCAGGAGTAATAGATAAAGGTCTTGCAGATATTGGAACAATGTCTGGTCTTGATATGACAGGAGATACAGCAAAACTTTCCGATTTAAGATACGGCGGCAGGCCAGCCGACAAAGTCAAAGAAGCTATGTATTGGTGGAACGAAAGCGATAAAATCAATGACCCCAATACACAAAACTACCGCGATATGGATAGGGCATATACACCAGAGAAAAGTTGGACAACATACGGCGGCATGGGTGCGGGAAGTTATGACACCAATACGTTTTTAGGAAAATCGCGCAACTATACTTACGGAACACTGGCAAATCTTTCGCAGCTTTTCAATCAACAAAATTCGGATAAAGCTCTTTCGGGGTTAAGGGACTATTGGACGGGAACCGCAGCAATCGGCCAGCCAGCACCACCAATCCAAAAGGATCTTAGGCCAGCCGCAACCGCAGCATTGCCAATGCAGCGTCAAATGGAACAGGCTAGTTTTGTTGATCCAGCAGTTGAGTGGGTAAGACTTCAAAAGCTTTTAGGCGTTCAAAACCCAAGTTATCCAAGCACGTTTGCTACATCTATGATGGGTGGCATAAGGGAAAGCCTTGATCTTCCAACTCTTTTGAGTGCAGGAGTAACGGGCGGTCTTTCTATCCTTGGAAAAACCGGGGCTAAATCAGCTTTGGGGGCTGCGGCAAAAAGCGTTTTCGGGAATGTAGCGGAAGACTATGGCCAAGAAGCACCACTAAACGCTCTTATTGGTCAAAGCTACCAACAAGAAGGCGATGGCATCTACGACTATTTTGCCAAAGAAGGGCCGGGGCTTACTGATGATGAAGGCAAACCAGTAGCAGCTAATAGCCCGCAATGGGGTAAATGGGATCAAGAACGTACTAAACAATATGACACTAGGTTTGCCACTATTGCTGATTTAGGCAGTCAACTCGGCAAGCCTCAACCAGCCGCACAGTCAGTAGTGCCATTGCAACCACAAACGCCATATGATAAAGAGTATGATAAGTGGCGGAAGTCAATGGCGAAACCACAGCCAATGACACAAAGCCAACAGGGACAGAAGTACATGGATTACCTAAGTAATATGAGGAGATAGATATTATGGCTGAGCAAATCCAAAGCGACATTGATCTAGAACAGGACGATTCCTACTCTGAGCCAGTAGTTGCACCAGAGCGAGAGGACGATTCACCGGAAGAATCGCCAGAATCACCTGATTCTGGGCCAAAACCTACTAGCGAGATTAACCATTATGCACCTTTTAGGCAGTTGCCGCAGTTTGCTGGCCAAGATGACCAACAAATTGCTTTCGCTTTGTATGAAACCATGCAGCGGGAGCAAGCCGCAAGCAACGCTTTGCAGCAATACCAGCAGATTATCCCCTTCGCCAGCGAATATCTCTCCAATAAAGAGCAATATGAACAGTGGCTTGCCCAGCGAAACCAGCCACAACAGCAGCAAATGCCACAGCAAGTGCAGGCACAACCAGCAAAACCAGATAGTTGGTGGAACCCTCCAGCCGTGCGGGAAGCGTATAAGCAATATTTGACCCGAGATGAGAACGGCAGGGAGATTATTGCTGAAAATGCCCCATTAGATGCCCGACACGCATTATCTGAAATGCAGGCATATAAGGCGGATTTTGCCCGTAAATTCCTTGAAAACCCAGAGCAAACCCTTGGCCCTATGGTGGAAAGGGTGGCTTCTTCCCGTGCTGCCGCTATTGTTAAAGAACAATTCCAGAACTCAGAAAATGAGCGTTTTGTTGCTGGTTTACAGGAAGAAAATAAGTCTTGGCTATTAGATGAGTCTGGAAATGTATCTAGAGAAGGTCCATTATGCCAGAAATTTATTGAAGACGCTAAAAACATGGGCATCCAAAGCCCGCAACACCGTTGGGAATACGCCAAGGGCCAAGTAACTAAGACATTATTGGAAGCAAACTTCCGTAATTCTCAGAATCAACAGCCACAGCAAAGACAAAACCAGCCACCTCAAGTTCCTGTTCCACAGCAGCCAGCACCGGCTGTTGCCCAAGCTCAAAGGAACATGGATTACTTGAGGGCGCAGGCAGCTAGAACAGCCCCAAGAAATTCACCAGCTTCGACCGATCCAAGAGTTCCTAAAAAACCATTAACTTTTGCTGACAAGCTAAACCAACAGTTTGCGGTAGAAGGTATGACAGAATAAGAAAGGCTTATTGATTATGGCTAGCCCAACAGACTGGAGCCGACTTATCGGGGTTACGATTGTCAACCATCTTCGTGAAGAAGAATTGGCAACATTCCGTAAGTTTAAAGTATTTGCTGCTTTAGAGGCTTCCGGTAACGTCGTAATGAATCAGTCTGGACGGGGAATGGACTGGAATGTCAGATACAGAAATACGCCCGTTTCGGGGAATTCTGGAGACACGCCAAGGACGTTTGCCCGCCAAAATCTGTGGAAATTGGCAAACTTGCCTTGGAGGGGATTTGTCACGACAGATTCAATTTATCGTCGTGAGATGCTGGAAAATCGTGGTCAGCAAGCTCTTGTTAATGTTGCATCCAACATGGCTAGCCGTTTGCAAGAGAGTCTGGAACAGCATCTTGCCACCCAGATCTACTCAAACGGCGATGCTGCCGGTTATGAAAATGCTTTCCACGGCATGGATACGTTCATGGGTAACGACGGAACGATTGACACCTCCCTTGCTGCTTCAAGCGTAGCAACAAAGCGAACGGCGGTTATTGCCGATGTTTACGGTTATCCAAGTGCTACTTACGCTGGCTTGAAGACTCAGCTTGGTTATTACGGTGGCGGGCGAACCAGCGGTGTTGATATTTGGCCAAAAAGTGCAGTAGATCCAGAATTTGATTTTTATTCACCTGTAATAGTAAACTATAATTCTACTGGTTTTGGTGCAACTACAGCCAATTGGAAGGTTAATTGCATTGAAGCGACGCGCGAAGGCATTTTTCAATGCAAAAGAAATGACACCCGAGAAAGTGCTATTGATATGGTAATCCTTGATAGGAATCTCTATATCCAATACCTGAATCGCCTTAACAGCACGGAACGGGCAATTGTCACCAAGTCCACCGGACTCCGTTCTTACGGTTTTACCGATGTATTTGAACAGGATGGCGTGGAAGTGACTACGGAATACGCTGTTCCAGCAGGAAAAGGTTACGGAATCAGCGTGGGAAATATGGAACTCCGCTGCTTAGAGAACCAGCTTATGGTAGCAGAGGGCCCTTTCTTTTCAGAGGAACTACAAAGCTATAGATATTCCTGTAGCGTATTGGGTAATCTCCGATTCCGCAGTCCACGCAACTTCTTCCAACTCGCTCCTCTCGCAACGGCCACATAAGCCTAAAGCAGTTTATTAAAAAAGGAATCCGAAACCATGTCTAGTTTTTTCTCTGATCCGTATTTCGGTCGTGGGCAGACGCTGCTTACTGGCGAAGCTATCGAACTGAACGGTAATTCTACCGGCAGTAACGTATCTTGGCCTGTTGCTGGTCAGAATATCATTGGTGACGTTAAAGTCTTCAATGACGTAAACCCTCGCACCACGCAAAGCTACAGCAACCAGCTTGTGTATTGCATGGCGTGTCGTTATACGGGCAGTGCAGTTGCCGATGGCTCTACGCTAGCAGGCAAAACCTTTACGATCCTAGCGGATGGTGCGTCTTTTAGCACCTTGACAGCAGCCGCCGATATGACTGCTGGCAAGCGAGTTGGCGTGTTTGATGAATATTTTGCTGGTGCATTGCGTCAGTATGACATTGTTTGGCTTACTGTTGCTGGGCCAACAATGATGGTAGCAACCAATGCTGCAATTACTGCTGGTTCCGCAGTTGCACTAAGTGCGGATCTTGGCACGGTTGCTCTAACTTCCACTCCAATTACGCCAGCGTTTACTGTCGGCATTCATCGTGCTGCCATTCGTAAGTCAGGCGTAGCCAATACTGCCGGTGTAGACGCTTACGGAAATTACGTTTCCGCCACTCAGAGCACTGCTGCTGAAGACGGCATGGTAGATGTTGGCGTGACTTCTACGGCAGGCCAGCTACGAGCGCGAATCCACTTCTCGGGCAACGTGTTGTCTGGCGCAGTTCTCTAATCTAAAACAAAGTGACAAGCACAATAACAGCCCTTGGGGAATCCCCCACGGGCTGTTATCATTTGCAGCATGAGCAACAAAGTATGCAAGTTGTGCGGGAAAGACTTTCCAGATACCACTGAATTTTTTGCAGACGGGGAAAACGTCAAGAATCTGTGTCGTTTATGTGTTAGTAAACGCAGAAAAGCAGATAGGAAAAAGGCAAAACGGAAACGGGTAAACTCTTTACAGCGACTAGAAGAAGCCGGGGTAGACCTGTATGTCAAAGCAAGCCAAACAGGCGGCAGCAACATCCCTCATTCCGCAGAGGTCATAGAGCGTATATTTCAGTATTTTGGTGGAGTAGGGGGTTTTTCTTCCCTTATTGTCAAACAGTATTACGACAGTGCGCCGGGAAGCAGCACCAGAAGCAAACTAATAGAGACAATCATCAGGCTAGTTTCTAAGAACGTGGAGCTTGGTGGTGCTAAAAAGCCACTCACGCTATGGTCTGAAGATGAACTAGAGCTTGAATTGCAGTCGCGGTTCAACGATGCTTTGTCTACATATCAAGGGATTACAATAAATGGCAAAACAACACCCCTTATCGCCGCCCCCGAACAGCCTGCCCCCACCGCCGCAGCAATCGAAAAAGCCTTTGCTGACGCAGTTTCAGCGGGACGAGATCAAGTCTTTACAGTCGGAGATTCGGGAACGGAAGATAGAAGCTCTTCGCCTGTATGAGCCAACCGAACTTCAGTCGCTAATCCATCAGGCTACAGCTTCAGAAGTTTTGGTAATCGGGGGAAACCGTAGCGGTAAATCTCTCTGTTCTTTTGTGGAAGACGCAAGAGCAGTAACAGGGCAAGATCCGTTCAATAAATACCCCAAAACAGACGGCATTCTTGTCGTTATTGGAAAAGATTGGCGGCACATAGGTATGGTGGCGTACCCCTATTTGTTCAAAAAAGGGGCGTTTAAGATCATAAAGGACGAAATTACCAAGGAGTGGCGGGCATATAGACCCAGTACAGATGAAGCTAGACGCAAAGAATCGATGCCAGCACCACCCCTAATCCCTCATAGGATGGTCAAAAAGCTTAGCTGGGTACTCAAAAGCGCCAACTATATCCAGAAAGCAGAACTTCATAACGGCTGGATTATCTACTTCTTCTCTAGTGAGGGTGATCCAGTACAGGGATACGCCGCAGACAGGGTACATTGTGACGAAGACTTAAACAATGAAAACTGGATTAGTGAGTGTCAGGCTAGATTAGTAGATAAAAAAGGTAAATTTTGCTGGAGTGCAATGCCACATTCGACTAATAATGCATTGTTGACGCTTAAAGAACGTGCTGATGCAGAGCTAGAACAACGCAAGGAAAACCCTGATATAGTGCAGTTTAAGCTCAGATTCCTTGATAATCCCCATATTGATGAGAAAGAAAAGCAAAAGTCCATCATTCGGTGGAGTGCCAGTGGCCAAGATGTCCTAAGAATGCGGGCAGAAGGCGACTTTATTACCGATAGTATTCTCGTTTACCCTACCTTTGATATGAGGATTCATGGGTTAAACAGATCAGATTTGCCCAGTGGACAGATTCCGGGGGATTGGTGTCGATATGCAGTTATCGATCCGGGCCATGCAGTAACAGCCGTATTGTTTGCTGCTGTACCCCCGTCTGAAGAGTACGTTTTGGTTTACGATCAGCTTTATTTACGGCAGTGCAATGCACAGATATTTGGCGAGAAGTTTGCGGAGAAGGTAAAAAGCCAGTTTCGTGCGTTTATTATCGACTCTCACGGTGGACGGCTCCGCGATATTGGCTCAGGACGGTTGCCCATTGAGCAATACACAGAACAGCTTGTGAAGCGACAGATCAGGAGCGAAGTCACAGGAAGTTCATTTATTGCGGGTTGCGACGATATTATGGCCCGCTGCGAAGCTACGCGAAATTACCTACATATTCGGCCTTCTGGTACGCCAACTATACGGATTCTTACTGAATCTGTACCTGACCTAGAGCGTGAATTAAAGCGATACCGCAAAAAAGTCAACATGGTAGCCGGGACTTCAATTGTTACAGATAGCCCGCTAACCAGAGGCGAAGTGCATCTTTGCCAATGCTTGGAATACCTATGTGCATATAGGCCAAGTTACCATCGTCCAGCAGTGATTGGGGAAGAAGAGCCGTGGTGGGTTAAGTTTTTGGCCGATAAACGAAAGCGCCGTGGCATAACAGAAGAAGCATATGTATACTTAGGCCCACAAGGAGACAGAAGCAATGAGCAGTAATACAGTTTGGAAGATGCCCAAAGCGCAAATTGGAGATTGCGTTTTGTTTAGCTCGGATATGGAAAACTTCTCTAAGCCAGCAGTTGGTTGGATCACACGGGAGCCGGGAGATTCAACAATACATATCTTGGTATTTACCAATAACGGATTCGTTGAAAAGCCATCAGTGCATCACAAAGATGACCCATCTATTCACGAAGATCATGGCTGGCAGAGCTTAGGATGCTGGGACTACGCACCGCAAACTAGGGCTATTTACGGCTTAAACACTATGCTTGAACCTGTTTTGGTACAGGAGGTGTCTGTTGAGCGAGAGCTTGCCGCCCGATAGTCCACTGCGACAAATAACGGCTACTTGGGTTAAAAAACTAGAGCAAGCCATTAAGTACAAAAAGCCTTTTGCAGATGATGCAAAAGAGGCTATGAACTTCTATGACGGCGAAAACAACTGGATGTGGCGTGATGGCTACGCCAGAGGAGATAGGGGATACAACTCCAATATCTCGCCTCCTAGTTTTAGGATGCAGATTAACAAGGTTTTTGAACTCGTAGAGATTATGGGGAGTGTCATTTACCACCGAAATCCGGTGCGTACTGTCACTGTAATGCAGTTTCCAGAAGTTTCTCCTGAAGCTCTTGGGTTGCCTGCCGTTCCAACCCCTGAAATGATGATGCAATTGCAGCCAGAGCAAATGCAAATTCTTCAGCTACTGGAACAACAGGAAAACACTAAGCGTAGTCGTGGAGTGGCAGCACAACTTCTCCAAGCATACTTAAACTGGACTCCTGTAGAGCTTGACCTTAAAACGCAAGCCAGAAAAGTTGTTAACGAAGCAATGATTAAAGGTGCTGGCGTGTTCTGGACAGAACTTGTCACGCTTGAAACTTCTGGAGATAGCTCAACTGCCCCGGTTAAAATGATTGGCAGCTTCTACGATACCGTAGATTCTTTGCTAATTGACCCAGATTTTGACAACAGGGACGATGCCCTGTGGTGTGCGCGTCGTTGTGTTAAGCCAATTGCAGAAGTTGCTAAGGAATACGGAGTTCCAGAAGCAGATCTAAGGAAACACTTAGATGGAACTACCAACATTCGTACTGATTACGAAGGAAGAGACAGCAAGAAAAAGATTGGGAAAACCAACGATCTCGTTACTTATTACCGCATCTGGAGCAAGACGGGGGCAGGGGATCGGCTGAAAGACAGCCCCAAGGACAACAAGGGTGCATTTGACGCATTAGGCGATTACGTTTATCTGGTGGTGTGCGAAGGCGTTGAGTATCCACTTAATATGCCTCCGTCCATAATGGATCAGGAAATTGACGAAGCATCAGGTGTTCCTTCAGAGCTTCTTGCTAGGGCATCTTGGCCAATCCCGTACTTCTCTGATCCACAGGGATGGCCATATACGATGTTGTCGTTCCACACTAAACCTAATTACGCTTGGCCCATCAGCCATATTCGCCCAGCTATTCCAGAACTTCGCTTCTTGAATTGGGCAATGAGCTTCTTGGCTACACGAATTTCAACAAGCTGCGAAACAATGATCGGCGTTTCTAAAGCTGCCGATCAAGATCTGAAAGACCAACTTTTGGCTCCATCGCAAGGCGGTTTCAAGATTGTTGAAATCAGTGAAATGATTGGCCGTTCTGTGAGTGATGTTGTTTCAGTCTTTCAGTTACCCCAAGTGACCAAAGATATGTACGACATTATCGCCGCTGTGTCAGATATGTTTGATAAGCGTACTGGTTTATCAGAACTTGCTTATGGAATCACCCGCGCCCAATATAGGAGTGCAGCAGAAGCACAGATTAAGCAAGAGAACATTAGTATTAGACCTGATAATATGGCCAACGAGCTGGAAGATTGTATGAGCTTGTTGAGTCGGCGTGAGTCATTAGCGGCAAGATGGCTTCTTGAACCAACTGACGTAGCTCCAGTTCTTGGGCCGATTGGCGCAATTGCATGGGAAAAGGAAGTAATGTCCAGAGACATTATTTCGCTTACCCGAGACTTTTTATACCGAATTGAAGCTGGATCTGCCAGAAAGCCCAACAAGTCTACCCGTGTTGAACAAATGCAAATGGCACTTCAGACGCTTGGCCCTGTGCTCCAGCCAATAGCAATGGCAGGAATCGTACAGCCGTTTAATGCTCTTATTTCTGATTGGGCTGATAGCCTAGATATTGACCCATTGCCGTACTTGCTGCCGCCACCTCCTCCACCACCTCCCCCTCAAATGCTTCCACCGCCACCGAATGTACCGGAGGACGCGCCGCAAGGTAGCTCTCCCTCTGCTGAGCAGAGCGCACCTCCGGTACTATCGGAAGCCCCGCCCTTAGAACAGATTCCCCCGGAGTTGCAGCAATGATTGTATTAGAAAGCTTCCTTCCCCCAGATATTGCTGCCGCAAGCGAACAGGTCAAGGCGCATTTTTTGAAGATGATTGCCGAAGGGCAAACTTCCAAGTGGTCTGAAATGTGTGCCTTGCAGATGCCGCCGGGGGTTAAGGGAACAGATAGGGCTGTTATGCAAGACAGGCTTAACGGTCAGTGGCTGGACAAAATGCCAAAGAAACACGCTAGGCGAATTTTGGATGACGCTAAACATTCTGGCATCAGCACTAGCGGCAGATACTACATGAGCGGGCTGGCAGACAAGCGCGGCCCCGGTGATCCACAGGCATGGATCGAAAGTTCCGCAGACATACTAAAAGTAGCCAAAGAACGAAACCTTCACGTTAGCGGTATTGTAGATTACGAAGCTAGAGAAACGCCCCCGCCAACGTCCAAACCCTTGAGCAAAAGGCTCCTCAAAGAGCTTTCTGCCAAAGAAAAAATCGATAACCCCAAAGCCAACGCTAAAGAACTAAACGAATTGGTAGTGTCTAAGTACGCACCACGACACAAACGAGGCTAATAGTGTTTACTGCCCAAGACATTATTGAATATATGCTGGCTTCTGTAGGGGGCGGCGCACAAGACGGGGAACACCGTGCTGTGCGCATGGCTGTAGTTAATGGGGTAAGGGAAGTTCTGCAAACACGACAATGGCTTTGGCACACTCGCACAGGGTATTTCAACTTAAATGACACAAGGACAACGGCGTATGTGGTTCAGGGAAACCCATACATTACCGTTGCTAGTGCGGCAGGAATTTATGAACAAAGGATCTTATCGTTTTCGAGTGCGGGGTTGTTTTCGCAACTCCCAAGAGTCGAAAGCACATCTCTATCGGCTTCTGGATTTATTAAAGTCAATCAAGCGGCAGTCGATAACATCGGTTACACCCCGGCAGCAGTGCCAGTTACCGCAGCTTTAAGCACAGTTACGCTGCCCAATGGCACAGATATGACGCAAATCTTTGTAAATCAAGTGATTAGCGTTGGTGCAGATGGCACAAACACAACTTATTTCCCACAGAATACCAAAGTGGTAAACAAAGACAATAACACTCGCGTAGTGACTTTAAGCCAAGCGGCACTGGCAACAAGTGCAACAGATATAATCCTAAATTTTGGCACTGCATATGAAATGACAGCACAGACTTTCTACGAACTTCCGGCCAACGTCAAGGATATTGACGCACTGGTAACGCAATCTGTAGGGACTCTCCACTGTTACCTGTCACCGGCTGATTGGCAAAGGATGGAAACGAACAGCAGCGGTGCTGGCGAACCCTACTACTACACCATTATGCGGTCGGATCTTGGGGATAATTACCAGATTCGTTTTGTAGGGGTTCCAACGTCAGGAACCAGCGTTTACTACACCTATCGGTACATCCCTGAACCCGTCAAGTTTATGGGCTACGAAGCCACTTGCAGGCAAGGTTCAGTATCAAACGTATTGGTTATTACGGGTTCGGCTAATTCAACTACAACACTTTCTGGAATTACAGACACTAGCCAAATTGAGATTGGTTTTGTAGTTAATGGAGAGGGGGTAACTGCTGGTCAATCTGTAGTGGGCATAACTGCTAACACTATAGTTTCTGGTTCTCCCGTGCTTGGATCGGTGACATTAAGCGCAACAGCAAGCGCTAGCACCACAGATAAAATCTATAGTTTTTCTGATCCATTGGGTCTAACTGTATTTGGCGCAAGTTCTTCGTTTCCCCCTAATCAAATTAACTGTGTAATTCGTTTTGGATCTGCTACTGATGAAGCAGATGGCGTGGGTTCAGTTACTCCCTATGTATATCAAAGGGAAGTTGCTTTACGCATTAACACCCTAAAAATGCGAATTACAGAATCTTTGCCAGAACAACTAATAGGCGTAAAGTACGCAATTAGCGACATAATTGATTGCAGCCCGCAGATGTATACGGCAATTTTGAGTGCTTGCGAAATGTGGTACGCAAGACTAGCCGGGAAAGCGGCGGCTCCGGTTATGGAAGTGTACAAGCGTGATCTTGTGCTTGCTTTTGAAAACGACGTTATTTCGCCCATTGGTGGACGAGCAACTACCATGATTGCCCCAACACCAAGAACGGCTGGCTGGTACTCCCCATCGTTTCCAGATATGGGCTAATTAATGAAAGCTACTAAATGGCTTGGGTTTTTCAACACAATTTCAGCGTATTTGCTGCCACCCACAGCGGCAGTTGTGCAGAACAACCTCCAAAGCATACGCCCCGGCTTGCTTACTCCACGGCGTGGATTGGCTAAAAAACTAGGTTCTCAGTCTGGAAATGCTGTGTTAGCGATGTATCGCAAAACACGCTCTACGCTGCCAGACCAACTTATTACATATTCATTTGTTAGGTCACTTAGCAGCAATGCCGCGAATTTTACATATGAATTTTATTACGGAATACAACGAACACAACAAGACCCAATAAGCCTTACATCTACTACAAATACAGTTTACCGCGATGAAGGAAATATAATTCAGGGAGTTTTAGCAAATACAAGCCCTATTATTTTAACAACAGATACCAGCAAGTTATCAATTGGTGATCGTGTATTGGGTGTTGGCCTGCCAGATGATGCAATAATTCAAAGTATTTCCACAAATGCATCTATTACAGTAAGCGCAGCTGCTGCAATCACAACAGTTGCTGGACAAACTCAATCGCTTCAAATTTTTCCCGGCTCTATTAGCATTCCTTCCTTTGCCGAAGACAGGCACGGAAGGACTTATATGTTTTTTGGCAACGGCCTAAAACCGCAAATGCTAAGAACAAATGAAGCCAATTCAGTTGATGTAGGGATTGAAAGCCCCCTAGCCGTGCCGGGACTTACGTTGGCTTTGGATTCTATGTTTGTAGAAAGAGTAGATGTTTATTCTGGTGGTGGTGGGTACACGCAACCCCCAACACTTTCATTTACGGGTGGTGGCGGTTCTGGCGCTACCGCAGTTGCAATTCTTGACGGTGGAGTAATTTCATCCGTAGAAGTTACATCCGGTGGAACTTTATACAGAAGCACCCCAACAATAACTGTTGCTGAAAAAGGCAGCAGAGGGATAGGTTTTGTCGGGGCGGCAGTTCTTGCAACCAATGCGCAATATTACGGAATGAATACGGCAGCGAATCAAGTAACAGAAGCAGCAGGATTCACTGCTGGCAATACTTATGCTTCTTCTGTATCAACTTCCGGTGTACCAATAGTCACGCAAGTAGGCCCAGCTTCGGTAGCAACAACAGTAGCAGTGGGAAGCAAAAATGTTCTATTGGCCGCAGCAAATTTTCAGATTATTCCCGGTATGGCAGTTACTGGTACAGGGATTGCCACAAACACAATAGTTGAATTTGTAACTGATTCACTCAATATTGGTATATCGTCAGCAGTAACCGGAACTGCTAATCCAGCAATGAGTTTTACCAATGCGGTTACTCTGACATACGACTCATCAAAATTGGAATACTTTGGGTTTTTTCCATTTTTGTACGCCACTGCAATGGGAACCGGCGGCTTAGCGCGAATTGCTTTTGTAGAAATAAAAACCGGCTATCAATTGCCAGCCGTTCCAGTGCCAACAACATCGGGCAGCTTGAATCCCGGCAGCGCGTTATACAATGCAAATAGTTACGTCAATTTGGGGAACAACGTATTTTATGGTTTAGTAGCTAGCCAATCCACTTATCGCTGGGGAAACTGGACACGAGACAGCTATCGAAGGGGCTTGTTCGGGTCGTGGCCCTTTGCCGGTAGCGGCTACATTGGAAGGGCGCTTAATTACTGGTTTCCAAATTACGAATTTGTGTCTGTATGGATGCATACAGGACTTAAAAGCAACCGCGCCCAACAAAATTGGAAACAGCAAGAATGCAAAGTTTTTAAAGAATCGGCAACTAAAGCATACATAGACGTTACGCTTTATCCGCAACAAGTTTCGGAAGGGGTAGCTAGTCCACTTGGCCGAGATTTTCAGCTTCCCGTAGTAAGGGTTTATTTGGCGTATGCTCCAACATCATGGGACAGAACATACGCAGATCCATTTGAGTTTTTTAAGCAAAGAAATGCCGTATGGTATCAGCAAATAACTGCTAACGGATGGCTAGGACTTGTTCAGGCATTTCGGCCAGTAGTAGATTTTTGGACATCCAGTTCTGCGTCTAATGGAACAGGTAACGGCTGGAACTCAACTTCCTTTGTTGTAACAAATCCGGGGTCTGGCATAAATGCGAATGCAACATTTTTAATGCGATTTGCCGCTGGTTCGGCCAACGATCAATTTGGCACAGCAGACAGGAATCCGTTAATTAACGCAACAATTCCATACGCAGCCAAAATTGAGGGCGGGTGGGGCGTAAACGCATTTGACATTACTTTTACGGCATCAGTTGCAGAAACTACAACAGCCACCATAAGTCTTCCGGGTGCAATTTCCACTCTGTCTGTCGGCGCTATTGGCTCGGGTTATGGAAGTGCTATTGGCAATGCAACTGTTACATTAGCACAAAAAACAACGGCATTTGCATCGGGTGGAGCAAATGTTGTAGTTACTGGCACTACTTCAGCAT
>Ga0181348_1000589_pt1 | contig 15923 bp, 21 predicted proteins | sample Su13VDMM110DN_FD_130092 | JGI IMG/M metagenome (GOLD analysis project Ga0181348, IMG submission 130092) | Freshwater viral communities from Lake Michigan, USA - Su13.VD.MM110.D.N | ecosystem: Environmental > Aquatic > Freshwater > Lake | place: USA: Michigan | collected 2013-07-16
GTCACTACAGATCTGTAAATAGATTGTAGTAAGCGGCACGCCCTCCTTCGCTTGACCCAACACAAACCCTGTCACATACAACAGGGCAGGCATGGCAACGTCAGGTCTTAACCCATCATTGCCATCAATCACGCGCATCAATTGCCGCATCATTTCTTTTACTTCTTCATCGTATGTGCTAGACATAGTTTCTCTCCTTACATGGCTGCAACAGTTGCATCGTTGTAGTTACCTGCTTCGAACAGGTCTTGTATCCACTCGACTGCATCTTCTGGATACGCGTTGACCATGTCCCACATCTCGCCCTCTACCTTCTCACCAAACGCTTGCTCGAGCAGGTACGCTGCTTTGTTGGGAGCCATCAACACCCAGTCATACAGCACCTTAGTGCCACGCTTGTGACAGTTGTATGCAGACTTGGTTACCTTGCGAATGTTCAACTTCTTGCCGAACGATGAAACATCAGAGTCATACAGCGCGTAGTCCTCGAACTCTGCATACTCATCGTCGTAGTCACCGAACGCAGCACCGCTTGCTAGAGTCTTGCTGTTGTGCTTGGTTGACCCCTTGATGTTGTAGCCGTAGTCGTCGATACCCCAACTGCCTGAGTAGTACTTGTTGGTCTTGTACTTGTGACCGTGACCATGCAAGTGTGCTGACCATGCGTAGGTGTTGGATAGCCACGCGCCCTCATGCTCAACACCTGCGTCATAGTTGATGACTACGCTCTCGCCGCTGCTGTGCATGAACGCAAACTTGTTACTGCTGCCGATCATCTCCTCGAGGTACGTCTGGTAGTCAGGGTCAAAGAGCAGCGCAGGGTTAGCTTCCAACGCAGGGCGCAGAATGAATTTGATGAAGTGCCATGTGTCTGACTTGGCTTTATCTATTGGGTTGCCCATCGACAGGATGCCGTTGTGTGCCATCCATATCTCGTCAGTCACCTTGTATGGATGACAGTTGTCCATGTCGATGTCACCGTGGGTTTTCATACGGTAGTGAATGATGCACTCACGACCTTTCAATGCGTCTTTGTACAGCGCATTGATTTCTTGCGGCTTGCCTAGTGTCTTAACGACTACGAGCTTGCCGCCCTCTGAGTACATAGCACCGAAGCCATCAGAGTTGTATTCATAGAAGTCATTCAACAACTCATCGCTGAATGATACGTTTGCAGGGTGATGGATAAGAATACACATAGTTATTTCTCCTTAGTTGTGGTTGGATTACGACATGATGTTAGTGTTGACGAGATGCTTGCGTAAGTGCTTTGTCTCGCTACGTTGTGACGGTGAATCAATGAAGTCAATGAAGCGTTGTGTTGATAGGTGAAAGCCTGCCGTTGATGCTGGCATGGTGAAGTTGACGACTGCATTTGTAAACTCGATAGCAGACAACAACGTGTCGTATACAAGTGTGCCCTTGAAGATACGAAACTCAACGGTGTTGTCACCGCAGATGTTGAGTGCATCGCGGCGTTCGATGTCGTACTTGTGTGCGTTGGATAACTTCTTCTGTGCTATGCGTGCATAGTTGACGTTGTACCTACGCGCCACCGCTTTGATTAACTCAGCGTTGTCAGGGCTATTCAAGAACACATTCATCTTGTTGAGTTGCATGGTGTGCATATTTTTACGACTGACATGCACATGTAGACCACACGTTGACGTATCGTGTGAGCGCATACCACGCACCAAATCACGATCTGCAAGCGCAGACCACAACTCGTAGTGTGAGTCCAGACCCATCGGGTTAGTGATGATCTCGAAGCCATGCGTGAGTGAACCGTCAGCCTCGAAGAACACACGCTTGCCGACCTCGCCATCGTTGAGCTTGTTGTTGAGTGCTTCCACATGGTCGTCGATGTTGCCATCCTTGACCTCGACCTCAAGCTCTACACCCATGAAGCGGTCGTTGCGCTTAGTCCAGACTGAGTGCATGAGAGGCTGCCTACCGACACGCGCACGACTGTGATACGAGCCGAGTAGCTGCGGCTTTCTGCCGCTGTAGTTGTAGTGAATGTACTGGTCTTCGTCATCATCCCAAGAGAAGTTATCGTCATCCTCATGAATGAACACCTCGTCACCGTCTGCATCCAACGCCCAACGACCGCTGTCGTTGTAAACATACTGCCCGTAATGATCTGAGTAGCGGTAGTTGTTCTCGATACATGAGTTGCACACAAGCTCGTTGCAGTTGTACGGTGTTTGCAAGTTGTCCTCATGCGTCCAGTCATAGCAGTCAGAGCATGAATGAAAGCCGTTGGTTTGCAGTAGCTCCTCGACTTCATCGCGGTCGTTATCTGCGTGACCATGTATGGCATTGGCTAGTAAACTGCGGCTGCTGCGTGAGAGGTTTGTGTTGTTGCTCATGTCGCCGTATGCAAGATGCCATGTCAGCGCAAGCAAGCCGTAGCCTGTGTCGTCTGCGATAGTCTCAAGCTGTTGGGACATGAGCGCACGCAGTATCTTGGTCATGTCCAGCCCGAGGCGTTGCCCCTCGCTGTCGTCGTAGCGCAGGTCAAACAGTACGCCTCTGATCTTGGCAACGATGGCATACAGCGTGTTGTCTACGAAGCGGCGTGCTGCGTGTGGGTCTTCGAAGTCGCCACGCTCAGCCATCTTGTGTACTGCGCTAAAGAATGACTCGAGTCTGTGACGCGCTTCGATGCGGGTTGGTTCGTCGTAGACGTGGTTGGCGCTGTCGAAGTTGGTAGTGTGCATGAACCTATAGGTACTGGTCATGACGACAAGCACCGCGTGTTCCAAGCGAGGGATATAGTTGTTGCCATCCATGCGTGGCAGGACAGGGTGAGGCTTAGTAAAAAAGTCAGTTGACATAGACATGATGCTTCTCCTTAAAGTGTGGTTGGTTATGCTGCGTTGTGCTGCTGTAAGTAGTACTCTTGCTGCTCGAGCTTTTGGTTCAGCTTGGTTAGCTTTGCCTCCACTTCTTTTAATAGTTTGTTCTCTTGCTCAATACGCCATAGCGTTAGTTCGTGCTGCGCTTTGAACTTGGCGATTAGTTTCTCTGCTTCAGTCATGGTTTACCCCTTCGTTGAATGAGTCCATCGTTAATACTGGTTTATCAAGTGCTGCGGTTAACTTCTCCAGAACGCGGCGCAACTCCTCGATGTCGTCACCCACTAAGCAAGGCGTTGTGTAACCTACTGGTTTGCCGTCTATGTACGTCACCTCAGCAAAGACTAATGTACCGTCTTCGTTTATTACTCTGTTGTTCCAGTTCATTGCACACCTCCATAAAATAAGCGGGACACCATGTCCCGCTAAATATAACACGTTAAAAACTAACGTGTCAAAACTAAATGCTTTACTCCCAGTCAACCGGCGTTTCATCGGCGGGAAGCGATGACACCCGCGAGCGCCATGAGGGATGCGCCTCTCTGAATACTTCTTCCCTGTCATGCGCAGTTACGTACCTGTTCCACGATGGCTGTAGTCGTTTGATGGGCGGTACATTGTTAGCTTTCTCCATCGCTATGCACATCAATGCAAGCTGTCGTTCTTCGTAGCCGCGTGTACCTTCGGGCGCATGGTCTATCGCATCACGTAGGTGATTCATTTCCCTACGCCACACCGATTTAACCTGCTCATGTTGTTTCATGTAGCCGCGCTTGATGTCCTCGTCACGTCTGAACAATGGCAGCAACGTGCGTGTATGTGGTTTCTGTAGCTTGCCGTGTGCCTGTCGCATCGCTATCTTTATGTTCGCAGGAACCCAATCAACCCATGCCCTGCCTAGCGGTATTTCATGCTTAGCATCTGACACGTTATTTCTAAACGCGTATTCTTCCTGCGGCGGGAGCTTGCCGCCTTTCTGGTACGTACGCAACAACCCCAAGCATTTACTGAGCGCACTAGCATACGGTTCATAGACAGCTAGTTGCTCTGTGTCGTTAGCCTTTCTCATGCGTGTTAGTCGTGCGGCAACGCTGCTTTGTTCTTTAAGCAAGGGTGCAATCACATCCTGCCACGCGTGCCGATGCCGTGACTTAGCGTGCGAATCAATACGCAACGCTTCTTTCTTCTCACGTACACGCTCAGCTATTGTTGCCACCATGATCGGCGGCAGGTTGCGTGCCGTCAGTCTATTGATTAGTTCTTTGTGCGTCAGTTGTATGTACGCAGTCTTGCCTCGCTTCTTTTTACTACTAGATGTAGCAGCTTTCATGTGTGTCCTCCTGTTTGTGTCCAGTTTGTAGGGGGTAATTCAAATCACGCGGCAACGCTATGAGCTAGTACTGGCGCGGCATCTCATTTTTTTTGTCCACTTGTCTATTGTTTCAGAACCATCAAAGGGCTGGCGAGAATGTTGGTGATTGTTGTGAGTTTGTTTTGCTTTCTCATAATGACTTAACATTCTAAATGGACAGGCTTGTATGGGCAAGGTGATAGACAAGTGGACATATATATATAAATATCTTTTAAAAGATAGATAGATAAAGGGTTTCGCCCTTTCGCACTTGATTTGAAAAAGACGCTACATTCTGGACACGTCTTGTTCCCATATTACACGTTAGATTTTAACGTGCTAATGAAATACTCACGCTCTGACTGCGGCAGCAAGTCCCAGACAGGCTTCTCATCAGTCACTCTATTGCGGGACACAATGTCCCGCTTCAATTGTGTTTCCTTCTCTGCTTTAAATCCTGCACGTAGCAAAGCGTGTTTGAGTTGGTCGTTACGCATGGTTGATTCTCCTTAGTTGGTTAAGTTGAGAACGCGTTCGAGATACGCGCCAAGCTGTTGCAGTTCCTCGGTGTGTACATCTAGCTCTTGCGCTATGTGTTCAGTCATTGCTGCGTTTTGTAGTGCCAGTCGTGCTACTTCTTGAATTAGTAGGTACATATCGCTCATGGTTGATTCTCCTTAGCTTAGGTTGATGAAGGTATAGACAGCGAATACAAGGGCGCAAGCCCAGACAATGATGTCGGCTATGAGTTGGTGCATACACCTACCTCCACAATCTCGTCACCGTCACAAGCGTAGGTTACGCCGTGTAAACAATCTTTCGCAGAGTTCTTGCCTGTCTTGACCATCATGACTCTGTACTCTGGGTCATCGCTGTACTCTGGTTCGTAGAAATCTACTGTTATGTAGACCTCGCCAATTGCTAGGCTTTCAAAAGTTACGTGCATGACATTCTCCTTAGTTGAATGTCTGTCTGTGGCGGCGGTCGATACGATCCATTGGTTGAAATTTACGTTTGTTGCCACAATGGTCAAGTGCTGCTGCAATCAGCAAGTCGTATGCTTTGAATATCTGTTTTACGGTTGCTTTGTCAATGCCAAGTTTTGCCGCTTGTTGGTGTGCGTCAAAGGCTAGTGATACTAGCGTTGCTAGTTTGTCTTCTAATTTTTCAGACATGGTGGTTCTCCTATTAGACATGGATTAAATCCCGCGCAGAGGGGTGATTCCCTGCGCGGTTCGGTTGAAAGCGGGACAACGTGTCTCGCTTAGATTTGCTCCTGCAAGAACTTGATGTACTTCTTAATCTGCGCGGTAGTGTGAGACTTAGCAAAACGCTCTGCGCTTGCAAGCAAAGGGTCTTTGTCTAACACATGGTTTGTGGTCTTAACGCCGAATCCCATACGAGCAAGGATACGGTTCTTGCGCTTCTTGATAGCCTGAAAGTCTGGGTGCTCAGGGTCAAAGCCTTTGACTTTCTTCTTGTGGTCGAGCGTGTCAACGATCTTGATACCGAAACGATCGTGCGCCCAAAGCAAGATCAACTCGTTAGCTTGAGCACGAGTCTTTGCGCCAAGTGACTTGGCTTCGCTTACGATTGCATCGATGTCTGATTGATCGAATGACAGTACGTCAAAGCAGTCAAACAACTGCGAGTGCTTACGTTGTGACATGGTGGTTCTCCTCAAAAAGCTAAGCGGGACAACTTGTCCCGCTTGACGTCGTTGCAGAGCGAAGTGCTCTCAAACCGACAACTATATTTTACCATACACGTTATTTTTTAACGTGTTATTCCCTAAGAGCGAACCCCACCATACCCCCACCCAAGCAACCACAGCAGCGAAGCGGCGTCGCCATAGATCACTATTCCCCACACGCAATCTCACTTTTGTTTCAAATTCAATAACATACCCAAAAAAAGCAAAACATGAGCAAGTAGTCAAATAAATAACACAAAAATTTCTATAAAAAATCAAATAGGAACTTGTCTAACATTTGACAAACACACATAAAAAAAGCCCCCACCGAAGTAGGGGCCTGAAAGGGCCGTTGCCCTAAGCGAGAAACATCTCCGCCAAAGCGGAGAACAACATCTCCAACCACGGAGACAGCAATCATGTAAAAATTTACACAACCGCAAAACTGAGTATATACTCCGCCCAACGTGACTGCAATGGTCAGCGCCTATGCTAGAGCATTTATTAGATGAAACTGTTTTTACTCCCGACGTTCTCAACGCGCCGGTGGCTACGCCTTTCTCCAAAGCAAGCCCTGAACAACTGATGGACGCACAAGTTGAAACGGCTAAATGGCTTGAAGAACTGGGCGCGGTATCCGACGAAGACATAACAGACCAGATTCAGGAAGACAGCGCCAGACAAGCGTTTGCTGTACTAACCCAAGACCAAGACCCCAAAACTAAAAAAACGGCGTTAACGAAAGTGACCACGCCAGAAGCGGTAAAGCATCTTGTTGGAATGTTAACTGCGTACGATTGGCACTTTGTTGAACAGGCTAAGGAGATTAGGGGCTATGCAGTAGCGCAGTTGGTGGAGGAAACAAAACACCCTGATGCCAAGATACGGCTACGTGCGCTTGAACTGTTGGGTAAGGTAACAGAGGTTGCGTTATTTACTGACCGGGTAGAAGTTAAAAATAATGTATTGTCGGATTCTGAACTAGATAGTCGCATTAAAGAGAAGCTAGAACGCATGGCAAAAATCGTGGATATAACTGACGTTATGTACGTAGAGGAAACGCCGAAGGCCAACGATGAACCTGAACCAGCATGAAATCGCAGCGCTTAACAAGATACTACCTACGCTCTCAGCGCAGGAGAAAGCAGAACTGCTGTCTGATCTGGAGGAGAGGGCGAACCGTGCGGGTAAGAAAGCTGCTCAAGATTCAGTACTTGGGTTTGCGACACAGGTTTATCCGGGCTTTAAGATTGGCCCCCATCACAGGAAGCTAGCCAAAATCTTCCAAGACGTCATTGACGGTAAGAAAAAACGCGTGATTATCAACATCGCGCCACGTATGGGTAAGTCAGAGTTTTCCTCCTACCTGTTCCCCGCCTACTTCCTTGGCAAATACCCCGAGAAAAAGATCATCATGGGCACCCACACCGCGGGTTTGTCTGAGGATTTTGGTCGTCGCGTGCGAAATTTGCTGGAGTCCGAGGAATACGCAGACATTTTTCCCAAAACTAAGGTAGCTGACGACCAGAAAGCCGCCGGTAAATGGTCAACTAGCGCCGGAGGCCAGTACTATGCAGCCGGTGTGGGTGGTGCGTTGGCTGGTCGTGGTGCTGATTTGTTTGTAATTGACGACCCACACTCAGAACAGGACATGAAAGCCAACAGCCGCGGTGCATTTGATGCCGCATGGGCGTGGTTCCAGCAGGGTCCGCTGCAACGTCTGATGCCAAACGGCGCAATTATTGTAATTATGACGCGTTGGAGTATGGTTGACCTGACCGGACGCTTAATTGACTACCAAATTAAGAACCCAAACGCGGATACGTGGGAAATTGTGGAGTTACCTGCCATATTTAACGAGGGAACGCCGGAAGAGAAGTCGTTGTGGCCTGAGCAGTGGCCGTTGGAGATGTTACAAGCCAAAAAAGCTAACTTAGACCCCCGGTTTTGGAACGCGCAGTACATGCAGAACCCAACATCGGACGTGTCAGCCATTATTGGGCGCGGTTCATGGAAAGTTTGGGAGGATGATGAGCCGCCAGAGTGTAGCTACGTCATTCAGAGCTGGGATACGGCGCATGAATCCAAAACATCAGCCGACTATAGCGCGTGTACTACATGGGGCGTTTGGTATAACGACGAGGACAACGGCGCACCTAACCTGATATTGCTAGACGCGTTCAAAGACCGGATGCAGTTCCCTGAATTAAAGGCAACTGCTTTAAAACATTACAAGGAGTGGGAGCCAGATGCGTTCATTGTGGAGAAAAAGGCAGCAGGCGCACCACTTATCCAAGAACTCAGAGCAATGGGAATCCCCGTTGATGAATTCACCCCCAGCCGAGGACGTGTTAAAGGCACCACAGACAAAACCGCCCGTCTTAACGCTGTTGCCGACTTCTTCCATAGCGGCAAAGTGTGGGCACCAGACACACGATGGGCAAGAGAAGTGATTGAGGAGGTCGCAGCCTTCCCTGTGGGAGAGCATGACGACTATGTTGATACGGTGTCCCAAGCGCTACTGCGCTATCGCCAAGGCGGCTTCATCAGTCTGCCAAGCGACTACGAGGATGAACCGACATTTTTTAAACGCAAGTCACACGCATACTATTAAGGACGCACCATGTCGATAGATAAAGCCCTGTACGCTGCCCCCTTGGGCATGCCAGCCGACGCAGAAGAAGATGGCATAGAGATTGAGATTGAAGACCCAGAGGCCGTGCGTATTAAAGCTGGCGACATGGAAATTGAAATTGAACCGGGCGAAGAAGAGGAAGAAGACTTTAACGCCAACCTTGCAGAAGAGATTGATGAGAGCGAGTTGCAGTCGCTTGTCGGCGAAATTTTGGATGACGTGCGTAACGACTTGGCTTCACGCAAGGATTGGGAAGATACCTATAAAGAAGGCTTGACGCTGTTAGGTTTGAAATACGAAGAACGTACTGAACCGTGGTCAGGCGCGTGCGGCGTGTTTCACCCTATGATTACTGAAGCTGTTGTTCGTTTTCAATCAGAAACAATTACAGAAACATTCCCAGCTAAAGGACCAACCAAGGCCAAGATTTTAGGTAAAGAAACACCTGAGAAGAAAGAGATTGCAGAGCGTGTGCAAGAGGACATGAACTACGAATTGACTGAGGTCATGAAAGAGTTTCGTCCTGAACATGAACGCATGCTGTTCTCTTTACCTGCCATCGGCTCCGCGTTTAAAAAAGTGTATGTAGACCCCACACTAGATCGTCAAACATCGGTCTACGTATCAGCAGAAGACATCATCCTGCCTTACGGCACGACAGAACTACAAACATGCCAGCGTCTAACACATCGCATGCGCAAGAACGAGAATGACGTTTTAAAATTGCAAAAAGCTGGGTTTTATCGCGACCTTGATTTAGGGGAGCCGCCTAAAGTAACCAACGAAACACAACAGAAGAAAGACAAAGAGTCAGGCATGTCAGCGGCGTTTGATGACCGCTACGAGCTGTATGAAGTGCATGTTGACTTAGATTTGCCCGGCTATGAAGATGTTGATGAAGACGGTGAACCTACCGGCATAGCGTTGCCATACGTGGTGACAATACTTAAAGGTTCCGACGACATATTATCTATTCGTCGCAACTGGTTAGAAGACGATGATCTCAAACTAAAGAGGCAACATTTTGTTCACTACCAATATATTCCCGGCTTTGGTCCCTACGGCTTCGGGCTGTTTCATCTCATCGGTGGTTACGCCAAGTCAGCCACCAGCCTTATGCGACAACTCGTGGATGCGGGAACTCTCAGCAATCTCCCCGGAGGACTTAAATCGCGAGGACTTCGGATTAAAGGCGATGACACACCAATCGCTCCGGGCGAATGGCGAGACGTAGATACAGGTTCAGGAGCTATCCGTGACAACATATTGCCGCTACCTTACAAAGAACCATCGGCTACTCTATTCCAACTCCTTGGTACTATCGTTGAGGAAGGCCGACGTTTCGCAGCAACTGCCGACATCCAAGTGTCCGATATGTCGGCTAATACTCCGGTGGGAACAACTCTTGCCATACTTGAACGAACGCTCAAGGTTATGTCTGCCGTTCAAGCCCGAGTCCACTACGCCCTCAAACAAGAACTCCAACTCCTAGCAGCAATTATTCGTGACTACTCGCCTGAAGATTACGAGTACGAGCCTACATCTGGCAACAGACGCGCTAAAAAATCTGACTACGAAGACATAGAGATCATTCCTGTCTCTGACCCTAATGCTGCAACGATGTCGCAGCGGGTTGTTCAGTATCAAGCGGTGTTGCAACTAGCGCAGACTGCGCCACAGATATACGACATGCCTGTGCTGCATCGTCAGATGTTGGACGTACTAGGCATAAAAAACGCCAATAAGTTGGTGCCGATGGAGGACGATCGTACGCCACAAGACCCAATAACAGAAAACATGAACGTGCTGAAGCTAAAGCCTGTGAAAGCGTTTATGTACCAAGACCACGAAGCACACATCAAAGTACACATGGCTGCTGTGCAAGACCCGTTGATTCAACAGATGATGGGACAAAACCCACAAGCGCCGATGATTCAACAGGCGATGATGGCGCACATTGCAGAACACTTAGGCTTTGCATATCGCAACAAGATACAAGAAGCGTTGGGCGCTGATTTACCAATGCCTGACGATAAGTTAGACCCTGCTGTAGAAGTACAGCTATCACGGCTTATTGCACAAGCCGCACCTATCGTTCTACAAAACAGCCAAGGCCAAGTTGCACAACAAGCCGCCGCTGCACAAGCGCAACAAAACCAACAAGACCCGGTTCTTCAAATGCAGATGCAAGAGCTTCAACTCAAGATACAAGAGCTTGAGCTTAAGAAAGCAAAAATTGCAGCAGACGCTGCTGCACAAGCAGACAAACTTGAGCTTGAAAGAGAAAAAGTTTCTGCGCAGTTTGAGTTGGAAGGTATGAAGTTGGGTATGAAATCTCAATTCGACCAAGCAAAGGCTGCGTCTTCTAACGAAATTGAAGGTGTTCGCATGGGGACGGACATTGCAAAAATTAAAGCTGACATGGAGTTTCGTCGGCAAGAGCTAAACAAACCCCAACCTAAGTCAAAAGGAACTAAATGACAACCCTACAGGAGTACACGTCGTTTGTTGACATCTTGCGCAGAAAAATTCGGGACGATATGAACAACTACGCTGATGATGTAGCAGGCGGTGCCTGTGCTGATTTTGCTGCTTATACAAAGCTTTGCGGTGTAATTCAAGGTCTAGCTATCGCAGAGCGCCATTTACTTGACCTTGCTGAGAAAGCCACAAAGGATGATTTCGATGAGTGATTTAATGCTCCCGCAGTATTTGAAAGACTTGATTAAACAAGAAAAAGATTTAACAGGCGAAACAATTGATTCGCCCGGCGATGAAGATAAAGCACGTCAATTACCAAAACCTACTGGGCACAAAATTTTGTGCGCAATTCCACCAGCAGGAGATACGTTTGATGATTCGTTTATTGCTAAAGCAAGTCTGTCACAGCGCATTGAAGAACAAACTACAACGGTGTTGTTTGTTGTAGCGTTGGGGCCTGATGCGTACAAAGACACAGATAGATTCCCAAGCGGTCCTTGGTGTAAAGAAGGTGATTTTGTTTTGGTTCGTGCTTACAGCGGTACTCGATTCCAAATTCACGGACGCGATTTCCGTATAATTTTTGACGATCAAGTTGATGGCACGGTAGAAGACCCACGCGGTTACGCACGCGCAGCATAAGGAGAAACACATGGCTACCGAAGAGTACATGACGGAACTAAGCATTCCGGGCAAGGGCGGGGATAATGACCTGCCAGAAATACGGATGGAAGACGATGATATTGATATCAGCACCGAGTCCGATGTCGAGATCGAAATTGAAGACGATACCCCCGAACAAGACCGAGGCAGAAAACCTCTGGAGCGCGAAGTAACTGACCCTTCTGATGATGAGATTGAGCAGTACAGCGACAAGGTTCAAAAGCGCATCAAAGAGTTGGCTCATGCCCGGCACGATGAACGCCGTGCTAAAGAGACAGCCCTGCGTGAGCGCGAGGAAGCTATTCGGGTAGCCCAGCAGCTTGTAAACGAAAACAAGCAATTGCGCGGGTACGTTAATTCTGGTGAACAGACCTTTGCTGAAGTATTGAAGTCAAAAGCAGAGGCCGATCTGGAGATGGCTCGGAAACAATACAAAGAGGCGGCTGAGTCTTACGATACTGATGCAATGTTGGCGGCGCAAGAAAACTTGCAAGATGCCAAAATCAGGTTGGACAAAGCAAATAATTTTAGGCCAACCTCTTTACAAGTCGATCAGGAACAGGTATATAGTCAACCATCGCCTCAACCAGAGGTGCGCCCCGACGATAAGACCTTGCGCTGGCAAGCTAAAAACCAGTGGTTCGGAGCGCCCGGTTACGAGGAAGTCACCGCGATGGCTCTTGCTGCACATCAGCGGCTAACTGCGGAAAACGGCGCTGACTACGCCCGGACAGACGAATACTACGAGAGAATCGACTCTCGCCTCAGAGAAAAGTTCCCCGAGATTTTTGGGGAGCCTGCAAAGCCGCAAGGCGCATCCACTTCAAAAAGACCAGCCGCGACAGTTGTCGCATCCGCTGCGCGTTCTACTGCAACCAAAAAAGTTAAGTTGACAAGATCGCAAGAAGTAATTGCCGCTAAACTTGGCTTAACTACTAAGCAGTATGCCGTTGAACTTATGAAAATGGAGGGCCGAAATGGCTACTAACCGCACATCCCGTGAATTTGAAACACGCGAAGAATCAACTCGTGACGACTATAAACCGCCGAGCGTACTGCCAGACCCAATTCCTGACCCGGACTTTAAGTTCCGTTGGATTGCGACTCACGTTTTTGGTCAAGCTATCCCATCTCATGTGTCATTACAAATTCGTGAGGGTTGGGAGCCTGTAAGGGCAGTAGATCACCCAGAATTAAAGCTAAACGCTAACGAAAACGGCGAAGTGCAAATGGGCGGTTTATTACTTTGCAAGATGCCAAAAAAGAAAGTTGAAGCTCGTAATGATTATTACCAACGTCAGGCAGAAGGCTGGATGCAGTCGGTTGATAACAACCTTATGCGTCAAAGCGACCCAAGGATGCCTCTGTTCAATGAACGGAAATCCGCGACAAGTTTTGGCAAGGGTATTAAGTAATTTTCTAACTTTGGAGTTTAACTATGGCATATCCTACAGTTGACAAGCCGTATGGCTTTCAACCGGTCAATTTGATCGGTGGTCAGGTGTACGCCGGTTCCACTCGTTTGATGAGAATTGTTAGTGGCTACGCTACTGGCATTTTTTATGGCGACGTGGTTAAGATGGCTTCTGATGGCACCATCCAAAAAGATGTTGGCACCAGCACGGCTACTCCGGTGGGCATCTTCGTTGGTTGTACTTACACTAACCCTACCAATAGCCAGAAGACATTCTCGCAGTTTTATCCGGCAAATACCGCAGCTTCGGACATCCAAGCTTACGTAGTTGATGACCCTGATATTTTGTTTAAAGTAGCTACTTGTTCAAACACAACTGTTGTGTTTGTAAGTTCGCAAGTTGTAGGCGAAAACGCTGTCATTAGCCAAAATACTGGCTCAAACAATACTGGCGATTCGGCTAACGGTATTTACGGTGCTAACACCGCAACTACCGCGTCGTTCCCTGTCCGTATTGTTGACATCGTGCCTGATACTTCGAACGGTTCAAATGGCTTCTGCGAACTGATTTGTAAGTTCAACGCACCGTTCATGGTTTCTACGTTTACTAGCCCCGGTAATACTGTGGCTACTGTGGTTACCGGCGGTCATGCGTATCTCAACCCAACCGGCGTATAAGGAGCATAAACCATGGCTATTTCACGCGCTCAATTGCTTAAAGAGCTGCTGCCCGGCCTGAACGCTCTGTTCGGTCTGGAGTACGCACGCTACGGCGAAGAACACAAAGAACTCTACGAAACAGAGACCTCCGAGCGTTCGTTTGAAGAAGAAACCAAGCTGTCAGGCTTTACTGCTGCACCTGTCAAAAACGAAGGTAGTGCAATTCGTTACGACAATGCGCAAGAAGCGTGGACTGCTCGCTATAAACACGAAACCATCGCTCAGGGCTTCTCCCTGACCGAAGAGGCAATCGAAGATAACTTGTACGACTCTTTGTCGGCTCGTTACACGAAAGCTCTTGCACGTTCGATGGCTTATACCAAGCAAGTTAAAGCAGCAGCGGTTATTAACAACGGTTTCTCTAACTCCGCTCAGTACTACGGCGGTGATGGCGTACCTTTGTTCTCAACTGCACACCCGTTAGTATCTGGCGGCACTAACAGCAACACGCCGTCTACTCAGGCCGACTTGAACGAGACTTCCTTGGAAGCCGCCGTTATTCAAATCGCTGCTTGGACTGACGAACGTGGCCTGTTGATTGCTGCTAAACCACGTAAATTAATCATCCCATCGGCTCTGCAATTTGTTGCGACCCGTTTGTTGGAAACCAGCCTGCGTGTTGGTACTACCGACAACGACATCAACGCGTTGAAGAACAATGGTTCGATTCCAGAAGGCTATACGATTAATCACTTCTTGACCGACACAAACGGCTGGTATTTAACTACCGACGTTCCAAACGGCATGAAGCACTTTATTCGTGTGCCAATGTCTACTGGTATGGACGGTGATTTTGATACTGGTAACGTACGTTACAAGGCTCGTGAGCGTTACTCGTTTGGCTGGTCTGACCCGCTAGGCATGTTCGGTTCGCAAGGTGCGTAATTGAGTGAGGGGGGCTTTCGCCCCCCTTTCTTGTATGGTATAAAAGAACTATTCCGGGGTATCCGGTTTGGCAGACAGTCCCGGCTGACTTTCATGCAGACTGCCAACACCTAACTCGCATGAAGAGGACAATTTATTATGGGAATTTCTACTACCCAAGCTATTTGGCGTTCAGGCGGCGATACCTCTGATCGTTCAGCTTATTGCGGCTCGATGGTTATGGCTGCAACTTTTTACACAGCTAACGTAGTAACACTATCTAACGCTGTTGTAGCTTCTAGCCAAACTGCCGTACTTGTTCTGCCTGCTAACGCAGTTGTTACGTCGGTAATGATTACTAACCCTTCTACTGCTGGCTCCATTAACGTCGGCTACGTATTGCTTGATGGTTCGGCTTCTAACACCAGCTATTTGGTACAGACCGCAACAGCAACTTCGCCAATCACAATTACTCCAGGTTCAACAGGTAACGGCGCTGGTTTGGGCACAGTCATGTCTGCTACTAAAGAAGCGATTATCACAGTTAGCAGTTCAAGCAGCGCTACTGGCGACGTAGGCGGCACCATTCAGTACTACGTGGCTGACTATTTGTTCGGTCAACAGAACGTCTAATAGGGGGCCATTATGGCTATGCAAACAGACGTTAAATCATCACATTTAAATAGTTCGGGCGTAGTCTTTGAGGGACGCGCTCGAATTAAAGGTATGGTGATGTGCGCTAATGCAAGTGTAATTGGAACAGTTATTTTAAAAGACGGGACTACTAGTGTATTGGAAGTAGACATCCCTTCTAACTCCAACCCTAACTCGTTTAATGTAGTTGTTCCGGGCGAAGGTGTTTTGTGTACAGCAAACGTCTTTGCAACTATGACTAATCTTGCAAGCATTACTGTTTTTTATGGCTAAAACACAGGCATGGACTCGCAAAGAAGGCAAGAACCCGAAGGGCGGATTGAACGCCAAAGGGCGTGCCTCCTACAACAAAGCAAACCCGGGGAAGCCGGGTTTAAAAGCCCCGCAACCAGAGGGCGGTTCCCGCAAGGACTCCTTCTGTGCGCGTATGACCGGCATGAAGAAAAAACTAACTTCGTCGAAAACCGCAAACGACCCGAACAGTCGGATTAATAAATCTTTAAGAGCGTGGAAGTGCTGACATGGTTGACGACATACAAACTGCCAGAGAACTTGCAACGCACGCAAATGACATAGCTCATTTGCAA
>Ga0181348_1000592_pt1 | contig 15898 bp, 19 predicted proteins | sample Su13VDMM110DN_FD_130092 | JGI IMG/M metagenome (GOLD analysis project Ga0181348, IMG submission 130092) | Freshwater viral communities from Lake Michigan, USA - Su13.VD.MM110.D.N | ecosystem: Environmental > Aquatic > Freshwater > Lake | place: USA: Michigan | collected 2013-07-16
ACATAGCGTTTGTGATTTCAGCATCGATATCGATACCATTCATATTCTTAAGGTCTTGCTCAAGTTCAACGGACCAACGAGCGCCAAGTCTACGAGTACCAGCTTCAACAGCTGTCTTTTCAAACTTGACTTCGATTTGTGGGATGTTACCAGTGATTTCAAATGCTGATAAGATTTGGGCGACGCCCTGATCTTGGTCAGCAAAAGTCCAGCCAGCAGCTGTGCTACCACTAAGTCTTTGTGACGATGCACCAGTGAAGCGGGTATCAAGATATTGATAACCTAATTCTCTGTTAGCAACTGTACCGGCATAACCAGCACGTTGACCATCACCACCTGTACCTGTTGCAATGCTGCTACCATCAATACCGGAACCAAGGTTCTGTGATTGATAGGTATAACGAAGTGCAAAGGCAAGACCTACTGGACCAGACATTGGTTGAACACCAACAATCTCGTTCGAGATAAGTTCTGGGAATGTACGACGGATCATCGGGATGAGGATCTTTGGAAGACGTGCATCACCCGACGCATATGTGTCGGCTGAGTTGATTGCACCTGTTCCTGGATTGTAGTTACCTTGGCTTGTAGCACCAAAAACACCACCACCATTGGTGTTAGCTTCTTGGATGCACCATGCTTCTTGATTCTCAAGTAGCATAGCTGTGTTCAAACGGGTATTTTCATCACGAATTTCTCTTACGGAATCTGACTTAAAGTCAAGAATAGGGGCCCACTTCTCAAGAAGTTGGTCTGCTCTTGTCTTGTCGACAAATGATTGTGTTGGACGTATGTTTCTCATAATTATATATTTTTCCTTTCGATTAACTCAGGCCACTAGTATGGGCCTCATTGTTCAGGGTTAAAAACTCTTTACCTTATTATTTATACTTTTGGAGCTCAGATAAGTAAGGATTTCCTGAAATTTGTTTGTTTTCTGTAGATTCTTTTAAAACAGGTGCATCAGCTTTAACGCTTCTTGTTTTAAAAGCTTCTTCTCTTATAATGTCGATATTTTCCTTTTCTTTCTTATCGAACAATCTAAGTGTGTAGTCAAAATTCTCTTCGATAAACTTAGGTGATTTATCGCTAAGAACTCTCTTTATATATTCTTTCTTTTTATCTGAAAGACCTGATGTCTTTGTTTCGATAAGAAGGGAAGCTTTTGTCTTAAAATAACTCTCTCTAATAAGAGCGTTTTCTTTTGAAAGTTCAGATACTTGTGTGGTGAGTGTATCAATTTGTTTCTTACCATCAATAACAGCATCTTGTACTGACTCACTCATAAGAGCTGAATCAATAGCTAATACCTTACGAAGATTACCGAGAACTTCTCTTGCTGTTCTATTCTTAGTAGCCTCAGCAATTGCTTGAGTTGGAATAGCTTCATCAAGAAATTCTTCTAAGTAATTAGAAATCGCTTCTGTAAGGGTAGCTTTAAATTGCTTAGCTTCAGTTGTAAGCTCACGCTCATATTTTTTAACAACTTTAACAAGCTTACCAGCGTTGCTCTTATCAACAGCTTCAACAACTCTTTTTAATTTAGTTGTGTGGTCTTTGTCAATAGCAGTGATAAGTTGTTCGAGTTTCTTCGAGTAAAGATCGTCCTGTTCGGTAAGAGCCGCTTCAACAGTTAATTGAAGTTTCTTACTGAAAGCACTCTCAATAACTTGTAAAGATTCTTCTGAGAGAATCTGCGTTGCTTCGTCGGGTAGTATGTTCTTGACTTTCATATTAGAAGAGAGGTTCGTTAAGGGATGCACTAATTCTGTTTTCGATTTTGCTGTCCACTATACCTTTTAAATATTTATTGGCTTGTGCGTAGTTTTTAGAAGAAATAGCGTTGATAAATTTAGCAATACCAGAAGACTCAGAAACCATTTCTTCATCTTCCTTTTTAGCGAAGGGATTACCTTTACCTTTTGTTTTAGGTGTCTTTTTACCTGTAGCTTTTTTAATAGCCTTAGATTTTACACCCTCATATTCTTTACTAGGCGATTCTAGCTTACCGTCTTTATCGTAATCTTTTTTAGCTGTTTTCTTTGCCATATTATTATTTATATAGATTGTATGAATTTTAAGATTTGTTCTCTTAGAAAAAACTCCATATCCTTACGCGGGAGTTTAGAAATTGATTTTTCAAACCCTTCGTATACTTCTTCATACTTACCATTTACAGCAACAACCCACTGTTTTGATTCAAGTATACCATTAACGAACGCTTTTGGGTACGATGGGTCTGCTACACAGTCAACAGCAACAAGTTTAAGATTTCTAACTGTATTATGGGTAGATCCTTCTTCAAGTGTGCCTAAAGCTCTAGATGACATACCAACCTTTACCCCATCATTAATAAGTGACTTAACAATAAGACCGCAAGGTGTAGAAAGTACTTTTGATTTACCGAAGAATACATTATTATCTTCATACATTTCTGTTACCATATGACAGGCACGTTCTAGATCAACATCAGCAGTCGTTGGATGATTAAGCTCACCCATAGCTCTACCTGGTTTAATCATCTCTTCGTTATACCGGTGTACTTCCTGGCGTAACTCATCAATAGGGTATAGCCGCTTATTTTTATTAACACCTTCTGCCATCATATAAGGACCCTTAATAAAAAGAGTTGATGGTGCATTTCTATTGCTTTCCTCAACAACATATTCAAATTGATCGTTAAGGGCCGGTTTTTCTACTAATAGATTAAGCTTTAATGCCATATGTATATTTATGCTAGTACTAATATAATCTATCAAATAAGGTGCTTTTCAGTAAGGATTAGGAAATCTAAACCTTTTCTCCTACAGAACTCTTTAGCTGCAATCCATTTTGCTTGATTTACCATCCACGCTGACTGCTCATATATTAGATGAGCCTTATTTTTATAGTTCGTCTTTGGAGCTTGTGTTTGTTTAGAAGGTTTAATCTCAATTAAATAATGTTTTACATTATTACCTTCCTTTATCGATACAAAGTTATCTACAAAATATCTATGAGCTCTACCGTCTATCGGACTTATATACGGTACAATAACGTTTTCAGATCCCCATTTTATTACATTTGGATTATTATCACAAAAGCGCATAAATTTAAGTTCTAGTCCAGATCTATAAAACGCGGTTGTACCTATAAATTTGGCTTTATTAATAGGTGTAAATACACCTTGTCTATATTTTTTAGAACTCATCTTAATTCGCTATAAAAAATTGTTTCGCCATGCTTAAAATTATGTATAGTATTAGATTGACGCTTCACTACATATTTACCGTTACGTTTTAATTTTGTTAGTGTTGGTTGTGAGAATTTTGTCTCTGTTAAAAATTCTCGTTCATTTTTATATTTGTATGTACCTAAATGTGATGTAATTGTAAACGGTTTACATCTCGGATCTATATAGTCTTGTCCCTTTAATTCATTTACTGTCTTACCCTTATTCCACGGTCCTTTATACGTATCACCAAATATTTCCTTTGCTGATTTGCCTTTACGTGAGTCAATATAGTCAGGATCGTTAAGCCGCTCTTTCATTGTTTTACTAACTTGACGTAAACTTGTTTCTTTTTGAGCTTTAAGCTCTGCTTCCGTAAATCCACACTCTTTAATACGGTTACTTTGATTTATTCCTTTTTGTTGCTCTTTTTCTGTTCGGTGACCTGTATTTAGTCTTGTTCTAAGAGTATTAGCTGCTTTTTCTCGTATCTCGGTAGATTGTAATATTACTGATGTTTTTTTATTTCTTGCTTTCTCTTTATCAGTCTGGCCATGCAATCTAACTCTATCACTAAACGCTTTATTTCGTCTTAGACGAACATCTTCACGCTGTAGAGGTGCGCTTGTAGAATTACAATCTTCATCAATAAGATTTGCAAATTCCGTTGATTTAACTACATCCCACAGCTTCGAATATTTTAATCCATACTCAACCAGCTCTTCTCTTGTATCCTTGATCTCAAGAATAATAGTATTAATACTATTCCCATGCTTTGATAAATGACTAGTCCAATACGTACCTGATCCCTTATATTTAAAGCAATTATCCCTTGTGCCGTGGTGAAAACATAGATATTTTAACCCTGTCACAGTATGTTGTTTTAATAAAAGAAAATACTTTTTACCCATACATATATTTATGCTACGGTGACAGTAATCCACTTAGTTCTTATCTACTAATAATATAATATCAATTACAAAAAAACATACATGGATCTGCATCACCGAAACCTGCTGATGCACCGGTAGTAAGCATATCTTCTAGTTCTTTTTTCTTAGCAGTACCCTCTTCCAGTAAGCTTGCATTTAGTGTACCGCCTCCTAATATAGCTACACCACCAAACTTACCTCTTACTCTACCAATAACAATCATTGTTAACGCGAGTGCGTACTCATATACCCATTGCTCCTTAACAAGATCACGTAACGGTCTCTCGAGGTAACATGAAATAACACCGTAAAACTGACTCGAACCGGGCTGTGGATACATTTGCAAGTATTGCGTTCTTGCATCAAACTTTAAATCACGTCTAGTTGCAAGGACTTTCTCACGTGTATCCATCCATTCTTTCATTGTGTACCACGATACAAGATCGAAACCATAATTACCCATCGAATAACTAAAGTAGGTTTGCTGCGCTAACGTTTGCTCTAGGGTAAATAATGAGTTAATACCTTGGTTAGAACCTTCTTCAAAGTCTACCACAGCAGTAACTTTTCTATAATCCATTACATCGTAGTCAAATACATTAGAGTATTGTGTTGCTGTTGCTTCCTGTGATTGAAGTGATATTTTATTTGAAACTGACTCCTTAAATATTGTAGATAATATAGGACTGAATGTAACAATTTTTGTGTATAGTGGTAGATCTACTATTTCAAACTCTGTTAATCCGTTACTAAATACACTTGAGAGAGCAGATGAACCTGTAAATGTTGATGTACTTAACGCTGAAGTAGCTACATATACAGTAGACGGCTCCTCTATAGTAAAATCAGCTCCCGTCCATACAGGGGCATTTGCTATTTTTTGTTGATCAGTAAGACCGGCCTTAGAAAGAGTAAACAGATGATCAAGTCTTATACCTTTATTTTTTTCGTATAACGCTGAACTAAAAATAAGATATTCAGTTGTAAACCCTGCAAATTTAGAAAAATATTCGCAGGCGATCTGAATATTTTGAAATAGTTGATCTTGATGAACCTCGAGTGTAATAAGAGGGTAACCAAGAGCTCTTTTAATTCTATCAGATAAATCTCCAAACGTTTCAATCTTATTATTTAAATTAGTTGATTGAAATGCTGATACAGGTAATACTTCACATGCTAAAGCCATATAAGTATTTATCTATTATGCTGCTGGAGGAGGAGTTTCTGGTGCTGGGGTACCACCACCAGCTGGAGCTGCACCAGCTCCAGGAGGAGCGCCACCTAGTGCAGCTTCACCGCCACCAAATGCTGGTGGTATACCACCACCTTCCATACCACCCGCTTCAGGACCCATACCACCAGCTTCACCGCTGCCAGCTACATCAGCAGCAATAATCTGCTCTCTCCACGCAGGTCCAAGTGAGGTAATCTGTTGTAGCTCCCATTGAAGCTCAGCATCCTTACGTAAAAATTCTCTATTAGCGAGAATATCTTTATCTTTCCATTGTAAATATTTCTTTTGTGCGTATGTCTTAGAGACAAATTCATTAGATGCAATTGCTGTAAAGTTACCTGCTTTCTGTTCAAGACGCTGACTTTCACGCATCTCGTAGAAGTTCGTGGGTACATTAAAATCAACAACGATATTATTATCTGTAAGTTCAAGCTTATCCCACAGTCCCTTTAATTGTAAATGTGTAATAAATCCTCTTTTTATACCAGTAGCGAATCTTTGTTGCTGTCTAATAATAAATCTTGCCATCTTAAGTTCTTCTCTTAAGATTTCAGCACCATCTCTAAATGCATCTGCAGGATCTAATCTAGATGTCGGTACTTTAAGTGAACGGTAAAGCTTTTTAATAAAATACATCAAGTCAGTTAATTCACCTAAATTTTGTCCACCTGCAAGCTGACTTACACTTGAGCCTTCTGAGCCCTGTCTTTTTGGAAACCAGAAAGCATCAAGCATTGATTGTGGGTTAAACTTTTTAACAACATCATTTTGATCAATATCAAACGTTTTACTCGACCAGTAGTTGCTAATAAGCTTTTTAAGATAAGCTTCTGCTTTAGGTGCAGGCATATTACCAACATCAACATTGAATACAAGACGTTCTGGTGCTCTTACCAATCTATAGATAACAATAGCATCTTCAATAAGTGAAAGCTGTCTATAAGCGCGTCGAGCATTTTCTAAGAATGGTAAAACCATTGTCTTAGATTCATTCATAACACCAGAATTAATATATATAACTTGATTTTGATCGAGAGGTATATGTTCTACCTTTTCTTGCTTATCAGGATGACGTGGATCAAAAATTGGCTTCCTATAGATAAATCCACGAACCATCATATTTTGTATGTTATTATATACGGGGTCAATTAATTCAGCAGGTAAATTAATTGCACCTAGAACTCCTTCTTGGATATGGTCCTTATGTATAATAAGTTCAAAGAAAAGTTCACCCTCAACAAGTAGCTGTCTAAAGTATTGCCAACCTTTGTTTTTAAGATCAAAATATTCAGCAAATTTGTTAAACTCCTCATCAAGATTAGTTTTGTCTTGCGAGCTTAAATCTGTATGGCGTAGTTTAAGAGTTACTTCTTCACCGTTCTCATTTGTATTGATAGTTTCATCACAAAGCTCATCCAATGCATCTGCTACATCTGAATAGGCGGCTATCATTCTATAATCACGTAATCTACCACCCTTATTCTCCTGGATGTTTGCATACATCACCTGACCAAAAGATGAATCTTTACCTATGGACCCAATAGGTAGATTATTATATTCATTCGATATAGAAATCGAATTTTTAGCTAGAGCTTCTGTTCTTCTTAATCCCGCATCCGCAAAGATTTTATATTTTGGATTTAACTGATTATTATCTGTATCAATAATATTAGCATACGGTAGTTTATTTTGAATAAATGCTGCTAAACCTCTACCAAATGTTGACGAGCGACCGTCATTGCCTGTGTAGTTCTTATTTTGATTCGAAGTTGTACCATCCATCTACAACATATTTATTCACATGTTCGTAAAAGTAAAGTTATTTATGTTATAAGAGCTCGACCACCCAGCTTCATTATTTACAATAAAATTAAAATTGCACGCACCTGTAAGTGTGGGTAATGAAATTGTTAACATATTATCGGATAATATATTATAATATTGACTACTGAGAATATAACCTGTGGTAGACCCTGTATATTCGGAATTTATACCTGTTAATGTACCTATAATACTGCTTGTTGTGCTTAGTAATATCGCTGTTGTATGATTAAAATTAGTCCCATATATAAGAAAATTATTAGTGAAATTCTTATTAATATTAAAATTAGAAACTATTTCATGCAACTTACCTTGACCAGAAAGATTATAATATATGTTAGAAAATGTAGGTATTGCAGATAAGCTAACTGTCTCTATATTGTCAATCCCAGATGTTGCTGCAAAGAAACTATTATAATTGTCTTCATCAATTATCATATTCTTATTAACCGGTATAAAGTTAGAATCAATAAAATATATTCGACTTGATACATCATTTTTGTCTTTAAAAAGCCATCCCTTTATTGTAAAGCTTGTATCAGCTACAACTCTAAATTTTTCTGAATATGATATATCCGTTGGTTCAGTGAGTCCAATATTACCGCTCCACAGTACCTCGGAGCGTATTTCAACAATTTGTGATGGATCAACAGACGGTTCTTTCCATGATAAGATAATATACGGGTTATTATACGGTATAAAATTCGAAAGAATTTGATCCATATCTTGCATATAACGCGTTATAATTGACATACTTACCTCGATATTAATAGGTACTGGTGTCTTTATAGTACTATTATTAGTCTCACTAAGGGGATTATAAACATTATCAAGTTTATTAAATACTCTCGTTGTATCACGTGTTATACCCGTTACCGTAACAGCAACAACAGGTAATGTAAGATTTTGCGCTTTATTAACAATGTCATACATTACCCTTTGCTTAGGCGCTAAGACATAACGAACTTCTATATCTTCGCGTGCTTTTCTATCGTTGTCATATCGTTTTACAACTACATCATTAAAAGCACATAAAAATTGCGTGAGTAAATCTTTTACTTCGAAGTTATATGTATAATTACGCATCCATATGTATTTAGTCTACGCAAATCTATCTAAAAAGTATTTTGGAATCTTATGCTTATACTTTACAATATTTTCAACAATAGCTGCATCAAGAATGTATGTAATACAATGATCTTTATTAGAACGCACACCACGACCACATGATTGAATAAGTGAACTAAGCATTTTATTTGTATACCAGTTAAAGTCTAATTTCATCATTCGCTCTACACGCTTATCATTTGTAGGTAAATAAGGTGCCTTAATAATAATTTGAAAGCGTGCTAGATCGTCTTTTAAATCAACACCATGTGACATAGACGGTGATGCCATAATAGTTGGTTCAGTAGAATTGTAATGTATATCTAATAACTCTTCATTTCTAACACCTGGTTCACGGTACAAAATACGCGAACATTTAACATTATCCTGCAGATATTTTGTAATTGTATTTGTTTGTGTATGAATAAGTCCTTTATCGTTAATGTGATGCTCACAAATTTGTCTTACTTGTTCAGCAATCTTAGGAAGATTTGCCTGCATATTACTGTAATTTAGCTTAATCTTTGTATTTGCATATATAGGAGCTTTCTTAGGATCAAACGTTGACTCTGCCTCAATATATTTGAACTTATCAATACCTAACGTCTTACAAAAATTAACTGGATCGATAATAGTTGCCGACATAAGAATTACTTTATCAGCAAAATTAAAAAGATATTTAGATAATTGATTAACCTTAAGAGGCATAAAATTAATACCTTTTGCGGTTCGTTCAAAAAGGTACTCGCTATCATGCCATGTATCAACAATAGCACGTAATTTGCTATGTAGAGCTAGGAGTTGAATCACTTCATTTTTCTTCTCGTTAATTGTAGCTGTAATAACCCTACCTGTCGTTTTAGCAATAGCATCACGTAGATCTTCGACTTGATCTTCAATATCCTGACAGAGAGTATTTACCCATTTACCTACTTTACCGTAGTCAGTATTACTTGGAAACGGTCTCACAATAACCATAGATTTCTTAAGAAAATCAAAATTAATTTGACATGAAAATGCTTTTACAAGCTGATCTTCAAGCTCGGAAGCTTCATCGCAAATAAGATATTGCTTTCGCTTTACGTGATCTGGTAATGCAAAAAACATATTATAGTTGAGGGTTGCAAACTTAGATATGATTGCTTTATTACGAGCATTATAATAAGGGCAGGAGTTACGCTTCCAACAATCTTCCTTAAGAGATTTAATATGCACGCATGGTGCACTTTCTACAGTAAAGTTATTATCGTAGCTACATTGATAATTTGACTTACCTTTTAATACATCTACTTCGTTAAACAATTCTTTATATTGATCCTGTAGAGCCTTAGTGATTGTCAATGCAAATGCTCCGAATGGCTTTTCTTCTGCCGCTTCATCTGCATTTTGATATCCACCGAGATTGTTGTGCTTGTATATCTGATAAGATGTTACAAGATCTTGAAATTCTACAGAAGGCTCCGTCGAATCGTTACCAAGAGTCTTAGAAATAAACGATTTACCCGAACCGGTAGGAGCACTACATACAACAAATTTATAACCTTCCTCAAATGCTTGTTCTAGACTCTTTACGAGTTTAACTTGCGATTTATTAGGGGTGAATGTTTCAGGGAATTTACTAAGTAGACCAGTAAGCATATATGATAATGATATAGAAGTTCCCTTTAGTTTAAAGAGATAAGACTAACAACATTATCATATATTTTATGCGACGAATTTATTTTACAGGTTTTTAATTTTCCTATTACCGGTTGCGTATTATTACACAATGAGCTAACTTTATAGTTAAGAGTGCATCTACCTGCATCGGTATAATCAATAGAAAACGGATATGGTAGCTCAAGAATTTTACTTTCACCTTTATCAGTTTCAATATAGAACTTAATAAAATACTGCTTTACATTAAACAATTTTAATTTACCCGTTTTTAAAATTTTATTATCACATTTAAATATAACTTTTGATTGTAAAAAGTTTTGTAGTATTTTATTGTAGTGCTCTAAACTCATGAGTTCATAAATTGTATTTTTTGATCTGTTGACATAGGGTATATCTCATTATTAAATGTCTTCCAGAATTCATCGTTTGCTGGCATTTCTCTTAATACGTCTACTTGATCCGCTGAAACTATTCTATAGTTCTGCATTAATATATCCCAAACAACACAAACATTTTTTACTGCTTCATTTATTTGTTTTTGATGCTTTGGAGGATTGTAATTCAGTACAATTTTACCATTCGTAGAATTAAGTAGATCGAATGATTTTGTACAAATCATTCTTCTTGTTGGTGATTTATCAGCAGACTTAATACGTCTTGTAAATCTTAAATCAAGTACATTATTAAGTAATAATGTTTCAAGAGTCTGTCGCGTTACTATCATTTTCTTTTGCTTTACAAATTCCGAAGATTCTATTTTCGTTTAAAAATACACCGTTACTTACAATACCATAATCTTTGATTGCCATATTAGCGATAGTAATACCTAAATTACTTGGAAACACAACGATATCACCAACCTTAGTATATTTAACTTCTGGTCCTGCGAGAATTACTCTTGCTTTTCTCCACGCCTTTGACATTGTATTTGTTGGAATATAAATTCCATTTCTTAGGATTCCGTCTTTATCAGGAGCTAAATCTACATATTCTACTAAGACAATATCGTCAAAGATAAATGTTAGCTCTAAATCCTCTAAACCGAAGTCTCCGTCTGAGTGTGATGAAAGATCGATGAGACTTCTCATCGGCGCTAGTGTGTCGATACTTCTTGATGCCATATAGTTAATTAGGTAGAGTTTTAATAAAGTCAAGGTATATACTCACCTCGCGTTGCGATATCATTTGATTCCGAGCAAGAATAGGAACATTTGTATCTTCCTTTTCTTCTTTTTCCTTCTTCTTTTTCACGTAGGAAATCTTTTTATATTTACACGTAGGTAGTAAGTGATGATATAATTTGTATTGTTCATTTTTATCATCGAATAGACCTGCAAATTTATTAAACGTTTCATTTACAAGAATAGCTTGTGGCTTATCGTAAAATGAAATCCATCTATTTAGCATATAAGGAACAAACGCTTGAAGACCTTCGTAGTCGAGATCTTCAGCGTTTGCCTTCTTACTAAAAACTAATTTTCTTAGTAAGTCGAAAAAGTTCATACAATCACTTTTGTCGTCGCGATTTGAATGTCCTTAATTTCATTATTGAAGTAGTTAACTACCTTAGCAATAAATACTTCGATTTGATCATCACTAAGATTAGAGCTATATGCAAAGCCTGGAGCTTTCTTACCAGCATTAACATTAATGCCCGTATGACCAATCGCAACGTTATCCTTTGAATAGGTAATAGATACGCTTACCTTACCTACCTCGCGTTCAGTTTTATCCGAACCAATAAACTTATCATGAACCATAAGATCATCGCCTTTCATCTGAATAGGTCTTTGAATAATATGTGACAATACGTTTGCAATAGCTGTATTAAGTAGACGTTGAAAAGCTACAGCACCAATAGGGCAAAGATTAGGAATCTCCCAACAGAAGTTAATAGCGTCGTCACTAAAAATATAATCTTTAGTAAGCGAATCTTCAAGATCAATTAAATTATCACTCACAAACATTGGAGCTCTAAAAGCTACAATATTACCATAAGGTGATACCTCCTTGTTAAAAAAACGATACGCGAAGCGGGAGTGAATTAGTGAACCGTCGTATATATGTTGTTGAGCAATCATACGATTATTATATGATACCTATTATATCTTTCAAGTTTATTTCTTTAAAATAATCTTCTAGAAATAGCTCCTTACAGGGCGCAGTTTCGTAAAAGTTTATATTTGCAAAGTCATCTACAGTCTTAAACTTTAAAACATTAGTCTGATTCAACTCCGGATACCATTTTTCCATTTCATCCGTATACTGCTGAACTACTATACAACCTAAACTTAACGCTTCATAGAATCTTAAATTAATAAATTCACCTGTACCTAGAGGATTTAAAATAAATTTAGCTTGATTTAATATATCTATAAACTCTGTGTAACTATATTTTCGATCTGTCTTTATAATTTTTACCTTATTATTTACAGCCTGTAATTCATGAAGCACAGCGTTTCTAGTCGGGTAGTACTCATTTATCTGACCAATAAATAGTATATCATCTGATTTATCCTTAACTACATCTGCGAGGTGTGTGCTTTTTGATAAAAATTGCTTATTAACATATGATACTTTTAGTATATCTGCATCTCTTATATCTGAAACATATTGTACTCGATTTTTAATCCTTTCTACAAAGTTCTGAATTTCTATATTCCACGGAAATTGACTATTATATATTTTTTCAAAATTAAATATTATAACTTTAATATTTTTTTCGTTTATAGTATTAATAAAAAAGTCGTTTTGCCATATTTGTTTATGAGGAATATAATGTTCATCAATAATTATTAATGTATTAATGTTAATTAGATCAATAACAGAACTAACATCGATTAGTGGTTGTTGTAGGTAATTTTTAATAGCCAGCCGAAAATTATTAAACAAGCTATGACCTACATCGCTTATATTATCTAAACTAATTATACCTATCATATTATTTCTTTCTTAAGAGAATCCATGTAATTATTGGATTTTCAATTTGATTCAATCCAGGATTATCCAACTGTGTATAATCACTCCAGCCTGGATTTCTTGTCCATAATTTAAGGTGATATTCTACATTACCCCATTGACCTACTTCAAGAATTTCAAAGTCTAATTGATAGGCTATTGCTGTTAGACCCATGGGTGTAAATCCTGTATAATAATGATAAGGCTCACTGTGAGGTGCATTACACGCAGGTACATTAATATATAAATACCCACCAGTCTTCATATGATCCTTAATATTATTAAGACATTGATGTGGGTTATATACATGCTCTAACGTTTGATGTAAGCATACAAAATCGTAATCTTTTTTAGGTAGATTAAGTGTGTGTAAATCATTATTAATAGTATCATCTTCGTAGTTTATATTGTCAATGGTATGGACTCTACCTTCTAAGTATTCTAACTCCGGGTCACTATCAAAATTAAAGATTAATAAGGTTTTAATATTAAAATCATACTTTATAATAAAAGTTTCAAACTCTAAAAGAGATATAACACGTGGGAAGTCTTTACCTTCCCACTTCCATCTTTTATTATTTTTTTGGATTGGTAGATCTATATATCGATTTTTATACTCTTCAGTATAATTTACTGTTATAAATTGATTATATAGTTCTTGTATTTTGAGATGATTAATTGTTTTCATTTGTAATAATATTCTTCCAGTAATCAATAGTTAATTCTTGTATACTATTAAACATCTCAGCTTTAAAAATATCTAACTTACTACATAAATTATCAATTGTAACTTCTTCCCAGTTCTTAATAAACAAAATAGGTAGGTGTTTAAACTGTGAGAAACTTTCATGATATTTAACAATAGGTATAGTGCGTAAGTACAGAGCTTCCCATATTCGATGACAATCAATACCATTACCAGGAGGTGAGATAACAAAAACACTCTTCGATAGAATCCTCCAATAGTTCTCTATCGATGTATTACTTGACATATATATATCGTTATTATTTGTAATATTATTACAAATATGTCTCTCTGTATAATTAGTACCTATATCGAAATTTTTGTATACTAAAATCTCCTTTAAATTTTGCTCACCTCTAATTGAAGATATTAAGTCTTGGTTACCATGAGGCCATTGACTATTAGCTAATCCTATAGGTATAGAAAGTAGTTTTGGATGCGATGTTTCTCTATTTTGACAATACCATTTATTAATGTTGTTACCATCAAGATATTTTAAATAGCTATCATATATACCGTAATCAGAATTATGTGATATAAGAGTTACATCATTTAAGTGATTGTAAAACTTATCAAAAAAATCATCTAGAAACTGTGTATAAACATATATAATTTTATACTTCTTGATATCATCAACGCTTATATCTGATATTTTTATTAAGTTTTGTGGTTTAGATATTATTTGATTTAAGATAAGATCTGACATTTCCGTGTATAAGCTCACTTCAGCTAATGACTGTAATGTCTCTCCTGATATCATTAGTAATATATACAATTATTATCGATAATATCAACACTTACATCCAAGAGCTAGACCACATATGACAGCATATACTTTCATCTTCAATATAGTTTCTATAGTCTGCTCCTTTACTTTTTGATCTATCAAAATTAGGTAATGGGTATAAGAATGAATTTGGCAATACACAAATATCTTTATTATTGTTTATATGTTTAAAGACTTTACGCGTTAAAAAGAAGGGACCTGTGGAATCCATTAACTTCATAGCATCATGATACATAAGTGGTCTATCTAAGCTTAAGAGGTCGCTTATTAAACTATTTCCTCGACTGCACCCCATTAAACCATTAAAAAGTGACGGTTGACCATCATATGAAACCCCACAGAAAAAATCTAAATCTAATAATTCATTGAACTGCTTTAATAAGATAAAATCTGTATCCATATAAATGCCACCGTGTTCGTTTAGTATATTATACCTTAACAAGTCTGACTTCTGACCATAATTTGGTGTCTGATTATACAGCTCTATATTTTTAAAATCTTTTAGATCTCTAATATTATCTTCTGTCCATAAAATATGTGTCCAATCGTTATCTAAATTAGTTCTAACTTGATTTACCATTTTTTGTTCAGACTCAGGCATGTTACCACCTAACCATATTTGATGAACTATTTTAGGTATTTTTTGTTCTTGTGATTGTTTATCTTTATATTCTAGATATCTAGTCTCAATAATTTTCCATTGTTCTATTGCTGTTTTAATATTCATATAATCATATGAATACTTCATAGAAGTAGAGAATGACGGCCATTTTGATCTTACCATATTATTGCCAATCTATTATAATTTGATTTCTATCTGCGAACTGTTTTAGAAGTAATTTTTTCTTTTCAATATCTGCATCATTATGTACATGAAATTCACAATAGATTTTACTAAAGTTAATTTTATTAATAAGAATATCATTTAATACATCGTATTCTACACCCTCAGCATCAAGTTTTAAAATAGTATTTTCCGGTATTATATTAAACTCATGTATTATGCTTTTAATTGTCGTACTTTCAATTTTATATGTGTTAAAATTATCAACAAACATATTACACTTAGCTAGACTAGCTTCTAGATATTCTTTACCTATGATAGTTGCAGCTATATCTGCTACAACATCACCACGTGTAATTAATTCTACTATACCTTCCGTTACAGCAATAGCTTTCTTAACTAGAGTAGCGTTAGGTATACTGTTAAGTTTTTGCTCAACTGTCGACCAGCATACAGGGTTTGGTTCTATAAATATTTTTCGAATATCTTTACCTGTAATATTTTCATATTGTTGTAGGTGCTCATAACCTCCTAATATATTGCAGCCTATATCTAATAATGTTATCATGTTAAAGTAATGTAATTATAATTACAATATTTTAATGATAAATCTACGTCGTCTTTATTAGGGTCAACATACCACCAACCTTTACTTTTACC
>Ga0181348_1000594_pt1 | contig 15883 bp, 19 predicted proteins | sample Su13VDMM110DN_FD_130092 | JGI IMG/M metagenome (GOLD analysis project Ga0181348, IMG submission 130092) | Freshwater viral communities from Lake Michigan, USA - Su13.VD.MM110.D.N | ecosystem: Environmental > Aquatic > Freshwater > Lake | place: USA: Michigan | collected 2013-07-16
GGTAATCTAGCTACTTGCGCACCATTATTTATCATACAAGTAAAAGTGATTGCTCTGGAAGGTATCGAAGTGACACCAAACACAGAGCAAGAGAGATATTCACCAAAATGATCTTCTAAATTATAGAGATATTCTTTTCTAAGCAAACAGTAGAACAACGGAATATTGATTGATAGAGTCGACATCAATCAATATTTATAACTAGTCTATTGCCAGACATCTTCCCAGGTGCCTTTCAATGCACCCTTAGCATAATCGGTGCTCCTATTTTCGAAGAACGAAGTATGCCCAACACCAATCATTGCGTCTACCCAAGTGAGTGGATTTCTTTTTACTTTAAACACAGTTTTCATTCCCATTGCGATGAGTCTTTTATCTGCGATATAACGAATATATTTTTTCACTTCATCTGAGGTAAGATTTTCCATCGGGCCAAGACTGAATGCGAGATCAATAAATTTATCTTCTAGTTCAACCATTTTAGTTGCGATATTATAGATGTCCGTTTTTAATTCGTCATCCCAAATTTCTCTGTCCTCTTCGATGAAAGTTCTGAATAATCTAATCATGGACTCAGAGTGCATATCTTCGTCTAATAGAGACCACTGGATAATCATACCCATGCCTTTCATTTTACCGTGTCTAGCAAAATTTAGCAACATAACAAACGAAGAGAATAATTGCATTCCTTCGGTGAATGCAGAAAATACTGCAATATTCTTAGCAATACTCCGATTATCATCTCCTTTATGTGAGAAGATATAATCATGCTTTTCTTTCATCGAAGAATATTCCATGAATTCATTATAAGTTGTTTCAGGCAGACCAAGAGTTTCTACTAGATGAGAATATGCTGCGACGTGAATTGCCTCGCGAGCTGCGAATCCAAGAAGCATCATTCTGACTTCTGGTTGTGGGAAAAATGGCAGATAATTTGTGACATATCCATCAGAGACGTCAATATCACCTTGTGTGAAGAATCGAAAAATATGAGTCAAGAAAGTTTTTTCTGAAAGAGTTAATTTCTCTTTCCAATCTTTGATATCTTGCATCATTTCGACTTCTGTCCAGAGCCAGTGCATTTGTTCGTGAGTTTTCCAGCAGTCGAATGCCCATGGATAGTTCATGGGCTTGAACGTTGCTCTCTTATCTGTAATTTTGGCTTCAGTATTTTTCTTGTTCATATTTTTCCTTGTCAATTAATCTAATATTTCACTCACACGCAAGACAACCTTCTCCATCAACAAGTGATTTGATATCTATATCTTCAATTCTCTTTCGCTCGATTCTTTGAGATATCTTATTTGCCTTTCTGATCTTTTCTGATCGACAATAATAAAGTGTTTTCAAACCAACTTTCCATCCTAAGAAATGGATAGCATGTAGATATTTAACGTGAGTATCTGGTTTGAAGAATAAATTAACTGATTGCGCTTGATCAATATATTTTTGTCTGTCACCTGCAGTTTCAATAATCCATCTTTGATCGATTTCAATTGCTGTCTTGAATACATCCTTCTCATCATCAGATAAACATTTTAGATGCTGAACAGATCCATCGTTCAACACAATTGAATTCCAGGTTTCTTCCATATCGACGTTCTTAGTAAGGAGAACTTTTTCTAACTCTTTATTTCTATGAATAAATGAACCTGATAGAGTATCTTGTCTGAAAACATTTGCCCTTAGTGGTTCAATTGAAGGACTAATATTACCCATGATAATACTGGTTGTTGCATTCGGCGCAATTGCGATTGAATGAGAGAATCGTTTCCCGGATCCCACCATATCTGGAGCTTCACCACGTTCTGTACCTAATCTAAGATTGGCAGTATCAGCATGTTCTTTCATAGTCTTAAAGAAAGATCGATTGAAGACTTTAGCAGCAACAGATTCGAAAGGAATAGATTTAGATTGTAGATACGAATGGTAACCCAGAGCTCCGATACCAATAGCTCTTTCCATCATTGCACTATATTTTGCTCTTTTGATACTATTCGGAGCTTCATTAATAAATTTTGTCAGAACGTTATCTAACATTTCTGCAACATCAGAAATAACTTGGTTAAACGAATCTTTGAATTCATCATATTTGTATATATTAATTGAAGATAAACAACATACTGCTGTGCGTTTTTCGTCAGATGCGAGGACGATTTCGGAACAGATATTAGATTGTCGAATTCTTAAACCTTTATCATATTGTTCTCTTGGCATAGCATTATTTGCAGTGTCAATAAACAACAGATAAGGTTCGCCAGTCATCATTCTTAATTCTAATAACAATTGCCAAAGATACTTTGCTGAAACAGTTTCTCTAATTTCGTTTGAAGAAGGATCAATCAGATCCCAGGAGTCATCTGCAGTAGGATCCACCATACATCGTTCAATAATCTTCATGAAGGAATCTGGAATCATTACTGCATTATGCATATTAAAGCAACGAATATTTGGATCACCAGTAGGTTTTCTCATCTCCATGAAATTGATAATGTCTGGATGTGAGATAGCAATATAAGCTGCATAAGATCCACGTCGTGTTGTTCCTTGTCTATATGCCAAAGAACAAGCATCATACGTTTTCATATGCGCCATAACACCAGTAGATTTCTCACTCGAAGATCTCATACCAATACCAAGTCCTACACCACCACCCAACATAGATAACCAATTAGTTTCCGACAAGGCATCAACCAATCCCTCTGCGGAATCCGGAATGTATGACAAAAAACAACTAATCGGAAGACCTTTCTTTGTTCTACCATAAGAAAGAATTGGTGTAGAATAACTTAACCAATGTTTAGAAGAATAATCATATAGTCTCTGTGCATGTTCAGGATTTGACGAAAAATATTTTGATACAAATGCGTATCTTTGTTGTGGGGAAGTCTCTTTGTCACCCATATATGATTCTTTCAATCTCTTCAAACCTAATTCGTCAAAGTTTGAATCTCTTGAATAATCAATATTAATTCCCAAATAATTTTCTGTCATATAATTCCTCTTATTACTTAATATACGGGAAAATTTTATTTAAAGATTCTGCACAGGCCCGTGCAATCATCATATGTTCTTTTTGCGTTCCGTTTCCTGTTCTGACTTCTAAAAAATGGATCCAAGTCCGCAGAGACGCATTCATATAAACTCTAGAAACTGTATTACCTTCTGGTAGAATTACTCTAGCAACTTCCTTTGCAATGCCTTGCGAAATAGCATATCGATAGTGCATTTCTGCTTTCTCAATAATTTCGATTTGCATTTGTATCCAGATCCCATACAACCCATACTCGTCTTCAACTAATTCGACAGAATTTTGTCGATTCTTAGTATCTTGAAGTCTACATTCCCTCAAACAAAATTCTAGATCTTGAGTTGGATCTGCATATCTTTGACTATATTCCTGAAAAAAAGCAGATCTATGTCGAAGAATCTGTCTTATAATATCACGTGTAGAAGTAATTTCTAAACAAACATTCACCATCTCAAAAGGCGACCAATGTTTATGACGAATCAGATAATTCAGCAATTTCTCTGCAGTCTCTACATTATTTTGGTTAGAAGGATTAGATACTCTGGTACAAAAAGAAATTAGATTTGTTAATGTATTACTCTCTTCGGTATCGAGTAAGTCAACAAACTCTGGTCCTGGTTGTGAATATGAAACTAGTTGAACTTTTGCAATCTCATCATAATTTTTATACAATTTTTTTGCCACCATCATAAGGAAATGCCAAACCTTCTTGAATCAATTTCAAATTGAAAGATTGATCTGCGTCTAATTCTCGTTGCGATTCGTAGATATAAGCCAAAACACGACCGTACTTATCTCCCTTATCTAATTGTGTCTTTAAAATAACTTTCTTATTTTCTAAAGCATATTTTGCTCTAGCTGTTGCCTTTGCCGCAAGTTCGCGAACAGTTAAAATACTAGAAGTCTTTTCTGGAGTATCTATGCCGTTCATTCTTACGATACGTGTGATCGACACACCAAAACCCAGATCAAGCTCGGCTTCGACAGTATCACCATCTAAAATTCTAATTACTTTTGCATTGTATGTATACATTGTATCCTTTTACACTCGTCTCCAATTACCAAATCGAAATCTCGCTTCCAATCCTGAAAAAACAGATTCAGATAATTCTTCATCAATATTGATACCAGCCAAAACCATGTCATTCACATCTTTGTGTGTGTTAGTTTTTTTCCAAATTACAATCTTTGAATTCGAGTCTATAATATCTTGCATATTTCTAACGATCTGGACATTAGAAGGCTCGTTATCGAAAACAAATGTGGCTTGTGGAAATTCTTTGATTAATTTTGATAATTCAGATCCTGCAGTTGCTAATCCATTTTTGACGAATAGTGAATCAATTGGTCCTTCAAATATCCATATGGGAATATTTGTATTTAATCTTTCCAAACCATATATTTTATCATTATCGTCTTTAGTTTTTATTGTTATGTATCTCGCATTATTATCTTCTAGAGCACGACCTTGAACTGCAATTAACTTACCCTTAAGATCAAAGAACGGAATAACAATTCTAGGATCTTTTGATTTCAAATTCTTACATTTGTCTTCATTAATAGATCGAATATATTCTTTGAAATCAGAAGTGAAAAATAATTTATTCCAATGTTCGAAAGGAATACATCTAGATCTAATATATTCTTTAGCATAATGTAGATCTGGTAGAAACGCAATAGATTCTAATCCAGGAATAACGTATGATATACTCTTCTTTTGAAATCGATTCTTAGCTTCCGAAGAAACTAGAATTGGTTTTTTATAATTATGATTCGGATGTGTGTCACCGGAACGGAATCGTTCGAATACATATTCTTTATGTAAGATTGGATCTAAAAATTGTAAGAAATTCGAGAACGTTGTACCCTTTACACAATTATGACATTTAAAAAATAGATCATTATGCTTTCTATAAACATATCCTCGGGATTTAGATTCTTTCTTTTGAGAATCTCCACAATACGGACAGCGAAAATTCCAAAGAATTTCAGTTTTCTTCTTAAAAAACAATAACTTCGGAGAAATTAAAGACAGATATTTTGAATCTACAAGCAGGCTCATATATATATTATACCTTATTTGTACCAAAAAGCAATATCTCTTTTTCCTAATATTCTTTTAAAAAAGACTTGACATCCTTGACTTTCTAAGCTACAATAGGTATGTACCAGTTTTAAGTGATAGATATTACTACTGTATGTTACTTATAGAAGACGTGGTTACCAATAACTGCTACTCTTTTGTACTTCCAGCCTGGTCTAAGTGATTTCTCATGGAAGAAAATTGATCCATTGGTTGGATCTTTAGTCTCATTCAATAATATTTTCTTCGATAATCTGTAACATTCTATCCATTTCTCTTTCTCTTTGACAGCAAGTCTTTTACTAAACCAAGAAAATTGGTTTTTAGCAGAAATAATTTCACATGGATTATCACCATATCCTCTTTTAATCCTGTTGAGAATTACATATCCTACTGCTATCTTACCTTTCATCGATTCGCCTCTGGCTTCATGATATATTGCATCTGCCATACAATTTCTATTGCGCTTTACTTCGTATCCAAATACAACTGCAGTAAAGAACATAGAAATCATTAATTTTCTGATCAAAATTTATCTCCTATAAATAATTTTGTGGTGATGATTCACTTACGAAGATGATGTAAATATATTTATTAGGAGATAAAATTAACATGACTTTGACACTCGGTCAATTAAAAAATTCTGAACAAGCTCTTGTGGCACTTTCAAATTGCGCTCTTCCGATCGCTCTGGCATATAGAATTTCTAAAGTTTTAAAGGTTATCGGTGTAGAACTCGCTGATCTTGAAGAAGCTAGACAAAAGCTAGTGCAAAAATATGGTGTAGAAAATGAAGGAACAGTTGTAGTTTCTAGTGAAAATTTCGATGCGTTCATTGAAGAATTGAATCCACTTCTTCTAGAAGAAGTTATTCTTCCGTTCGAACCATTTTCAGTGGATAAGCTTCCTGAAACAGTTACATTAACGCCAATTCAAATGTCACAATTATCATTCTTCATTAAAGAAGAAGATTAAATAATAATCTCAATACTCTATTTTCAGGAACCTTAGTTGGTTCCTTTTTTCATTTTATAAATAATATTTGGAGAGACTAATGGCTACACCAACAACAAAAGTAGAATTCGCTGATTATTGCTTAAGAAGACTCGGATTTCCTGTCATCGAAATTAACGTAGCAGAAGAACAAGTTGACGACAGAATCGACGATGCTATTGCAAAATATTGGGATTATCATTTTGATGGTGTAGAAGAAGATTATCTTATTGTTCCTATAACAGATGCTGCTGTTTCTGCTGGATACATTACTCTCGAAGAAAAAGTGTTTTCTGTGATATCTGTTCTTCCTATAAATGATTCCTCAACAGCTGTTGGCGCAGGAGATCTATTTAATGCTGAATATCAATTCTATATGAACGATTTCTATAATTCGTCGAATGTTGTAGGAAATAATTTATCTTATTTAGATGGTATGAAATCATACCTATCAACATTACAGATGACACTATCTCCTCTAAATTCTTTTAAGTTTAATAGAAAAACCAATAGAATTAAATTTAACGAACCTCTTTCTGTTCTGAAAGAGAAAGCGTCGAATCTGGTTCTTAAGATATACAGAAAAATAGATACAGATACCTACAGTGATATATGGGCAGATGAATTTTTGAAAGAATATGCTACAGCTTTAATAAAGAGACAATGGGGTGAAAATCTTAAGAAATATGGTTCGATGACTCTTCCTGGTGGGATTACAATTAATGGTGAAGCGATATATGCAGAAGCAGTAACTGAAATTGACAAATTAGAAAAAAGATTAACAGTAGATCTCCAACTCCCACTCGACATATATATCGGATAGATAATGCCTACAAATAAATTCTTTCAATCTGGTAGAGGAATAGGATCCGCAGAAGAACAAAATCTTCTCCAAGTATTAGTGAACGAAACTATACAAATAGCCGGTTGCGATTTCATATATCTACCGAGAACTATTGTAAATCTTGATGAATTGTACAGAGAAGATTATGTATCGAAATTCGTTAATGATTTCACTATTGAAATGTACATTGAAAATTATGAAGGATTTCTTGGAGACGGAGCTCTAATTTCTAAGTTCGGATTCTCTCTAGGAGATAGATTAAGATTAATCGTATCACGTGAAAGATTTACATCTATTGTTGGTGTATTACTTCCAGTAGAAGGGGATCTAGTTATGTTTCCAACTTCAAGATCTCTATTTGAAATTAAATATGTAGACGACAAAACTCCTCTGTTTCCTCTTGGTTCAAGACAATATTTTGTTCTTACATGCGAAGTCTTCACTTATTCTAATGAAACTATCAATACAGGTACAGAAGCAGATGAGGTTCCACTAGCATACGGAAATGATGGTGCGACTGGTATAGGTGATCCATTTGCAAAGAATAAAGCAATACAAGATAAATCTGATATAATAATTGACTTCACCGAGTCAAACCCTTTTGGAAATCCATAATGTTAAATTCAACAAACTTTTATTTTTCTACGATTAGAAATCTTACAGCTGCTTTTGGATCATTATTTAATAACATAATAATTGTTAGATATAATTCAGATGGATCTGTAGAGAAGACTATTAAAGTTCCTCTTGCATATGCATCGGCCGATAAGACTATTACGATGTTACAACAGCAAGATGTTCAAAGAAGAGAAAATGCTGTTGACATTAAAATTTCTCTTCCAAGATTATCATTTGAAATGACATCCATTACATATGATTCTAATAGAAAGACACAAAGCACAACAAAAAATGTCTACGTTCCACCAGCAAATATAACCTTTAATGCTGGAACTGCAGTTAATATTACTGATGATACAATTTCGATTCCTTCGCATAATTTAAGAACAGGTCAATCGATCACATATTCTAAAGGTGCTACAGGATCAACTGTAATAGGTTCAACAGGAATAGTTAATAATGGAACTTATTTTGTAATTAAACTAGATAATAATAAGATTAAATTGGCCACTACCAGATCTCTAGCTGAATCTGGAACTGCCTTGAATATTACTTCTGTTGGAACCGGGACTTCAACTTTATCACAAAGTTATTCAAGACAATTTAATCCTGTTCCATATAATTTCGAATTTACATTAAATTTATTTGTGAAATATGTAGACGATGGATTACAAATAATAGAACAAATTCTTCCATATTTTACTCCATTCTATACTGTTACACTGAATGACATTCCTAGTGTTGATCTTAAACGAGATGTTCAGATAACACTTACTTCTGTTAATCAATCAGATGAATACGAAGGAGCTGTTGAAGAATCTAGAATTATCAATTGGACTTTAACATTCGTTGCTAATTCTTGGATATATCCTCCGATTTCTGATTCTAAGATTATTAAAACTGCGGTTACTAATTTCTATCAATTAGATACAACACAAAAGTTGTCAACTGTTACTGTTGAAGTAAATCCGATAACAGCAGATAGAGATGATGTATACACAATAAACACAACAATTACATAGTATTATAGAGGAATCGATGCCAGCCAAATATACAAATCTTAAAATCGAATCGGGTGCTACTTTTTCTACAACGATATCACTTAAAAATGCAGATAAAACTGCTTTAAATTTAACTGGTTACACTGGAACTTGTAAGATGAGACGTTCTTATTATTCGGATTCATATGTGTTTTCATTAACAGTTTCTGTTGGGTCACCTGCTACAGATGGTAGCATAACAATATCATCTACAGCAACAAATACAGCTACATATAAACCTGGAAGATATGTTTATGATGTCGAGATGACTAGTGGAGCGACAATTTTAAGAGTTTTAGAAGGAATTATTGAAGTTTCACCCAATGCTACTAAATAGTAGTGATGTATTAATTGTGGTATAACACTTTTAATCATTTACTAATCGACAAATTTATAGTATAATTGAATTAGAGGATATATAATGACCGATAAATTTACATTTCACATAATGCCTCCAGCACATACCGTGAGTAATAAAGAATACAGCAGTTGTGCGTATACCCAAAAGGTAATCAAATTCGGAAAGATGATGACAGAGCGTGGGCACGAAGTCGTCCATTATGGACATGAGGATTCAGATCTTATTTGTAGTGAACATGTTACAGTTACTACAAATAAAGATTTAGAAATCTCTTATGGAAATTTTGATTGGCGTAAGAATTTCTTTAAGTTCGATTTGAACGATCATGTTTATAAGGTTCAACATGAGAACACAATTAGAGAAGTTGCCAAGAGAAAAAAGAAGAACGACTTTCTTCTTCCTTTCTGGGGAGCTGGAAATTTACCAGTCTGTAATGCACACTCAGAAGATATGATTGTTGTTGAACCTGGTATCGGTTATGCTACAGGACAATTTTCTCCTTGGCGAATCTATGAATCATATGCTATCAGATCTGCTGTTGGTGGACACCAAGCAGTTGGACAATGTCAAGAATCCTGGTATCATGCTGTAATTCCTAATTACTTTGATCCGGAAGAATTCGAATTTTCAAAAGAAAAAGAAGATTATCTTCTATTCATGGGAAGAATCTATCCTGGTAAAGGAATCGATATTGCTGTTCAAGTCTGTGAAAAGCTAGGGCTGAAGTTGAAGATTGCAGGACAAGGTTCTCTTGAAGAACATGGTTATAAAGAAATTCCTGGTCAAATTGAAGTTATCGGATATCTAAATTCTGAAGATAGAAAACGAGTCCTATCAAAAGCAAAAGGATTCTGGCTTCCTTCTATGTTCAACGAACCTTTTGGTGGAGCATCTATCGAAGCTCTTTTTGCAGGTTGTCCTATTATCACAACAGATTGGGGTTCACACGCAGAGAATAATTTACATGGAGTAACTGGTTATCGTTGTCGTTCATTCTCAGAATTCTCTTGGGCTGCTAAGAATATTGACAAGATCAATCCACAAGATTGTAGAGATTGGGCGATGGCAAACTTCACACTGGACCGTGTTGCCAGAATGTATGAGCATTATTTCCAGATGGTTCATAATGTTTATACTGGTAAAGGTTGGTATACTGAAGACGAACATACAGATGAATTAGAATGGTTGAATAGATATTATCCTGCAGGGATTAAGACAGCTCCACAAGCATAAGGATAAATATAGTTTGGTAATATGATTAAATTGATATTATTTGATTTAGATGGAGTTTTAGTAGACACTAAAGAAATGCATTTCAGTTGTCTAAATGAAGCTATAGAATGTTATTCGGATTCTGATAAAACTATATCATTATCCGAACATCATTCGAAATATGATGGATTAACAACTTACGACAAATTAGATCTATTAACCAAAGAAAAATATCTAGATCCAAATCTTCACAAATCTATTTGGTTAAAGAAACAAGAATTAATTGAAAAACATTTGTCGAAATTACATACTTCAGATAAATTAATTCAAATATTTAATTCATTAAAACACCAATCATTCATTTTAGGATGTTGTTCTAATTCAATAAGAAACACAATAGAATCTGTTCTTAAAAAAATTGGAATAATCCATTATATGGATATTATCATATCTAATGAAGATGTGAGATATCCAAAGCCTTATCCTGAAATATATTGGAAAGCTATGCAATCATTTAAATTTTTACCTGAAGAAACTTTAATAATTGAAGATTCACCAACAGGTTTATTGGCAGCTTATAGATCAGGAGCTAATGTATTGAGAGTTAATTCACCTGAAGATTTAATACTTGATAATATTTTGTTAAAAACAAAGACAAATAAATTTGTGCCAAAATGGCAAGGTAATACTATGAATATTTTGATACCATTGGCTGGAGCTGGTTCCAGATTTGAACAAGCAGGATATACCTTTCCGAAACCATTAATTGATGTAAATGGTAAACCTATGATTCAAGTTGTTGTAGAAAATTTGAATGTAGATGGGAGATTCATATATGTTATCCAAAAGAAACATCGAGAGAAGTATAATCTAGATTCCATGTTGAATCTAATTACTCCTGGCTGTAAAATTGTGGAAGTAGATGGATTAACAGAAGGTGCAGCCTGTACGACTCTATTAGCAAAAGAATTCATAGATAACGACGAACCTCTATTGATGGCGAATTCGGATCAATTTGTTGAATGGAATTCTAATGAATTTATGTATAAGATGCAAGAATCTTCCATAGATGGTGGAATTATTACATTCAATGCAACACATCCAAAATGGTCTTTTGTTAAAACAGATGAATATGGTTTTGTGACAGAGGTTGCAGAAAAGAATCCGATATCTGATATTGCTACCGCAGGAATATATTATTGGTCTAAGGGTTCAGATTATGTTAAATATACTGAACAAATGATATCTAATAATATTAGGGTTAATAACGAATTTTACGTTTGTCCGGTCTTCAATGAAGCACTAAAAGACAAAAAGAAATTTAAAATTTTTAACATAAATGAAATGTGGGGTTTGGGAACCCCAGAAGATTTGATTAGATTTTTAGAGAAAAACTGATGTCAATTATTAAATCTTGTTGCACTATAATTCCACTACACTCTCCTAAATTTGAATTTGGTTTGAGGTTCTTAGAATCCGCTAATAAACTTGCAAATTTAGATCACGATTTTTATTTTGTATTCACAAATGAACAAGAATATAGTGCATTTAAATCATTATCGAATTATAAATTCAAACATATAATACTACCGCCACAATTGTTGTTATTTACTAGTATCGTAACAATTAAAAAATTTTACGCTTTAAGTATATTAGTAAATGAATACAAATATTTTGGTGTATTTGATTCTGAAGTTGTTGTTGTTAAACCAGTAAATTTAAATGACATGTATTCTGATATTTTCAATTGCAAAAAACTGAAATGCAATATAAGTCATAATGGTAGTAATTTAATCAAGAACGCATATGAAAAGTTACAGCTGTCTGATAAATCTAATAAGATGGAACAAATAATTAAAGGGAAATATTATTGGTGGTTTAATGAGATTCCAGTTTATGAGTCCGAATCTGTTAAAAGATTCTTATCTCATCTTAATAATTTGAACAATTTAAATGAAATACAAAATGATTATTGGTGCTTCGACTATATATTATATGGAATATGGTTATTAATAATGGAAGATTTCGATATTCAAAAAATAGATGTAACTAGTGAATGGGGTGTTGTAGAAGATAATAGAATCGTTCAAGAAGAGAAAGATAAATTAACATCTTTATTTAATTCATTTTGGGAAACGAACAGTAAAAATCATCATAGCTATGATAAAATTAAACTAATTTTACACGTTGATACACATGGAAGAGGATAAGAATGCAGTTTGATAAACAATATATACAAATGGTAGAGAAATTTTACGAAAATGAAACTGATCAGATGAAAATACAAAATCATAGACAACACGATAGTAATCCGGATTACTGGAATAAATTATTATCGCCATTGTTAGAAACTAATTGGTCAGATAAAACAGTTCTTGAATTTGGTTGCGGATGTGGAAGAAATTTAGATAATATTTTAAAAACAATATCTTTAAAAAAGATTTTTGGTTGTGATATCAGCCAAAACAATATTGATTATTGTATCAATTATTTGAGAGAATTAGGACATACAAATTTTGATTGCTTTAAAGTTGATGGTAGAAATTTAGGTAAAACCGATTCTGATTCTATAGATTTTATTTTTTCAACAATTGTGTTGCAACATATAGCAGTATATGATATCAGATTTAACATTTTAAGCGATATGTATAGGTGTTTAACTAAAGATGGTATATGTTCTATCCAAATGGGATTTGGGAATAGAACGAATTCTTCTGATTATTACGATAATAATTATCATGCAACTGGTACAAATGGTACAAATGATGTTAGAGTTACAGACATATCGCAATTAATCGGTGATTTTGAAAAAATAGGATTTAAAGAAATAACAACAACTATATCAGATAGTTGGTGCGATTATCACGATAAATGGATTTTCATTAAAGCAAAAAAATAAATATTTGTATATGAAAAATGTTGCAATTTTATTAAAAGGATCAATTTCTAAAATTAATGGTAGATCCAATTTTCCGGGGTCAGTTAATAATTCGGACTCTTATATTAATTATGTTTCTGGATTTGCTTCAATAAAGCGTCATATTGTTGAAGCAAATCCAGAAATCAATTTCGATTTCTTCATTCACACTTGGCATCCAGATTTACACGAATCACTAATCAAATTATATAATCCAAAAGATATAAAAACGGAATCTAATGAGATATATAAAACCGAACTCACATATAAGACAATTTCTTCTGGTGTTGATACATCTAATTTTGGACAAACATCTCATTGTTTGTCCATAAAAAAAGGTTTTGAATTGATTGAAATATGTAATATAGATTATGATTTGATCATGTTTTACAGATTAGATGTATTATTGTGGAAAGATATAATTTTAAAGAATTATGATAGTAAAATTATAACTATTAATAATTTTATGGATTGCAATGGCGATTTTCATTTTATTATGAATTATGATAATGCAAAAAAATTTTCTAAGATATATGATTATATCAGTAATGAATTGAAACCGATACCTCATTTATTATTTAAAGAATATATTTTAAAATACATGTCTATACCAATAAAAATGGATGATATATCTGCTGGTATTGATCAAGAAGTAATCAGAAAACTCAGTCCGGTAGTGAAATCAAAAAGAATATCACATGATACATTGGTTGAATATGGTCTGGACATTGAAGAAATATATAAATATTCTTATGGAGAATGTTAATGATAGTTGTGGCAACACACGACGATATTGATTGTTTAGCAAAAATGATTGAAGATATATCTAAAACAGAATTATACAACAATGAAGTTTTAATTATAGACACAAATTCTAAAGACATAAATTTCATAAAATATTTCTCTGAACTTAAGAAGTTATATCCAGGATATATTTTCGACAGATTAGAATATGATTGCTGGGATTCGGGTGCATATATTCATGCATATAAAAACTATTCAGCAGAAAACTTCATATTCTTACAAGATTCTCTGAGAATTACAAATCCGAATGTGTTCAAAATAATTTCAGAAAGATTACAAAATACAGATATTTTGGGTCTATTTAATTTCTTCTATTCTTATGATTCCACAGAACAACAGAATTGGGTTGAAGATGGAATACCATTCAATTCGCTCCCGGATTGTGGTATTTTTGGCCCAATATTTTCTATAAACAAGAATTCTATGGATAAGATACCTAATGACTGGTTAAAATATCCAACAAATAAAATGCAAGCTTGCGGTATGGAAAGACGTTGGGCTTTGATGTTTCATACCTTGGATTTGAAGAAAGAATATCTTGTCGAATTTAAAAATAACATCGATTGGATGTATCATGAATCTAATAGATATCAAACTGATTATTGTTTACAATATTTAAATAAAGAATTTAAGAATAGACTATGATATATATTTCACATCGTGGTAACATTTCTGGAAAGAATCGGGATCTAGAAAATACTCCAGATTATATTGACAGAGCATTAGATCTTGGTTACGATGTAGAAGTAGATTTGTGGGTTCATGATTCACAGTTATTTCTTGGTCATGATTCTGGTCATTCAGAAATTGATCTATCATTTCTATATGAAAGAAACCATAAACTTTGGATTCATTGCAAAAATCATAGTGCAGTTGATATTATGTTCAGTACCGTGTTTAATTGGTTCTGGCATGATGTGGACGATATGACATTAACATCCAAAGGATTCATTTGGGTGTATCCAGGTAAACAGCCTATAAATAATTCTATAGCTGTTATTCCAGAACTTCACGAAGACAATATTTCTAAATGTATTGGTATATGTTCTGATTATATAGAGGATTATGAGAAAAACACTACATTTTATATATGATGAAGAGTCACACTCTCATGATAATAAGTATTATTTATTAGATAGATGGTCGCCTTGGTGGCCAAATTTTGCAGGACTGTAATATGAACAACAAATTCTCAATCATTATACCCACAATGTGGGTTCCTCAGAGTTTTGAGATCCAATTGACTGAACTGATACAACAAGATGTAATACATGAAATTATAATTATCAATAACAAGAAAAATAAAACACCTGATTGGAAAATATTAGAGAATCCGAAGATCAACGTAATAGATCAAGAACAAAATATCTATGTGAATCCCGCTTGGAATCTTGGTGTAAAATTAGCTAAATTCGATTACGTGTGCCTTCTAAATGATGATATTTTATTTGATACCAATATTTTTGATGCTCTATTACCAGTATTAGATAATCACGAATCAGGTTTATACGGTTTGAATATGTTTAGTAATTCAGATACACTCAAATTAACAAGAGCACATGAACGGTGTTGGGGTTTTGGGTGTTTGATGATTATGAAGAAAAATAATTATCTTCAGATTCCAAGTGAATTACAAATTTTGTATGGAGATGATTATTTGTTTAATATGTGTTTACCAGATTGTTGGTATATTGATGGTTTACCTAATAATAGAGTATTTGGAGTTACATGTTGTTCAGATTATAATACAAGTAATCCAAATTTACCTAAAATAAGTAAAGAAGAGCATGAATGGTTTGCTAACTGGAAAGCCACCAAATAATATTATTTACATAAAAATGAATTTGCGAGGTATATAATGAAGAAAGTATTATTCTACACACAGAACAGATGGGCCTTCGGATCGATCCATCATGCTCTAGCAAAAGAATTATATAAGTATGGAATAATTGCCAATCTTCTTGATTGGACTCAACAATA
>Ga0181348_1000595_pt1 | contig 15863 bp, 16 predicted proteins | sample Su13VDMM110DN_FD_130092 | JGI IMG/M metagenome (GOLD analysis project Ga0181348, IMG submission 130092) | Freshwater viral communities from Lake Michigan, USA - Su13.VD.MM110.D.N | ecosystem: Environmental > Aquatic > Freshwater > Lake | place: USA: Michigan | collected 2013-07-16
CTATGGTGGTTGCACTCTCTGCTCGGCTTAACTGCCCACCTTGCCCCTGCCGGAAACGGTGGGGGCTTTTTTGTTTAAAAAAATACAAAATAGTTGTTGACGGGGTGTTGCGTACGATGTATCGCTGGTTTCAGGAAAAAGAAACCAACCACGGAGACTGAAAATGACCAAGATCAACCTCTACACTGTCCGCGCAGACGAAATCGAACATGGTATGTGTGTTGTTATGGCTAAGGCCGCTGATGGCCGTTGGTTGTATCACGAAGGCCCAAAGAACTTTGCGTTCTTCACCGAGCAAGAAGCAAATGATCTGGTTGCCCGCGTTATCAAAGCTGGTCAGGTCAACGAGCAGTTTTGGCTTTCGGGTGGCACGGGTTACGGTACATCCGAGCATGAGTATTACCTGATGGAATGCGAGTATTACGAACGCTGATCGAAACGGGGGCTTCGGCCCCCACCAACCCCAACCACATGGAGATTAAAATGACCTGCACACTTCCCACTGGCTACGCGAACCTGATCGGCTACACCGATGTCCAACCCTTCGAAATCCTGTCGGTCAGCAAGTCTGGCAAGCAGATCGTCATCCGCGAGATGGACGCGCAGCGCGACCCCTCGTGGGTGCCTGACTTCGTAGCTGGTGGTTTCACTGCTAACTGCGCCAACCAAGAGGACCAGCGTTGGTTCATTGTGGCCAGCGAAACCAACCCCGCAATCAAAGCCTACAAGCGCGCCGATGGTTACTTTTGGTCGGCCTACGGTCGGCACCGTGTCGCCCGCGAACCGCGCAAATTCTACGACTACAACTTCTAAGATTGGGGGCTTTGGCCCCCATCTATCCTTTTTGAGATGGTGATGCTATATTGTGTGCATCCTATCTATGAAAGGGCTATATCATGGCAGGCGGCAGGCCGAAAACACCGTTCGATCAAGACATCGCGGATCAAATCTTAGAGGCTATCGCTGGTGGCGTTGGCCTCATAAACTTTTTAGAAGCCAACAAAGAAACCATGCCGTCTTATCCAACCGTGCGGAGATGGCTGCGGGAAGAGCCTGAGTTTCTTTCAGACTATGCGCGCGCGCGTGAGGACCAAGGCGATTACGATGGCGACCTGATCCGTGAATGCGCTTTGAAGGTCATGTCGGGCGCTTTGGACCCCAATGGCGCAAGAGCTGCAATGGATGGTTTGAAGTGGAACGCGGCGCGCAGGCAGCCCAAGAAATACGGCGACAAGGTCGAGATTGCCACCATTGGCACGATGCAGGTGAGCCACACACTGACGATTGACCACCTGTCCATTGATGAGCTTGACGTGCTGGAAAAGGCGCTGGGCGGTGCCTGATAAGACCTATGTGATGACCGACATCCACGGTCGGCTGACAGAGCTTGAGGCCCTGTTGGCGCGTATACCGCACGGCGCACGGCTGGTGTTTCTGGGGGACTATGTGGATCGTGGTTCACAATCTCGTGAAGTGGTGGCGCTGGTGCGGTCGCTGCCCAATGCCGTGTGCCTGCGTGGCAATCACGAAGACATGGTGGCTTTCCCTGATCCGCGCATGTGGATGGAAAATGGCGGGGCCTCGACCCTGCTGTCCTACAGGCACCCGCTGACGGGCGATCTGGAACATGCCGCATTGCAGCATGACATTGACTGGTTTCGCAGCCTGCCGCGCATCCATGAGGATGAACGGCGCGTGTATGTACACGCTGGCGTACATCCGGCCTACGATCTAGTCGACCAGCCCGAAGCGTACACGCAACTGTTCCGCTACCCCGAAGGCTATGACGGCAGCTATCGCGGCAAGATGGTGGTGCATGGTCACACGCCTGGCGTCTTCCAAGGGCGCAGCCGCGTGTGCCTTGATGCGGGCCACAAGAAGCTGTGCTGCGGGGTGTTTGACGATCACGGGCTGGTGGAACTGCTATGGGCGTGATCACGCTTGCACGGCCAATAGACAAGGCTGCCACGCTGCGGGCAATCGAAAAGCGCCGTGCGGAGATGTCGCTGGCGGCGTTTGTCAAATCAGCGTGGCACGTCATTGAACCCAACCAACCCTACGTCGAGGGCTTCCACATTGAGTTCTTATGCGCCCACCTTGAAGCGATCACCGATGGCATTCTTAACGACGATGGGACGTACTACAACCGCCTGCTTGCCAACGTCCCGCCAGGCACCATGAAATCCCTGCTGATCGGCGTGTTTTGGCCCGCGTGGGAGTGGGGGCCGCGCAACATGCCCCACCTGCGTTACGTCTGTGCCAGCCACAGCCTTGAGCTTGCGATCCGTGACAGCCTGCGGATGCGGCGCTTGGTGACAAGCGAATGGTATCAGGGCCACTGGGGCGACCACGTCACGATCACGGGCGACCAGAATGCCAAGGCGAAGTTTGAAACCACGGCCACGGGATCGCGGCAGGCCTGCGCGTTTACGGGGATCACTGGGTATCGCGGGGATAGAGTTATCATCGACGATCCGCATTCTGTGGACGATGCTAACAGCGATGCCAAGCGCGAGAGCGTCACCACGCTGTTCAAAGAGGCCGTCACCAGCCGTCTAAACAACCCCGACCGATCCGCCATTGTGGTGGTGATGCAGCGCCTGCACGAGCGGGATGTGTCGGGCGTGATCCTCGAAAACGAGATGGGCTACGACCACATCATGCTGCCCATGCGCTTTGACCCTTCCCGCCAATGCGTGACAAAGCTGGGCTATGCCGACCCGCGCGAAGAGGACGGCGAACTGCTGTTCCCCGACCGCTTCCCGTTGCACGTTGTCGAGCGCGACGAAGCGGCCATGGGGCCATACGCGACCGCAGGGCAATACCAGCAAAGCCCCGAACCCCGTGGTGGTGGCATCGTCAAGGACCAATGGTGGCAACCGTGGGACAAAAGCGAATACCCCGCTATCGAATACATCGTGGCCGCACTCGACACCGCCTACACCACCAAGGCTGAGAACGACCCATCGGCCCTGACGGTCTGGGGTGTGTTCAGCGCATCCGCCGAGCAGGCATCGACCCGCATGGTGGATCGCTACGGTCGGCCCATTGAAAGCGCCACCAGCAGCCAGTCCGAGGCGCTGGGCGCAACCGCCAAGGTGATGATGATGTACGCATGGCAGGACCGCTTGGCCATTGGCGATCTGGTGGTCAAGGTCGAGGAAATTTGCGCCCGCATGAAAGTGGACACGTTACTGATCGAAAACAAAGCGGCAGGGCACAGCGTGGCGCAGGAACTGCGGCGCGTGTTTAACACCGCCAAGTTCGGGGTTCAAATGTACGACCCCAAGACGCTAGACAAGGTGGCAAGGCTGTATAGCATTCAGCACATCTTCAGCGAGGGCATGGTGTTTGCGCCCAATAAGGACTGGGCCGAGATGGTTATCAGACAGACATCATCCTTTCCCCGTGGGGCGCATGACGACCTAGTCGATACAGTGTCAATGGGGTTGAAACACTTGCGCGATGTGGGTATGCTCACAAGGGCACCAGAACGCATGGCAGAGATTGAAGACGGTCGCGCCTTCCATGGCAACCAAGACGTGCCACTGTACAACGTTTGATGGAGGGATCATGGAGAAAATCAATGGGATGACAAACGCCTTGGCAGAGTTTGTCACAGACTACTGCGACACGCACGACCTGACGTTCAACGATGCCATGAACGCTCTGTCGCATCTGTTTGTCATTTACGGCTTTGCGTTTAAGGCCGAGGGCGTCACCGACAATGACATGGAAGCATCGTTAAAGCACTGCATAGATCAGGACATCAAGGCAATACGGGAGATGCGCGATGCAAAAGAAGCTTAGGGCTATAGTGGACGATCTGGGTGACGGCACCTACAGCGTTGTGGTTTCCGATTGGGACACGGGCGAGGAAACCACCATCATCCAAGTTGCTGAGAACGAAAAGGATGCGGCGTTCAAGGCGATGGAGGTTGTCAATGGACAATGACATCAAGATGGTAGCCGAGACGCTTGCCACCTACATGGGCCAGATGGTCAACGAGGACCAGCTTGCGCCACCGGACGTGCTGATGGGTGGCATCCGTGCCTGCATCGCGTTCTGGGGCGGTTGCGTCCCCGATGGCAACCGCGTTGAGGCAATGGGCGTCTTGCGGCAGGCGCTAAACGAGGAATTAGACCACATGGTCCGTGGCATGGCCAACGGCTTGGTGCCAGAGTGAAGGTCGTGTATGGCAGCCCCAAGACCGTTATGACGCTTGGCATGGCAATGATCGGGGATGTCTTCACGCCATTTATTGGGTTTGTGGACAAGGCCAAGGTGGAAGACAGCCCGCTGTTTTCCGCTGGGTCTGACGCATCCGCCATGATTGACAAGCTTGACGCGCTTGGGGGCGTTGTTATTTATATTGAAAACCCTGACGCCGCCGAGCGTCTTACCAACCACCTGATGCACCTTTTTGATAACGCCGCACAAAGCGACTGGGGTGACATTGAACAAACGGAGGCGGAATTACAATAATGCACCATGTAGTTCTTTTTGGGATTGGGGTTTACCTGATATGTCTGGCGTTTCAAAAATGATCAAACACCTCATCTTGGCGCTGTCCATCTTGCTGCCCACAGCCGCAGCCGCAGAGTTTGCCAAATGTACGGGCGAATATGCCCTGTGCGCGGCCAGCACCTGCACCCCCACGGGCAAGACGATCACCACGACCAGCGGGGAAACCTACCCAGAAGTAATCTGCCGCTGCCCGATCCTGCACGGCCCCGCCGTTGCTGACCTGTCGGCTGGTAACATGACGGGGTCGTGCGATGCGTCTGGCCCAAACCATGTGTGGAGTTTGTATGCGCCGCGCATGCATTTCCGCCAAGAGTGGCAAGACTTCTCGCGCCTGCCGCAGAACAAGAACGCCAAGATACAGGTCTGTGGCGCTGACCTAATGGAGGGCGCAAACTCTGCCAACTGCTTTAGCTTTGACTGCGAGAAGGGCAAGGACGGCATCGCTGCCTGCCACTGCCCGATGGGTCAGGTGCCAGCCGACACGGCGTTTGCCACGCTGGCAGGGCAGGGCGATCCTGCGGCCTGTTCGCAGCACCCCGTCAGCCTGCCTTTGACCAAGCCGTGACTGGTGGCTGATGAGAAGCAAAGAGAAATCTGGCGGAAGGCGTCTCTAAAGTACGTTGCAAAGAACCGTGATCTTGTCTTGGCGCGGAACAGGGAAGCCAAGCGTAAGAAGGCCAAGGCAGACCCAGAGTGGCGCGACGAGGCCAACTACAAAAAGCGCGGCAAGGGTCTGGGGTTTACCAAGAAACAATGGAATACAATGTTTGATAGTCAGGGGCGCGTCTGCGCCATATGCGGGTCCGACGACCCAAAGCACAAAAAGGGATGGCAGCTTGACCATTGCCACAAAACCAAGGCGGTCAGGTTTATATTATGCACCCACTGCAACAGGGGCCTGAGCGGCTTTCGGGATAGCCCCGACCTGCTAAGACGGGCCGCCAACGCACTGGAAGAGTTCAACCAAAGGAGACTAGAGAATGGCAAAGTGGAGTGACAAGATGATGGCAGAAGGTGGCAGCGCGGCAGCCCAACCGATGGCGGCGTATGACATGGAAACGGATCGCATGAAGAAAGCAATCATTGACATCATTGACGGCAACACTTGTTCCACCTGCAAGGACGGCGTGTGCCAATGCGGGCCGGACGAAGACACCTGCCCCGACTGCGGTGATGCCATTTGCGACTGTTGGCTGGAGGATGTTGACGAAGGCAGCGAAGAGTTCCGCAGCGTCTTCGTGAAGCCGGAATACTCTGACCTGTTTGAGGTGCTGCGCGAAGCACTGGAACAGGCGCAAGAGGGCAAGGGTGCAGTGCGCCACGGCAACGGCCTGTCATTCTTTGAGCAACCCGCTTTGACCATCACCCGCGCCGTGGGGCTGGGCTTTCCGCTGGGGCAGGCCATGAAAAAGATACAGGAATGCCAGCGCATGGAACCCGATGCCGCCAAGCGCGAACTACTTGGGGCGATCAACTATCTGGCGGTTGCGATACTATCTCTAGAAAAGTAGTGTATGCCCAGAAAAAGGGGTTGCGTCTAAAAGTAATATGTGATTTAAACTAACAACACGACGAAGCGGGTAGGACCGCCGCGCCGTGTCTAAACCAAAACCGGGCAAACGGCATTTGGTCTTGCGCTGTGTTAGCACAGTTGCGCCAACTTGCCAGCCTCTTATGTCAAGGAGACTGGAACTATGGTTATTAAAAAAGCAGAAGCTGGAACGCTGCACATCGACGCCCTCAAGCAGGGGCGCGTCACCCTTACCCTTGTTGGGACAACGGGGTTTTACTACAACGCCATGAGCGCCAAGGTCATGCGGACGTTGCTTGTTGGCGGCGGGAAGAAAACCGCAGCCGAGCGCAAAAACATTAAGCATGATGCTGAAGAAGAATATCGGGACAGCGTGTACCGCATGGCATCGGGCGACACGTTCTTGGGTTTCCCACCGTCAGGCGTCAAAGGTGCGATGGCCACGGCGGCGCTTGAAACCGCTGGCGTTACCAAGAGCAGCGTTCAGCGCCTGATCTTCCTGCCCGAACAGCGTATGCGTATGTGGGGCAAACCCTACCTCAAGATGGACGTTGTCCGCAGCGCCGACATGAACAAGACGCCGGACGTGCGGACGCGGGCGTTCTTGCCGCGTTGGGTGGCAGAGATTGACATTGCTTACGTCACGCCCACGCTGTCGGCGCATTCTATCGTGTCTTTGCTGTCCAACGCTGGCGTGATTGTTGGCATTGGTGATTACCGCCAAGAGAAGGGCCGTGGCAGCTATGGTTGCTTTGCGGTTGCGGGATCGGACGGTGGCCAGTGGGCCGATTACATCAAAGAGATTAAGCGCGAAGGCCGTGCTGTTCAGGAAGATGCAATGGCCAATCCAGAATACGTTGATGACGATACGCGAGACTTGATGGAGTTTCTAGCGGACGAGCGTCAGCGCCGCGCTGCGTAAAACAATTGGGCAGTGGGGAAACCTGCTGCCCACGGTCATGGATGGTGAGGCGCGGCTGGGCGAGTTCGGGCGGTCTAGGCGAGTTGGGTTTTGGAACGGTCGGTTGCGGCTTGGCGGTCACGGTGAGGTCGGGCGGGGTTTGGTTGGGTATGGTGAGGCGGTCAAGGTACGGCGTGTTCGGGTCGGTTCTGGTATGGCGAGGCGGTCATGTTCTGGCGGGTCAAGGTCGGTTGCGGTGTGGCGGGGCGGTTTTGGTTTGTTTAGGTACGGCGCGGTGCGGCACGGCGCGTTCTGGCGGTCGTGGCGGGGTTGGTCTTGGTGAGGAACGGCGAGGTCTGGCGGTCTTGTTTAGGTCAGGTTTGTTTAGGGCAGGCGGGGCGTGGCGGTCGTGGTTTGAAAGGTGTGTTCGGGTCGGTCAAGGTTCGGTCGGGCGGTTGAGGTATGGTTTGGCGTGGCATGGTCTTGGTCTGGTGGGGCGGTCAGGGTGTGGTTAGGAATGGTCCGGCGTGATCGGGCGGTCAAAACAAATGGGAGTGTGAAATGAAGTTTACGACACGGGATCGGCAGAAGATCATTGACAATTATCTGCAAGACAGCGGCGAAAATATGTTCAATGCCTCTGCGTTTATTGACTGGTTGTCGGGGAAACCTGACCATCGGGCTTACCCTTGGTTCTTTGCCAAAGACAACGAGGCCGCAGCGCGGGAATACCGCATTGGTCTTGCGCGTCAAATGGCAAGCGGGCTGCGGATTATCTCAAACGTCAGGACGATTGATTCGAGCGATGTGGTTCATATCACTGTGCGCGAATATCCAGCCTACGTTTCGCCAATAGCAGGGCGGCGGTTAGGCGGTGGTTATGAACGGTTTGACCCTGACAATGATGAACACATTGCGGAGCTTCAGCGTCAAGGCGCTCAATCAATGCGTAGCTGGCTGGATCGTCACGCTGATGTCTTTACAGCGTACGATCTGTCGGTTCTTGAAGCCATCGCGGCGCAAGCAGAAAAAGCCAAGTCCGCATAGGGCTGGCACGGTCAAGGTTTGGCGGTCGGGGTGCGGTAAGGCGGGATAAGGTTCGGCGTGGCGGTTCTGGTCTGTTTGGTTGAGGTAAGGCGTGGTGCGGCGGGGCGGTTGTGGGAGGCATGGTGCGATCTGGCGCGGTGGGTTGAGGCAAGGCGGTCAAGGTACGGCGGTCATGGTTCGGGCGGGCGGGGTAAGGTCCGGCGTGGTTTGGCGGTCGTGGCACGGCAGGGCGGGTTCCGGTCGGGTATGGTTCGGCACGGCAAGGCGGTCTACAACTGGTAATGACAAGGGTGGCCGTGCCTGATACAATGGCACGGCCATTACCTTGAAAGGGACCATCTATGTCTGGCTTGAACCCCAACATCCGCCTGCTTGGCGACAGCGAACCCGATGAATTGGGCGATATGGATGTCCAGATTGAAAACGCGGATGAAGATGCCGACATTCCTGAGATTGACAGCAACGGCGCGATCCTAAAGATCGACCACGGCGATGGGTCTATTACTTTGTCGCTTGATGGAAGCCCGATCCAAGACGCCGCAGATGTTGCTGGTGAACCCGCAGGCTGGTTTGACAACCTAGCTGAAAAGATTGAAAAGACTGAACTATCGCGGATTTCAGAAGACTTGTTACGTGGTGTCGCTGACGACCTTGAAAGCCGCAGCGAATGGATCGACGACCGCGCGCAGGGCATCAAGCTGTTGGGCCTGAAGATCGAAATCCCTGGGTTGCAAGGTTCGGGCGATGGCGCACCGATTGAAGGCATGTCGAAGGTTCGGCACCCGTTGCTGCAAGAGGCTGTGCTGCGCTTCCAAGCCAATTCCCGTTCAGAATTGCTGCCGACCGATGGCCCCGTCAAAATCCGCGACGATGCAAATGGTTCAACCCCTGAGCGCGACCGTTTGGCCGATGCGCTTGAAAATGACATGAACCACTTCCTGACCACGACCGCGCGCGAATATTACCCCGACACTGACCGCATGTTGCTGCTGTTGGGTTTTGGTGGCACGGCGTTTAAGAAAGTTTTCTTTTGCCCGCTGCGGAACCGCCCTGCCAGCGATAGCGTTGATGCCGACAACTTGATCGTCAACAACAGCGCCACTGACCTATCCACCGCCATGCGGATCACGCACCGCGTGATGCTGAAGCCGTCCACGGTCAAGCGCCTGCAAATCCTTGGGGTCTACCGCGACATCGACCTGTCCACCCCAATGGAAGTTACACCCGATGCGGCTGCGGAAGCGAAAGCAGCACAGCAGGGCGTTACGACCACGGCAATTAACCCTGATGATCGTGACCGCGAAATTTACGAAATCTACTGCGAACTGGACATCAAGGGCTACGAACACAAATTCAAGGGCAAGATCACGGGGCTGGAAATCCCCTACCGCGTGACCATTGACGTGTCTTCGCGCGAAATCTTGTCGGTCACCCGCAACTACGACCAGCCCGATATTGGCATGTTGCCGGAATCCCGCACCACGTTTGTCAAGTACACGTTCGTGCCAGGGCTTGGTTTCTACGACATTGGCTTGCTGCACATCCTTGGTAACACCACCAACGCGATTACCGCTGCATGGCGGGAACTTCTGGATGCTGGCATGTACGCCAACTTCCCAGGCTTTCTGATCAGCGACACGGGTGCGCGCCAAAACACCAACATCTTCCGCGTACCGCCAGGTGGTGGGGCGCAGGTCAAGACGGGCGGCCAGAAGATCAGCGATGCCATCATGCCGCTGCCGTACAAGGAGCCATCGGGGGCGCTGATGGCGCTGGTGCAGGACATGAGCGAGACTGGGATGCGCGTGGGTGGCACATCGGAAGCGCAAGTTGGCGAAGGCCGTGCTGATGCGCCCGTTGGCACCACGTTGGCCATGATCGAACAGGCCACCAAGGTGATGAACGCGGTTCACAAGCGTATGCACAGCGCACAGGCCGAAGAGTTTTCGTTGCTGGTGCAGTGCTTCCGCGAACACCCCGAAAGCTTCTGGGAACGCAACCGCAAGCCCACCATTGTGTGGAACGAGCAACTGTTCTTGCAGGCCCTAAGCGATGTGGAACTGGTGCCACAGGCCGACCCCAATACAGCAAGCCACAGCCAGCGCGTGATGAAGATCATGGCGCTGAAGCAGTTGCAGGCTTCCAACCCATCTTTGTACGACACCATCGCCGTTGATAAAGCTGCGCTGCGGTCCATTGGCTGGTCTAACCCAGATCAGTTCTTGCTGCCCGAAGAACAGCGCAATCAACCTGCGCCTGAAGAGCAGAAGGTTATGGCAGAGTTGCAGATTAGCCAGCAAAGGGCCGATGCCGACACCATGCGCGCGCAGGCTGTTATGGCTAAAGCACAGCAACCCGCCCCCGCACAAGCTGGTGTAGCTGGCCCTGATCCTATCAAGATGATGTCAGAGCAGAACAAGGCCCGCCACATGGAGATTTCGGCTGCACGGGACCAGATGAACGACGAAAACCGTGATCTGACCCGTGACACCAATCTTCAACTGGAACAGATGCGCCTGCAACGCGAAGACATGAACGACCGCGCACGGATGCAGCATGAGATGGCGCTTGAGCAAATGCGTTTGGATCGCCAAGAAATGGCAGATCAGACGCGGATGCAGCATGAGCTAGACCTTGAACAGCGCCAACAAGCACAGGACGCGATCAAGCTGGCAATGCAAATTGAGGGGCAAAGGGGCCGTAAGCAATGATGGACAAGGCAGCACGGGCGGCACTCCTGACGGCCAAGGGTATGGACAAAACGTCTGAAAACGTTGCCGACTATGTTGCCGACCTGCTTCGGCAGGGGCGGGCCAAAGAGATTACCGACGACCTGATGGAACAGGCCGACCCGCAGCGCCTTCACCACCACTACACCAGCGGCAACACTGGCATGGACCTGCCGATGGACCAAGCCAGCCGTATGGCGCGGGCCAAGCAGATGGGGTTTGGCAATACGAAGTGGAACCACGCTACTGCGCTTGATGATGATGAAATCCACCAATTCAAAGGCGATAATGTTTGGCTATCCGAAGCAAATAAGCGTGGTGTTTCTCATTCGAATGATTTTGCAAAAATGAAAGCTGGAAATACAAGATCGCCTTCTATCTTCCCCGTTTATGTTCGCGGTCCTGAAAACAGGAAAGATTGGGAGCAACACGTCAAAGACGTTGCGGAAGATGTTGGCGCAGACCCAGAAGGAATGCAGTGGAATGAAGCCCAGCACTTTGTGTTTGGCGATAGTCCATCCGAAGTGCAGGCCCCCAAGTCAGGTGTGGATGTTTACGAAGATTACCCAGACATGGATCAGGGAAGACACGTCATAAATAGCGGCATCGCACACCCCACCAACATCCGCTCCCAGTTTGCCCGCTTTGACCCCCGTCTAGACCATCTGGCGCACCTAAGCGCATCCACGGGTGGTGCGATGGACTTTGCCCGCCACGTTGAGGCTGTCACCCGCGCTGGCGGCCAGATCGCCCCGTCCAAATACCTGCCCAACGTCCCCCGTCAGGTCCACGCTGATGGTGGGCGTGAGAATGGCAGGGCCGCATTCCTTTCTGGCAACCACCCCGATGTGCCGAACGTGGTCTATCATGGGACAACATGGGACGTAAAAAGCTTTGACCGTTCAAAGATTGGCCGAAGCGCACTTGGTTTTCACTTCGGTAGCAAATTCCACGCCGACGATTTTGGTTCCGATGAAGATGACGGGCCTGGCGGCAACGTCATGCCCGTTCACCTAAGCCTGAAAAACCCAATTAGGCTTCAAGATTACGGGGATTGGCTTCCAGAAAACCTTGTACACCACCTTTCAAGCAGGGGGAAAATATCGCAAGACGAAGCTAACAACTTAAGTGATCGTTACTTTGATGACAATAATTCCGAAAAATCAAACCAGCACTTTATTGGTGTTTTGAAAAGGCTTGGGCATGACGGAATTGTCTATCTGAACCGTCACGAGGGTCTTAATCCCGACAACGCTGCCAATCTTTATTATATGAACGCCGATATGTCTGACCCAGAATTTAAAAAGGCGGCCCCAGAAGCCTCCGACAGCTTCATCGCCTTCCACCCCCAACAAATCAAGTCTGCCACTGGCAACCAAGGCACGTTTGACCCCAACGACCCCGACATCACCAAGGCTGATGGTGGCGAAGTGGACGACGATGGCATCACCGCTTACCACGGCAGCCCGCACGATTTTGACCAGTTTGACATCAGCAAACTTGGCACGGGCGAAGGCAACCAAGCCTATGGACATGGGCTGTATTTTGCTGGGAACGAGAAGATTGCCAAGCACTACAGGGATGCTTTGTCCCAAAAACAATACAAAATGCGTAGCACTTCTGATGAAGCAGCAAGAAAATACGGTTCTGATGTTGTCAAAATTTTTGAAGATAGTGATGGGCATCGCGGTGAATTGTCAAACACGCTTGGCCGTCTCCAAAACAATGTGACGAGAGGTCTTTATGAGGCTGGCGTAGATCACATTGATAAACTGGACAACACGTTCAATCCTTTGTTTGTTGAAGACATCAAGAAGACAAAAGACCGCGCAGAACGACTTGCGTCTTTTCTTCGATCAGATGACGCGCAGCTTAACAAGGGCCACATGTACAAGGTCAAGCTGAACGTTAAGCCGGAGGAACTGTTGGACTGGGATCAACCTGTAAGCGCAGATGCGCCGCAAAGCGTCAAAGATGCTTTCAACAATGTTGCAAACAGTGATCCTGTCTTGAAGGAAAAGTTTTATAAAGCATATAAGGAACGTCAGCGTGGTAGCATTTATTACAGCATCTTGAGCGATCATGCCAAAACAGGTGATTTGGCAAAGAACCAAGCTTTTGCTTCATCAAAACTGCAAGAGGCTGGCCTAAAAGGCATCCGTTACCGTGATGCCGGATCGCGTGATCTGTCAGACGGCGACCCCACGCACAACTACGTCATGTTCCACCACGATCCCGTGCAAGTGGTAGACAAGTACGAATACGGTGGCACGGTCGGCAAGGCTGGTGGTGGCGAGATGGAAGGTGTAGAAGGCAACAATCGAAATGGAGTAATGGGCAATGAAAATGAAACTGCACCCCTCAATCTTGCGCCACGCGCCCAAGCGGGAGGACTTCCAAACGCAAGAGGAATACGAGGAAGCATTGGCGTTCTTCAAGCACAGAACGAAGCATCTCTTGAAGGCCTCCCCACAAAAGTAAGCATCCCCCTAACGGGCGGATCGGTTTCTGCTGGCCACGACCCCCGCATCAGGCAGATCGCGCGCGACTACATGGCAAGCACTGGCCTGCCGTATAACCCGCCAACGAAGTACGCCAAGGTTGATCCAAAGCGGGCCTCTCGCATTGCCGCCGCATATGACGAGATGGCGGACAACGCCAGCGATCCACTAACCAAAGCATCGTACGGTGCAATGATCAAGGAAACGATGGCACAGTACCATGCGGCCAAGAATGCTGGCTTCAAGGCCGAGTTTTGGAACCCTGACACCGAGGAAGACCCGTACAAGGCATCCCCCCGACTGGCGACAGAAGACGTTCGCAACAACCACCACATGTGGGTCTACCCAACGCGATCCGGCTACGGCAGCGATGGCCCAATCACGGCAAAAGAGCTTGAGGAAAACCCGCTGCTTCAGGATTCCGGCGAGACATGGAACGGCCAACCCGCAACGGTTAACGACATCTTCCGCGCCGTTCACGATTACTATGGCCACGCCAAAGAGGGTGTCGGCTTCCGAGGCGATGGCGAAGAAAACGCATGGCGCTCACACGCATCCATGTACTCGCCCCTCGCCCGCATGGCCATGACAAGCGAAACGCGGGGCCAAAATAGTTGGCTGAACTACGGCGTTCATGGTGAAAAGAACAGAAACGCCAGAACCGAAGACACTGTCTTTGCCCCTCAAAAGGTTGGGATTTTGCCCCACTGGGCGCACCATGAGGGTGCCGAAGATTTCATGGGGCCGGAAGAGGTCAACGCTATGGCTGCGGTCCGTAAGGTCCATGGCCGCGCCAGTGGTGGTTCGGTTGACGCCGCCCTTGCCCTAACACGCCGCTTCACCAAAGACGGCAAAGCTGCTACGGTGGCGCTGAAACCCAAGGGGAAGTGACATGGCGGACATTGTAAACAAGGCTTTGGGCATGACCTCGCCAATGCAGCCAAACCCCGTTATATCTCAAAACTTACAGCCATACCTTGGCCCATTTCGCTCTGGAACACCAGCGTTTGGCCCTGATCATGCTGCGCTTATCCCGCAACGGTTGATAACATCCAAGAAGCTTTTGAACACCAATACCACTGCAAACACTGTTGATCTTGCGGCACTAAAGACCACGCCAAAGCTTTTCAATCAGCACATTGGCATCGTACGAGGTTATCCCAATGTTCGGGCCGATGTGGCTGCAAATGCCAGCGACGATGGTCTTGCAGAACACTTTATTGACCACGCCACACAAAACCTGCTGGCGCTGCACGATGCGGTGCCGCCAGAAATTCGGCAGCGCGGCAAGAAGTGGTACGATGGCGCACGGGCAATTACAGATAAATGGTCGCAAGAGTACAACATCCCTGACCATGCCGTGGCTGGCGTTCTTGCGGCCATGTCGCCCCAAAAAGACTGGTATCAGAACGTGTCATTGGCCCATCGCGTCATTCATACCATGAAGGGCATGGGCGAAAACCACTATCACGGCTTTGCGTTTAGCCCAGAAATGGAAAAAACACTGCAAGGTACTGAATCGCTTAATAAACCTGAGTACGGTGGCATCCATGACATGATCAGAGGCAAGTCTTTGGGTGATCTAGACCGCGCAAATATCCCAGATGATGAAAAGTCCATTGCCAAAGCCATGTGGATCAGGCTTCACGACCAGACTTACAACCCAAAAGAATACAAAATTGTCAACCCAGAAGGCACATTTGGAGATTTTGTTAAGACTAAGGCTGGCGCAAACGCAGGCGCAGGCTGGGGTTCGTTGACAGAGATTGCCAAGGCGGTTCAGGCGCTAGACACGGCACATGATCCCGATAAGATTTCAGAATTAATGGGTGAAAAGCACAAAGTCCGCAACTTTTACAACAACATTTTGCACCCAAACTCCTCCAAAGGTGACGTGACCATTGATACTCACGCTGTGGCAGCCGCCTTGATGCGCCCGCTTTCCGGAAATTCTGTGGAGGTGGCGCACAACTTCGGGTCTTACGCTGGGAAGGGCCAGCCAAACGCTGGTGGGTCGTCTATTTCTGGTGTTCAGGGCACATATCCGTTATACTCTGAGGCGTACAGGCGGGCTGCCAAGGCGCGTGGCATCCATCCGCGCGAAATGCAATCCATCACATGGGAAGCCGTTCGCGGCCTATTCCCAGATACATTCAAAACGGCAAAGAACGCCAAGGACATTGACAGCGTTTGGGCCAGATACCGCAACGGGGAGATTAGCCAAGATGAAGCAAGAAATCAGGTCGTCAAAAAAGCAGGGGGCATCCGCCCGCCAACGTGGTTTACAGGAGGCGCTGATCAGCCTCATGCGGCGAACGGGGGTGCCATTGACACGAAAGGCGTATCTCGATTTAGAGTTTCACGGCAAACCGCCGGAGCATCTCACGGTCGAACAGGAAATGGATATGCCAACCATGTTCCAGCACAAGGCATGAACAAAAATATCGAACGTGCAATGTCGCTCACTTCGTTGTATGCTCTCGGTCACGACCGGGACGCCGGATAACCTCAGAGGATCGCAACATGGATTTCAAGGCGCTGCGCGCAGCAAAAAACAAGAAGGCCCAGAGCATGATCGAAAGCTCTGGCGGGAAGGTGGATAGCTCCACTTGGACCCCAGATGAAA
>Ga0181348_1000596_pt1 | contig 15827 bp, 16 predicted proteins | sample Su13VDMM110DN_FD_130092 | JGI IMG/M metagenome (GOLD analysis project Ga0181348, IMG submission 130092) | Freshwater viral communities from Lake Michigan, USA - Su13.VD.MM110.D.N | ecosystem: Environmental > Aquatic > Freshwater > Lake | place: USA: Michigan | collected 2013-07-16
ACTTCTGTAATGATTCTTATGGAGGTAGGACAATGAAACCACAAATTCCACAGATTAGTACTGCTCTCGGTATTCTTCGTCCAGGTGCCTTATGGGTACTTTGCGGAGAAGAACTTTATGAAAATATTACTTGGAAAGATGAAACTCAAACAAAACCAACAGAAGAAGAAGTCAATCAAAAAGTAGAAGAACTTAAAGCAGAACGTCAAGCAACAGAATATCAACGCCAAAGAAAACCAGAATACCCATCAATCACAGACCAACTTGATGCTCTGTTTCACGCAGGAGTGTTTCCACCAGAAATGGCAGAACAAATTCAGGCAATCAAAGATAAGTATCCAAAGCCAGAATAAATAACTAAAAAACATAATGGCACTCATCGGGAACCAGTTATCATCAGCAGAAAATAATTCTTACAGGGTTCTGGATAATCTTGCCAGTTTCACATTAACCTTTGATGGTTCCAGTTCGGCAAATGTATTGGCATCTACGGATACAATTGCTCTTTCACAACATCCATTCGTCACAGGGCAGAGAGTAACCTATAGCAGTGGTGGTGGAAGTCCAATCGGTGGATTACTTTCTGGAACCGCATACTACATCACAAAGACTGACCAGAACTCATTCAAACTGGCAATATCTTATGTGAATGCCATTACTAATATTAATATTGACTTGGTTGGTCCAGGAACAGGTGTCACTCATAGTTTTAATGTTGCCTTTGATGGTATCAATACAAAGTTCAAGGCAACATACAGCAACGGAACCAAATGCACCATCAGCAGAGCACCACAACTTGATATTGCAATTAATGGTGTCGTTCAACAACCTTATGATAGTAATCCACCACCGAATGGATTTACGATTGAGGCAGATGCAACCATCGTATTCTCAATCGCACCACTATCAGGTTATACTTTCTGGGGTAAGGCACTTTCTGGTTCGACTGCTTCCTTTGAGACCAGTGACAATAGCATTGATAACTTTACCGGTGATGGAAGCACGACAAACTTTACACTTTCTAAGACACCGGCAAACAGTCAAAATGTTCTTGTAACAATTAGTGGTGTCACACAATATCCAAGTGATGCAACCGGAACAAGATCTTATAGTACCAATGCGAATGTTCTTGTATTCACTGCTGCTCCGGCAAATGCAAGTTTAATTCAGGTAAGATACATTGGTTTTGCCGGTCCTACCAGTAGTAATGTGACTGGTTTTTATGGAAGAACTGGTAATGTTGTATTGAATAGTTCTGATGGTATTGGTGTTGGAACTGCCAAGATTGGAACTGGTATTGTTGGACTTGCAACGGCTTTATTGGTTGAGGGTAATGTAAGAATTACTGGTATTCTAACGATTGGAACAAGTAGTATTACTTTGAATGGTAGTACAGATACAATTAGTGCCAGAACAGTAAGCACTGGAAGCACAGTAAGTATTGGTGCTTCTACTATTGTTGTTGGTAATAATTTTATTGGCAATAATTCCATTGGTCTTGGTGCTACAACAACCACAGGAAGAAATACTGGCATCAATACTGCCACTGGAAGTTTAATATTCAATAGTGATACTGGATCAGTTCAGGTTTATAATGGTAATGCTTGGCGTGATGTCGGCAAAGAAGCAATAAATGCTACTGGTGGTTTGATAAATGAATATGTTGATAGCACAAACGGTAAGATTTATAGATCTCATATCTTCACATCTTCTGGTTTCTTTACGGTTCCTTCTGCACCCCCTTCTGCGACTGTTGACTACCTTGTGGTCGCTGGTGGAGGCGGTGGTGGAAACACTCGTGCTGGCGGCGGCGGTGCTGGTGGTATGAGAGTCGGTAGTGGTTCTCCAATAACCGCAACCTCCTACACAGTCACCGTTGGTTCTGGTGGTGTTGCAGGAGTTTTTCCAGGCATACCATCTGGAAATGGTTCTTCATCGGTTTTTTCTAACCCAGTTGATCCAATAACTTCACAGGGTGGTGGAGCTGGTGGTAGTAGAACAAATCCAACTGCTACTGGCTTTGCGGGGCAACCTGGTGGTTCTGGTGGGGGAGGACACGTTGATTCGGCAGGAGTAACGGGTGGAACTGGAAACAGAGTAACTGGAACATCAACTCCCGCTCCATCACAAGGAAATCCAGGTGGAACGAATCCAGGAGGTAGTAATGATAGAGGTTCTGGTGGCGGAGGTGCATCAGCATCTGGTGATATCGGTGGTGTTGGAAGTCCTGGAAAAGGTGGAGATGGTTTGTCGTCAGCAATAACTGGTATTACAACACATTATGCTGGCGGCGGTGGAGCTGGTTGTGGTCCATCAACACCAGTAGCAGGTACTGGTGGACTTGGTGGAGGTGGTGCTGGTGCTCGTGGTAATGTAGGAAATCCACCCGCAACACCAGGAACCACTGCTACTGGTGGAGGCGGTGGTGGTGGAGCTGATGACGCAAACGGAGGTTCTGGTGGTTCCGGTATCGTAGTCGTCCGTTATGAAATAGGACAAGTCGGAGGAACCGCAAAGGCAACTGGTGGTGCTATTTCTTATACTCCTACCACGACCGTTCATACCTTCTATTCTTCTGGTGTCTTTACGGTCACTAACCCTGCTTTGAGTTCTGTTGACTACCTTGTAGTTGCTGGTGGTGGTAGTGGTGGAGATGGAATTAGTGGTGGAGGTGGTGGTGGAGGCGCTGGTGGTTTTAGAACCGGTGCTTCTTTCCCAGTTTCTACAAGTATACCAGTTCCAATTACAGTTGGTAGTGGAGGTGCTGCAGTATCTGGATTAGTTGGTGGTGATGGGTCACCATCTATTTTTGGATCACCATTAAATCCAATAACATCTGCTGGGGGTGGAGGTGGTGGTGGTTTTAATCCCGGAACTCAACCTCTTTGTGTTGGTAGAAATGGAGGTTCTGGTGGTGGTGGAGGAGGAAACGTTTCTAATACTCCAATTCCTGGTGGAACAGGAAATACTCCATCAGTTAATCCACCACAAGGAAATCCAGGTGGTTTAGGGGTTCATAATCCAGGATCTCACGCTGCCTTTGGTGGTGGAGGCGGCGCTGGTGCTGCTGGTGGTAATTTTGTATTTCCAACTCCAGGACCTTCTCCAGCAAGATCTGATGGAGGTTCTGGTGGAAATGGATTAATATTAACTATTTCTGGAACTGCTACTTATTATGCTGGTGGTGGTGGCGGCGGCGGTCACACTAATCAGAATGGTCTTGGTGGCGAAGGTGGGTTCGGCGGTGGAGGCAGGGGTTCTACAAATCCTTCCGTAGGAAGCAGAACTGTGGCTGCAGCAGGGTCTCAATCCACTGGAGGCGGCGGCGGAGGTGCTGGTCACTTTGCTCCAAATAATTCAAGTGCAAACGGTGGTTCCGGTATCGTCATTATCGCTTACCCATCCTAAAACCCCACTTCTTGTGGTATAATATATAATAAAACTGAAACATATTATTCCTTTATGTCATTTCTTACGACGTGGTACACGACTGACTTACCCAAAGACATTATAAAAATTTTAGAACAAGATGTTCTAAAGTTTGATCCAATCGCACAAGAATCAAAACTTCACGGAGACGCAGTAGATAAGGTCATCCGTGATAGTAAAAATGCCTGGATCCCCACCTCACACTGGATTGGTGGTTTCATCTGGCATTATATTCAAAGAACTAATAGGGAAAACTTTCTTTATGACCTGACTGCGATTGACGGAGAAAATATTCAATATACTCAATATGGTGCAGGACAATTTTATGATTGGCACATTGATGCTGGTATTGATACTTCTTACAAACCCCAACAAATCGTTAGTTCAGGCACCAATATCGCACAAGATCTTCTCACGGTTCAGGGTGAGTATGTAAGGAAACTTTCATTCTCTCTGCAACTCTCTGACCCAGAAGATTATACTGGTGGTGAAGTTCAGTTTATGGATAATAGTCGCAAGACCTTCTTTGCGCCCAAACAAAGAGGAACTCTGATTATGTTTGATTCACGTACTCCTCATCGGGTTCGTAAAGTCAAGTCTGGTATGCGTAAGAGCCTTGTAGGTTGGGTATGCGGGCCCAGGTGGAAATGATGAACCCCGCTTGAGATATAAATACTTATATCATTTAATAGTATTATGAGAAACCATTACGTCTATTACTCTTACGAAGACTTCGGTAGAGGATATATTGGAAGTAGAACCTGTGATTGTCCCCCAGAAGAGGATAATTACTTTGGATCATTTTATGATAAAACTTTTATTCCTACCAATAAAATTATTTTAGAGACATTTGATAACAGGGAAGAAGCATTAGATGCCGAAATAAAACTACATCAATTTTATGATGTAGCAAGAAACCCACATTTTGCTAATCAATCTAAACAAACTTCTACTGGATTTTCTGCCGAAGGAGTTGTTCGTTCGGAAGAGTATAAGAAAAAAATGAGTGAGCGACTGAAAGGTAGAGAAATTAAACCAGAATGGATTGAAAAAACTTTACAAAAACGTCGTTCTTATGATGGGGGGCAAAATCCTTTTTATGGTAAAACTCATAATGAACAAACCAGAGAAATTTTAAGACAAAAAACAGCAGAAACTTGGAAAAACCAACCACATCCTTGGATTGGTAAAAAGCATTCGGAAGAAAGTAAAAAGAAAATGAGTGAATCACGCAAGGGTGAAAAAAATTATTTTTATGGAAAGTCTCCTAGTGAAGAGACTAGAAGAAAACAAAGTGAAGCAAGAAAACTCTGGTGGGAACGCAAAAGACAACAACAAAATGAGGAGGTCTTATGAAAGAAAAAGAATATAAATCAACTGGTGGAGTTTATGAGGAAGGGTATCAAAGTTGTGCTCTTCCTCCCAGAAAGATGTCTAAGAATGAGTTCTTTGAAGAAAACGGATATCTTATTCTTCCCAATCTAATTGCAGATCCAGAAAACTTAAAAGTTCCTGTTCCCGAAGAAAGGGGTCAGATTACTTATTATAATAACCGAATGGATAAGTTTGATTACTGTCCCGAAGAGAAGCAGGTTTATGGATCGCTTGCCCGTTATAATATTCCAACTTACCGAGAACTTCATTTCCTAATTAAAAAAGAAGTTGAAAAGGTTCTTCAAATGGATCTTCACCCAACTTATTTTTATGATCGCTTCTATTTCGTCGGTCAGCAACTAAAGCGTCACAGTGATCGTCCTGCCTGTGAAGTCAGTGTGACATTACAAATCAGTTCTAATCATCCTGATAATCCTTGGCCGATTTGGTTTCAACGTCCCGATGGCAGTGAGAGTTATGCACTGATGAATGATGGTGATGCCGTAGTTTATAAAGGATGTGAAAGAGAACACTGGAGAGATCCACTTGCCTCACGTTACAATAAGATTGAGAAAACCTGGAGAAAAGTAAATCGTCTTAAGGATGATACTTACCATCACCAGATCTTTTTGCACTATGTGGATGCAAACGGACCTTATTGTCACTGTGCCTTTGATGCTGTTAGACCTTAATGTGAATAAATAAGTAACAAGTAGTTAGTTAATAATGGCATTTACCCAGATTGAAGCAGCTGGTATTACATCCACAAGTACGGTAGTTCTTCAAAATGTTACTGTTGCTGGTGTAATTACTGCGACGAGTGGATTTGTAGGAAATCTTACTGGTAGTGTCACTGGTGCTGTTTCTGGTAACGTAACTGGTAATGTAACAGGTAATGTGATCGGTAACATTACGATTGGTGATAAATTTATTAATTCTGCTGGTGTTGGATTAGGTCAAACATCAACGACTGGTAGAAATGCTGGTATCAATACTGTTGCAGGAACTTTAATTTATAATTCATCTACAGGAACAGTTCAGTTTTATAATGGTAATAGATGGGTTCCAACAAGTGAAGGATATATTGAGGCAACAGGTGGAACAATAAGTGATTATACCGAAGGTAATATAATTTATAGGGCTCATATTTTTACCTCATCCGGAACCTTTAGTGTTACCAGTGCTTCAAATGCCTCAACTGTTGAATATCTTGTTGTTGCTGGTGGTGGCGGATCAGGAAAAAGTGCTGGAGCATATGGAACTGGTGGTGGTGGTGCCGGTGGATTTAGAACTGGATCTAGTCTTCCTGTAACTTCTTCTCCTGGTGCTTATACGATTACTGTTGGTGCCGGAGGAGCAGCGGCCGATGCTAATTTACTAACAAACAACGGATCACCTTCTATATTTTCTACAATAACTTCTACTGGTGGTGGTGGCGGAGGTGCTGCAGACAATAATCCAACCAATAGACTTGGGAGATCTGGTGGATCTGGTGGAGGCACTGCTGCTCAAGGGTCACAACCTGGTGGTGCTGGAAATACTCCACCAGTCTCACCACCACAAGGAAATCCTGGTGGAGCTAATGCTGGTAGTTTTAGTGCAGGCGGTGGCGGTGGTGCTAGTGTCGCAGGTTCCGCCACTGTTGGTTCTGCTGGTGGTGCAGGAGGTAATGGTACTTCATCTTCTATCACGGGAATAACAACACATTATGCTGGTGGTGGTGGAGGTGGAGCAACTAACTATCCTGGTGCTGGCTCTAATGCGGGTGGTGCTGCTGGTTCAGGTGGTGCCGGTGCTGGAGGACCTTCGGCTTCTGCTCCTGTTTCTGCTGGTACTAACGGAAAAACAAGCACTGGTAGTGGTGCGGGTGGAGCAGCTTACTTCAATGATAGTCCACTTTCTTTAGGTGCCTTCGGTGGTTCTGGAATTGTAGTAGTCCGTTATGCCATTGGTGGATTAGCGGCAACCGCAAAGGCAACTGGTGGTTTGATTTCTTATGCTGGTGGTAAGACTATTCACCAGTTCTTATCATCAGGAACTTTTACGGTCACTAATCCTGGTTTGAGTTCTGTTGATTATCTTGTGGTTGCTGGTGGCGGAGCTGGTGGTTGGGATGTAGGTGGTGGAGGTGGTGCTGGTGGATTTAGAACTAATGTATCAGGACATCCATTAGCAGGTAGTGCATTTCCAGTATCAACTTCTCCTGGTTCTTATACTGTAACTGTTGGTGCTGGTGGCGTTGCTACATCAGGTGTTCCAACTCCAGTTGCTGCGGACGGTGGACCATCATCTTTTGATTCAATAACTTCTACTGGTGGTGGTGGTGGTGGAAACTATAATGGGGGGTCCGGACGCTCTGGTGGGTCTGGTGGTGGTGGATCTAGTTATACTGGATCATATCCTGGTGGTGCTGGAAATAATCCACCGACATCACCACCACAAGGAAATCCTGGTGGTGCTGGAAATGGACCTGGTGGAAATTCTGGGCAAGGCGGTGGTGGTGGTGGTGCTGGCGGACCCGGACCTGGTGGTGGAACAGGAATATCTGGTTTTACTCCTGGTGGTGTAGGATCTCCAATATCCATTACAGGAACTTCAGTTACTTATGCTGCTGGTGGTAGAGGTGCCGGTGATTCCTGGACTGGGCTCGTTGCAGGTAGTTCCGGAACTGGTGATGGTGGCGATGGCGCCGGGGGGCCCGTCAACTTGGGCGGCAACGGTGGTTCTGGTATCGTCATCATCTCCTATCCTTCATAAATAAATAAAACGCACAAACATTCATATAACTATGGCTCATTTTGCTAGACTTGACGAAAATAACGTAGTCACACAAGTTATCGTAGTGGATAACAAAGACATCACTGATCCTTTTACAGGACAAGAGGATGAGATTCTCGGCATTGCTTTCTGTAAGAAACTTCTGGGCGGTAACTGGGTTCAGACTTCTTATAATGGTAACCTGAGAGTTCGTTATGCAGGTGTCGGTTACACATTTAACAAAGCACTTGATGCTTTTGTAGCACCTAATCCTTTTGAGTCTTGGGTTCTCAACACAGAAACTGTCGAATGGGAATCACCTGTTGGACCTGCTCCTGCTCTGACCGAAGCAGAAACCGCAAAACTTTCCCGCTATGAGTGGAATGAAGAGGATGGTGTCTGGAAACTTGTAACCCCAGAACCTGTTACTGAATAATACTTTATATTAGGAGATTACTGAAATGAACATAAGATTGCCTGGTGTTGATACTGCCATTAAATATCTTCGCCCTGATGCCAAGTTTGACTTATACAATAGAACTTTCACAAGATATGAATGTCCCAATGGTTCAGAACCACCAACTTGGGAAGAAGTAGAAGAACAAATTAATAAGGATGTAGAAACCTATAATTACTATCTTTATGCTCGTAATCGTGAGATGGAGTATGGAGACTGGAAAGATCAACTGAACCTTTTATATGATGACATCAAGTCTGGTAACTTGGAGAATGGTAAATGGGTTCAAATGATAGAAGAAGTTAAGGCAAGACATCCAAAACCAGAATAAATAACTAAAAAACTATAATGTCACTCACAATTGACGGTCAAGCAAATTCAATAGCATCATCCGTTGGGGGAGTGAATATTCCGGCAACCGTTGGCACCTTGAGTGTAGGACCCAGTGGTTCTTATATGAATGTTACTTCTTCTGGGATTGCGGCAACAACTATAACCGCGACAAATATTACATCAGGAAGTGTTGCATCAACAAATATTACATCAACAAATATAACCACTACACAATCTGTTAATGCTACTACATTAAAATCTACTACAATACAGCATACTAATGGAACTAGTGCTTTAAATATTGATAGTGCTGGTAGGGTCACAATGCCTTCTCAACCATCATTTTGTGCTTCAAAAAGTGATTCTGAACAAACTACCAGTGGAACTATTATATTTAATGATGTTAGTAATCCTGGTAGGCATAATGTAGGTAATCATTATAGCACTTCAACCGGAACTTTTACCTGCCCAGTTGCTGGAAGATATGTTTTTATGTGCTCAATTCATGCTACAAATGGTACAAATAGAGTTGATGTACGATTGAGAATTAATGGAAGTGATGCTCCTGGTGGTTTTGCGTTAAATAATATTGATTCATACACCCAAGCAACAGGATGTGCGGTTTTAAATGTTGCTGCGAATGATGCCATTACAATTTACAATAACTCTGCTGGAGTCTGGCCAGATGCTGGTCTAACATATTTCAGTGGTTATCTTGTAGGATAAATAACTAAAAATACTTACTATGAACTACACAATTACTCTTACCGAAGCAGAAGATCTAGCACTTCAGTATGTTGCTGCCGACGCACAAGAATGGATTGATAATGCCGCAACGAACAGAGCACGAATTGCGATTGATGAGATTGTTAATCTTTATGTAGAATATAAACTCTCAAAAGACGAGGCAATCACCGCAACCAATAAGGCAGATATGGTTCTTGCCGCCTATGAAGAAGGTATCGTGAAGACGGCGGTACAAAGAAACCAAGAAGCAGCAGCACTATCCACAGCACTCACCTAACCTAAATGGCTTACATAGGGCGTGACATTGGCCGAGGAAATTATCTCAAGTTAGATAATATTTCTCAGCAATTCAACGGAAGCACAAAAACCTTCAATCTCACAGTCGGCGGGCAGGCATTCTATCCTGGTTCGCCTTATGCTCTATTGCTTTCTTTGGGTGGTGTCGTACAAGAACCCAATAGTGCCTTTGAACTAAATGGTTCTCAAGTTACCTTTGCGACTGCACCTGCCTCAAATATTAAGTTCTTCTGCACGGCACTTTCACAGGCACTCAGTATTGGTGTTCCCGGAAATGCAACCGTTGATGGAACAAAACTTGCCAATACCGTAACCTATACTGGAACCTTTGTTTTTGGTGGTGGTATTCAGAATGCAAATGGCAATATTGTAGAAGACCTTTATGAACTTGATGATGCCTCAAGTTTCTTTGCATCTGATGGACTACAGAATACTATCATACCAAAGTTTAATAATGAAAGGATAACTGTCAGCAATCCATTCAAACTTCTTATCACGGTGAATGGTGTTCTTCAGTCGGCATTTGTTTATGATAAGGAGTATGTCTGGAAGTCCGATGTATTAGCATCCAATGATGGATACACTGTTGATTATGATGGCAATGTCAAATTCACAGAAACAATTCCACAACAGGCTCAAATTGTAATGAAAACAGTGTCTGGTGCAAACAAGACAACAGTCAGAAACTACCCATTCAAGCCATTAGACATTATTTTCTAAGTTATAAATAATACAACAAGACATTTTACCCTTTATTAAGGATTTTCTCAATGGCAAGAAAAGTATTACTTGAAACTGGATATACCTTCACACCTTCATCAAAAACCTTAGTAATTCCCAGAGTTATTCCAAGGGAGCGTTTGGTACTGATTACGAATGTCACGACAAATCAGGTCATCTATAATTTCTCTGATGCCAACCTAAAGGCAACAGCATATAATACATCAACAACAGCAGGAAATAATACCACCACAATCGTACTGAATTATAATACTGCTTCGATGAGCAGTACCGATAAAATTCAGTTTCTGATTGATGAATATGATGAGAAGTTCAGTCCAGCAGAAATTTTCCAAGATCCAGTTAATAAATTCAGAGTTTCCACACCACAGGCACTGATTGATACTGACTTTGAGTACGGTACTCAAATCACCAAGTGGGAAAACTTGGCAATGATTAATAATCGTCCTTTTGCATTCGCATCGGCAACACCTGTTCAGACGATTAGTTCTATTTCAATACCAACTAATTCAAGAACCGTAACAGTCAATCTTTCTTCGGGTGCCGTTCCTGGTATTGGTTCGGCAGTTAATGTCCAAGATGCTTATCTTAACATTGCGAATGGAAACTTTGTCGTAGAAACAACTCCTTCCTCAACACAATTTACCTATACCGCAAGAGCAGTCAATACAACTGCGGTTACCAGTATCTTTGATGCCAATAAGACTGGTATCTTCAGTGGAACAACTTATGCCAATGCAACAATTGGTTTTGGTTCGGCAATTGTTCAGTCTATTGGTGGTAATGCTGTAAGAGTTACCACAACCGTACCACACGGTCTCACAATTGGTAATGAAATTGCAATGGCAAACTTGAGTGGAACCACTCCACCAAACGGTTCATTCGTTGTTGCCGGTGTCACAAGTTCCAGAACATTCACCTATTATACCTATGGACCAAATCCATCAGGACTCGGTACAGCAGGTGGAGCAAATATTTTTGTAAGACCTCAGGGTCAATTCTTACACAGAGCATTTGATGGTGGTGTAATCTTCTCAAGTAATGCGAATGCAAACTATGAGCAGGCAATTCGTCAAACCAGACGTTATTTCCGTTATCAATCCGGTAAAGGTATTCAAATCAGTTCGGGTACAATTCTGAAACCAAATCTTCAAATTGACTCAATGACATATTCCAGTGTTACTGGTCTTGTCACGGTCCAAACAAGGGAACAACACAATCTTCAACCAGGTTCAGTTCTTACAACTTTTGGTGCAACTGAAGTAGGATATAATGGGACCTTCACAACCTATTCTGTAACGGGATATAATACATTCACATATATTCCACTGTCAGTACCATCAGCACTGATTGCATCAGGTAACTATTATGCTTCGGTTAGTGGTTGGTATGGATGCGTGAACCGTCTTGGTGCATATGATTTCCAGAACGGTCTCTTCTTTGAATTTGACGGACAAAATATCTATGCAGTTCGTAGAAATTCCACCTTCCAAATTTCTGGTAAGGTCACTGTAGTCAATGGTTCGGCAACTGTCACTCAATCAAGTGCTTCTTTACCAACATACTTCAATAAGCAACTGAATATTGGAGACTTTATTGTCATTCGTGGTCAGCAATACAAAATTGACGGTATTGCAAGTGATACTTCACTCACAATTACTCCATCCTATCGTGGAGCAAACGCAGAATTCTGTATTTTATCCAAGACACAGGACTTAAGAATTTCACAGTCACAATGGAATCTTGATAAGTGTGATGGTACTGGACCTTCTGGATTTAATCTGGACCTGTCCAAGATGCAGATGTTCTATATTGATTATTCTTGGTATGGTGCAGGTTTTGTTCGTTGGGGATTCCGTGGTCCAACAGGAGACACAATCTATTGCCATAAGTTACCAAACAATAACCTGAATACCGAAGCCTATATGCGTTCTGGTAACCTACCGGCACGTTATGAAAGTTCCGCAATTCCTCCTTATTCTTATATTCTTTCAACACTCAATTCTGGTGATACCAGTATTAGTGTTGCAAGCACCACAGGTTTCCCACCAAGTGGAACACTGGTTGTTCGTAATGCCGATACTTATGAGTATGTCAATTATAGTAATGTAAGTGCCGGCACAAGCGTTTTCACTGGTCTCACCAGAGCACAGGCAGGTGCCACCCCATCGGTTACGGTCGCACAAGGTGCTGCGGTCGCAACGGCAACCACAACAGGCATTCAGGTCGGTCAGAGGGTCATTAACAGCACTTTCCCAGAATCAACCTTTGTTGCATCAATTGGTTCCGGAACCGTTACTCTTAGTCAAGCAGCAGCATTTGCATTGTCTGGTGTTGCCGTAACCTTTGCTGCAATGGGTGCAACATCTGCTCAGACATTTACTTATAGTGCAACCGCTCCAGTTGCCGTAGAACTTGCCTATCCAACTTATGCCCCAACAATTTCTCACTGGGGTACAAGTGTGATTATGGACGGAAGATTTGACGATGACAAATCTTTGGTCTTTATTTATGGTCAAAGGTCAGGAACAACCATTGGTGCAAATGCAACAAGAGCAATCTTCTCAATTCGTGTAGCACCATCGGTAGATAATGGTACTTCGGCAGCATTTGGTGCAAGAGAATTGATTAATAGAATGCAATTAACACTTAGAGCACTTGATGTTTCTGCAATTCCTGCTTCGGGTAATGCAAACTTACTTGTAGAGGCATTTTTGAATGGAGTTCCGAGTAGTGCAACAATTTGGACAAATGCTGTTGGTAATATTGCAAACCGTGCAAATTCATCTCTTGCACAAATTGCCGATTATTCTGCAGGTTCAACTACCGTAACTGGTGGTGAGGTTACTGCTGGTTTCTTCGTTGGATCTGGTGCAAACTCAATTGACCTTTCTCAAGTTAGAGATTTGGGTAATTCAATTCTTGGTGGTGGAGGAACTACTTCTAATACTCAAATTTATCCTGATGGACCTGACACATTAACGATTGTGGTTACTAATCTTACAGCAACAAATTGTAATGTATTTGGTCGTTTATCTTGGACGGAGGCACAATCATAATGGCACTTAACCAATTTAAGCACAATTTACCAGAACCAGTTCAGATTGATGATATGGTCCTCAAAGGGACTAATTCAACACTGAATGCGGCAAATGTAACTGTTACCAATCTTACGGCAACAAATGCAATAGTAACTGCTCCTCTATTATTTCCCAAAGTTTTAACAGGAAATTATACAATTGGTGCGGATTATAATGGACTTCTGGCTGGTCCAATTAATGTTACGGGTTCAATTGTAGTTAATGGTGTTCTTGTAGTTGTTTGAGGTAGAATAGAATGGCAATTATCAATTATGATGGCATCTCTGGTATCAACAGTATTACTTCTGTTGGTAGTGGAGTTAAGTTTTATAATTCAACCGGAGCATCAAGTTTTACGATTACTCCATCTGGAAATGGTGGAGCATCATTTGGTCAATCTCTTTCCATTGATAGTGCTGGAAATATCACACTTCCAACTGCTAATACATCAATCTTAAATAGTTCTGGAAGAAAAATACTAAACCAAACTGGAGGCATTCTTCAGGTAATTCATACCGAATATACAACTGCAACTGCACTCGGTTGTGCAGCATTAACTGATGTATCTGGATTTAGTGCTGCAATTACTCCAAGTTCAACATCAAGTAAAGTTTTAGTAATAGTTCATTTTAGTGGATTACTTGATTGTGATGGGCGTCTCAATTTGAAAGTCGGTGGTTCTGTTGTAAAAGCAAATTTATCTGGTACTGATAGATTTTCATCCACAGTTCCTTTCAATTATTATGATGCTGGAACTTACTGTGCGACGTACCTACATAGTCCAGCATCAACATCAGCACTAACATATCAAATAGCAGTTCAGTGCAGTGGATGCTCACAAACAGCATATTTTAATAGAGACCCAGCAAACTCAGCTGATAATGGAAGATCTGGAATTACTCTTATGGAGATATCGGGATAATGGATAATTTTAAGGCACTCAAATCTTTATGTCCAACAGCAAATTTTCAACTTGATGAGAATGATTATGATAAATTAATCTGGCATTCTCCAGAGATTAATATTCCTACATTAGAAGAAGTCACTCAAGAAGTAGCACGACTTCAGGCAGAGTATAATAAAACAGAGTATCAGAGGCAAAGATCCTCAGAATATCCAGACCTAAAAGAGTTTGTTGATGCTTATTATTGGGCACAAAATGGTGATAATACAAGAATGGATGCATACATTGTAAAATGTAGTACGGTTAAGAATAAGTATCCAAAGCCAGAATAAATACATAAAAAACCATAATGGCTTCCGAATTAAGAGTTAATACTATTACAAGCACAACAGGAGTAGGAACCGTAACTCTGGGTAGTAGTGGTGTTTCTTTCTCGGGAACTCCAACATTTAATGATGTAACTTTGAGTTCTATTAATGGAAATGCCATTAGTGGCACCAGAAATCGGATAATCAATGGGGATATGCGGATTGACCAGAGAAACGCTGGGGCGAGTGTGACGGTAAATAGTTCTAATACTCCCTATTGCCCAGATAGATTTAATTTTCGTTGTAGTCAAGCAAGTGGTGCTTTTACTGCACAGCAAAGCAGTGTTGCTCCGACAGAATTTAACAATTCTGTTCTTCTTACGGTTACCAATACAACTGCTCCCGGTTCGGCTGACAGAGTTAGCATTCGGCAAATTATCGAAGGTTACAATATCTCGGACTTAGGCTGGGGAACTGCATCAGCAAAAACTGTAACGCTTTCCTTTTGGGTAAGAAGCTCACTCGTTGGAACGTATGGGGTCGGCCTAATCAATAGTGCAGAAAATCGTTCTTATGTTTTAACTTACTCAATTAGCGTTGCAAACACTTGGGAGTTCAAAACGTTAACAGTGCCGGGCGACACCTCTGGCACATGGTTAACTACTAATAGCAATGGCATCCGAGTTACCTTCGATCTTGGTAGCGGGACTTCATACAATGCAAGTTCTGCAGGTACATGGGTTGCACAGGAAGCGTGTCGCACAAGTTCTTGCGTCAATTGGCAGCAAAGCTCCGGCGCCACCTTCTACATCACCGGCGTCCAACTTGAACCGGGGTCCGTCGCGACTCCTTTTGAGCGCAGGTCGTTCGGGGCGGAGTTGGCGTTGTGTCAGAGGTATTTTGCCAAAACTTATGATACCAATGTTGCTGTTGCAACAGCAGGGGCAAAAGGTGGCTCAATTTTTGTGTATAAAAACTCAGCAAATGAAGCTGGGTTTTGCTTCCAGATGCCAGTAGAAATGCGAAGTATACCTACAATTGCTTTGTATTCTCACGCGGGAACGGTTAATAGATTTACATCATCCACTACTGATCAAACCTCAAGTACCAATGGACCGATTAACGGCACTAGGGCAGTTATGTCTTATGGTACGACAGTAGTAGCTACTGATTGTTACCAACATTTCACCTGTTCCGCCGAGCTGTAACCAACCATGACTTACCAACTCACCAGCGATGGGACTGTTTTCTGTTCCATTCACAACACCTGGATCCCACCCGACCCCGCCAACACCGACTACGCCGCCTACCTGGCCTGGTTAGAAGAAGGTAATGAACCTCTTCCAGCACCAGAACCTCCTGCTCCACAAGAACTTACCATTCAAGAAAAACTACAATCT
>Ga0181348_1000598_pt1 | contig 15819 bp, 24 predicted proteins | sample Su13VDMM110DN_FD_130092 | JGI IMG/M metagenome (GOLD analysis project Ga0181348, IMG submission 130092) | Freshwater viral communities from Lake Michigan, USA - Su13.VD.MM110.D.N | ecosystem: Environmental > Aquatic > Freshwater > Lake | place: USA: Michigan | collected 2013-07-16
ACCATGTTAGAAATAGAATCATCACGGCCATATTTACGAGCTATCAAATGATCGACGGTATTAGCTTCTAGAGCACCGCAATAGTAGCAAGTGTATTGGTCGCGTTTGAGTACTAATAACCTATTGGCCCGGTACTTGCGATAGTTACTTGAGGCAAGTTTCTTAATGCCACCCATACATTCTCCAATGATCAAGAGCTTTGACATACGAGCCATCATATCTAGCAACAATGTATTTATGGCATAAATCGAGCTGAATACGATATGGCTTATTCTTGATATAAACACTTCTAAGCTGACAAATACCATAATGGCTACCGTTACGAGATAATGGGTTCCAATTACTCTCCCTATTGTATAACTCATTCATCGCTCCCATCTCTTGTAGTGTGTGGACCTTACTAAAACCATACGCTTTTATAGGGTTAATCTCAGGGTTAAATAATCCTGTAAATGTTAAGGTCGCCGCTAGTAGACAATAGCCGGCCCCTAAGAGCCTCCGCGAGCTACCCGGTACACCGGCTCGCGAAACGAGAGGAATCGTATCCATCAAGTCAAGCGAAGTACGCTCAGATTTGAGGATTTGTTTATAACAATTTGATAACAATTTGATAACATTTTGTTATAATTCAACCGTTTCATAAGTTGTTCACACCTTGGCTTATTAGCTCTTTTGAAATGAGCTTTATACCTAGTACCCCGCAACCGTAACATTCCACTAAATAGCTATTGGATGGCATAGTGTCGAATTCATTTGTGATGGCATGGGGTAAAACCTCGTTGCATACCCGGCACTTTAGATCAATTAGCATTATTTGGTGTCTACTCTGCAATTTGAACAAAACCACATTACAAGCTGGCCGAAATCATCGTAAACATGTTGGCCGTGGCCTACCGGCTTTTTCTTTTCGCACTTATCGCACATAGCCATTAAGTGCGGGGTGAATGTATCCGGTTCCGTGCCAAACACTATCTCCCGGCCATCACTCATACGCATTATCATTTCGCCCATTATTCCTCACCTTTCATAGCCATTATCAAAGCGTTTATAGTCAAGAGATAACCTCGGGAAGCGTTAGGGGGTATTTCACATTCAATAGGCCGGCCGTATTCTCCGACGGCTTTAATTAGCACTTCAATGGGTACGGTAATAACCATACTCTCTAGGATAAATGACCAATGAGAAGCCCGGGATATAGTTAAACCCGAGCTAACCCACGATAGCGAGTTGGTGGAATAAAACTCGGTTTCGACATAGAAGTTTCCGGTTTTAATCCAACGCCTATCCCGTTTACATTCGACCGTTTCGATTGGTGCGGTTAATAAACTATTAGCGTAGACTTCTCCGGCTTCGCCGTATTTTAAATCCACATCCCAATTTATCGACATTATTTTGGAATTTTCTCGCGCCATTGGCCGCTAGGAGATAACTCAAACCAATTCGGGGTGCATTGATTAGCTCTAGTTTTCTCGCTACATACATACCCAAAATAGGGTAGTGCAGTTTTTTCCGAAGTGCCGCGCCTAATTAACATTGTGCCGTGTTTGCAAGTTTTAGGTTCCTCTAATTCCCCGGTTGCTACCCGATCGGGTAAACCTTGGATTACTTCGCCTAGAGTTTCCATATCACCATGGTTTTTTTTGATTTGAGCTAATTGGTAGGCGCTCATTTGGTTTTCATCTACGACCACTTCCGCGCGTACTTTTGAGGCTTCTACCTCTTGTTTACTAGCTATTTTTTTTGTTTCCGTTTGTATCGCCGCCACTATCGCCCGACCCCATGCGCTTGTTTCGGCTATCATTAATTCATTACCGGCCGTGAAACCTTTACCGGGTAGCTCTTGCCAAGCCATCCCCACTCCGGGCCTTACATCTCCCGGGAAACGATAACAAGCCGCCACTACTACTATGTAAGTTGGCCCCTCGCGTAAAGTTATAATCTCGTAAGGCTTATCCGGGTTCCATGGCTGTAAGGAAGCCTCGGGAAAAAAACCTTTTAAAACTTGTAATCTTATTGCTACATCTATGTAACCATCGTTAAAGCTCATGTTTGCTCCAATGAGTTTACATAATCGTTAATTTGAGCATTGGTAAAACGCAACGACTTACCAATTTTGACATACCCCAATGATTTTTCGGCCATTAACCGATTAATCATTGAACGACTTAAACTAAGTATCCCCATCACTTCATCGATTTTATAGAGTTTTGGTATCTCTTTATTAAGACTCATTTTTTACCCTCTTTTATATCTACTACATCCACTTGGCGGCGGCCTAAATCATAACCGGCGCGAAATCCATCATCTAGACCGCGTTCATTGGCCACCACATAAGCTACATAGACGGGAAAAATAAACAATGCCATAAGAATGATTACCCAAATTGGTTGCGGTATTTGTGCGAGAAATTGATACATTATTTTTTCTCCCGATCTGCCGCAAACGCTTCAATAACGGCAGGTTCAAAACGGTAATGGCCGCCGAATGTAGTTTTATGAGCTAACTTGCCCTCGCGTACTAACTTGCGAACCGTTGAACCGGCGATGCCTAACATCCAAGCTACATCGGAAGTAGTTAGTAAACCTTCAAAACTACGCATTTGAACAGTCTTTTATAAGTGCTTGCATTTGGCCTTCGGTACAAATTGTAGACATTCTGGCGGCTAAGTAAGCGATGCCATTATTGCCCCATTTTGCCTCGACTTTATCGCCCAAAATAATTGCTAATTCGATTGGTGCATTGTCATATTGACCGCGTATAGCATCTAAATAACTTGGCAAACTTGCTAAGGTATTTACTAACACCGCTTCAATTAGCTTAATATCGCCGGATTGATAAGCGGCGGTTAAATTTTCACCTGATAATTTTATGGCTTTTTCTATTCTGTAAAGCTCATTTTTCGTTTTAGGATTTTCTGACTTGAACTGAATCCATTCTTTTTTTGTAACTACGCTTTTGTACTCATGGCAAGGAACGCAATAAGTATTCCCCGCAACTTCATTATCGCAGTAAACACACATATAAATTTTAACTGACATATAAGGCCCCTAATCGCTAATCGTTCTATACACCATTTGGCGCATTACTCGATTATAGCGATATAACCTATTGGCTTGTCAATTCTTACGCCGCGTGTCGCCGGCCAATAATAATTCATAGATAGAATCTACGCGGGTTTCAACCCTAGCTAATCGACCTTCGAGGTTATGGCCACCGTTTTTATCCGGCTTTAACTCGCTTAAATAGTGTTTAACCAACCACCCCACACACCCCACAAACGAGCCGACAATGGCCGTTAAGGCCACGATCAAGCCCGCCCATGAGGTTATAGTCATTTCTTTAGCTTTGTGTGTAGGTAACGGCTACTTGCCCACCGTTTGCCATTAGGTCGTAAGGTTGCAATTCTATCCAACCTTCACCGGCTCCATTAAATCCGACTCCGTTCATTTCGCCGGACATAGAGAAAAGAACCGGCTCCATCCAACCATCATCGGCACCCGAACCACCACTAGACCACGCCACCGAGCCGCTACAAACCGTGCCGGCGGGTGATGAAAAAACCATTTGGTTAGTGTTATGTTCAATAGAGGCATCAAAATCATAGCCCCAACCTTCACCGGTAGGCACTTCGCCTATTGTGCCAAGTGGGTTATTTCGGATAGTTAAATGATAACCGGAGTTATTAGTAACTTGAAAATGTACTGGACCCATTATTTACTCCCTACTGGAATTTTTAGAGCTTTGAGCACCGGACCGATAAACCCGGCAATAGCGGCGTTAGTTAGAATTTTAGGGTCTGTAATCCCGGATAGGAGTAGAGCCCCGGTAGCCGCGAGAGAAGCTCTTAAATATGACATCGCGGGTTTTTTTATTGCTTCAAGTAACTTTTTCATTGGTTTCCTCTTTCTTAATTGATAGGCCCAATTTTTCAATTAACGCGGCGGTTTTCGCTTCATTAAGTGAAATCTCGAAGTGCATCGGGTCTTTACGCCCATGGTAATTATATCCGGCGCGCAAACCATATTTTTTTATTAACGCATCTAATAAAACTATTTGTATAACCGTATAGGTACCTATTGCACCTAACGGGTTTTTTAAAGAATTCAAATCTATAGCCGTGCCCGAAGCATGGTTGCTCAATTCTTTACTACCCCTAATGTTTCTATAAGCATAACCCCAACATTGGCCGGGAATGAGCGGGTCAATATGTTCGTGATATTGCTCGGTAAAGGCTTTCAATAATGGTAATGCGGCTTCCGCGCAACGCAATTTAACGCCGCCCACTACAAAACTTTTTATTTGGATTTCGCTAGAAACGGTACTAGCGGGCCACCCGTTTTGACTAGTTACCAAGTGCCGCTATTTCATCGGCGGTTAATCCTAGCGCAGCGAGTTTTGCCTGTGCTGATTGCTTAGCGGCTAATTTATCGGTTTCGGCTTTTTCTACCGTTGCTTTTACATTTACCAATTCAGCCAAGATTGCCGAATTTGTGGGCTGTTTGATATCATCTGAATACCAAATTAAAGTATCCAAATCAGTTGCCGAAAAACTGCACTCGGCATTTGGCGCAAGGTTTTCAATTGCTCTCATAATTAAAGATTCTTCTGGAATCATTACGCACCTATTTCTAATAAGGTAATTGTGGAAACTGAGCTGGTAATTTGAACGGTTGCGTTACCTAAACCGCTTGTTCGCTGAAATTGTGTTTTATAGATTGTTGCGGAAGTAGTTGCGGGAGCATCCAGATAAGTTAAAGCATAAGATGAGCCATATAGCATCATATTTGTATCTGTGTATAAACCATTTGTTGTAATTTGTGCTATGTCTGAACCTGCTCTTAAAAGTTTTAATCCGATTGCTCCAGTTGTGGCACCCGTATCTTTATACGCTCCATTTTGGGCCAATAACACTAAAATTTTGCTGGTGTTAAGTGTTGGAGTAATTGTTGCGGTTAAACCCGTATCAATATAACTTGCACTAGATGATGAAGTTGAAGTCGCATAAGAAGCCGAAACCACTTGAATAACCTTTTGCGTACTTGTTGCCGGGGTTGCCCAAGATGGCACACCACTTGCGACAGTTAACACTTGCGAAGTTGAGCCAATACCAAGTCTAGATAATGCGCCCGAACCTGTACCGTAAACCAAATCGCCGTTAGTTGTTAGTGTGCTAATTGTTGGCGTTGTTAGTGCGGGAGAGGTTAAAGTTTTATTTGTTAGCGTTTGCGTACCTGTTAAAGTAGCAACCGTGGAATCAATGGCAAGGGATACGGTGCCGGAAGTGCCGCCGCCACTTAATCCGGTAGAAGCGGTAACGCCTGTTATATCCCCCGGGTTGACACCGTTCCAGATCGATACGCCCGTGCTTGTAAAATATAAAGTGCCGCTATCGTATTGGGCTAACGCAAGTGAACCCCCGGTAGATACCGTAGCGGTTCCGGCGGTTATCGTGCAGACACCTGCACCAATGTTTGTAATTATTAAAGTATCACCGGCGGTAAAAAGTGAAGTATTAACGGTAATGGTGGTGGCACTTGCATTACTCATAGTTATACGAGTTCCCGCATCGCTGGCCACTAGGGTATAACTTGCTACTTTTGCGCTAACGGTTTGGTTATAATCGTTGGCTTGTAGCTGAGTCATTTGGGCCGAGGTCAAAACCTGCCCGGTCGTATAGGTTTGTTTACTCATTTTTTTCTCCCTTAATAGCTGAGTATGCTTTGAGCATCATCAAGCTCCGAATAGTCTAATTGAAAAGCATCGATTACGGGTTCCATTGTTACAAAATTTGTTATCCAAGAATTAACCGTAATGTCCATAGAAACGCCAAAAATCTGTACGGTTTTAGTTATAGAAGTGTTACCGGGCTGATCGGCTTGGATAGTTACCGGGTCAAAAAAATCTAGGTCTAAAGCGGCAATAATGCCGGCATTATAGTTTTCGGTATACAAATTTAAAGTTAATTGGTCCACCCTTATAGAAGTGGCGGCCCGGGAGGCTACATAAGATTGAGCGTAATTTAAAGCCGTTGCGGTGTCTTGCATAAGTAACCCGGTAGCCGTGTAGGTATGTAAAAAGTAAAGGTCTATAGAATCTTGATTTAAAGCGGTTTGAAGTGCCAAACCGGTAGCCGTTACATTAGCTTGGTTATAAACTAAAATGTCCGAAAGGTTAAATTTTACATCTTGATAGGTAATACCGCTTCCATCGGAGGCAAAAACCGTAGCGGGATTATTAACACTTGTGCTAGTTACTTGCCTATCTTGAAAAACTATAGAACCATTAGCCCCGGTATATAGAGCGCCATATTCGGTAGTTTCAACGGTTGCCATAGCTGATAAAGCCGTGCGCGAGGTACCCGGGTCAATTTGTAAAGTAGTCAAACCGGCATCAATATCCCTCATAGAACTCGGCCAAGAAATAGCATCTAAGATTTGATTTATTCTCGTACCGGATAAATCACCGGCGGCGGCTCCTGCAATACTTGTAACCGTTGCAAGGTTAAATAATCTAAAAGCATCTACGGCGGTTATAGTTGTATAGGTAAGGTTATCGGCGGCGTTGCTCGGTGTAGTAGTTTGATAACCGGTAATGTAACCGGCAAATAAATCATAAGTAATAGAACTATAAGTAGCCGTAATAGTTAATTTACGCATTGGGGATAGTAAAGAATAGTAGGGCCCCAAAACATTTTGGGGGTTGAAGTTTCCTAAAGTGTCGAGAATTCTTAAAGATAATTGCCCGGTTTGAAATTGATCGGCGGTAATGTTTCTACCTCTTGTAAAACTTATTTTATCTATAACATCGCTAACATCTACAATAACGGAAACCGCATCGGCTAAAATGTTTACATCTAATTGGCCAGAATCTAATAAAAGAGCTTGGGCAAAACTAGGTCCGGTGCTAAAATTTATTGTTGCGGTTAAAACGGGTAGAGTCATTCGGTACTCGATGAACCGGCTATAGAAACGCCATCTCTTGCATTAGCTTGGTTAGCTCGTTGCACCGCGTATTGGAATCCATAATCGTTTAAATCTCCATATATTTGTAACGCAATAGGTGTATTAGCTATATTTTCGGCCATGGCCGCAAGGGTTAGCCGTGTTTGTTCGGCCCAATAATCTACTACATCTATAACTTCATTTACCGGGTCGTTTCCTTTGAGTGAAAATGAACCTAAACCACCGCCACCGCCGGTGCCGGTGCCACCGCTATTACCGCTAATCCCGCCACCGCTATTTTCGCTTCCACGCCCGCCGCCCACCGGTATATTTTGCGGGGTGTTTGTAATTATTCCCCCGGGTACAACTACACCGGCGGCACCATGTCGCTCACCCTCGTTTTGTGCTTTTATTGCGTCTAATAATGCTTGTGAGAAATTGTTTGTATTAATTTTTAAATTATCAAACGCGGTAGTTAATGGGTCTATTGATTTTATTAAATTAGTAGATTTTATATTTAAATCATCAAACGCTTTAGCGGTTAGATCGGTGCGCTCCTGCATGCGTTTTTCTGCCGCCTCTTTAGCGGCCGCCAATTCTTCCATGCGCTTTATATCCTCGGCGGCGGCTCTCGCGTTACCATCTAATAAATCTAATTGGCTTTTTAATTGTAACCTTGTAGCTTCATCGGTAGCTTGACTCATCGCGTAGGTTAAAGATATGCGTTCGGTATCGAGTTTTTTCTTTAAATCATCTAAGGTTTTTTGATCTGCCGTAGCTTTTAATTTATCTAATATACCTTTATTTTCTAACGCTCTTAATGCGGCGGCTTCTTTTATTCGTTTTGCTTCTAAAATTTTATTAGCTTTATCTTGAGCCATTAAACCGGAAGGGTCTAAAACCGAAGCTCCGGCCGCTTTATTAGCCCTTATAGTTTGGCCGCCTTTTTCTAATGAACTAATAATGGGGCCTAAAACTGGACCAAAAAAAGCAAACCTATTTAATTTTGAGCCGCTACCTTCAAGCACTCCTAATTTACTAATGGCATCGGCTAAACCTACGGTTATATCCGCAACAGTTTGCGCTAAAGTATCCATTTTTGCCGTGGCTTTATCTAAAGAATGTCCATCGGCTAATAATTGAATAGCGGTAACTAAGCCTTTACCAATAGTTTCTTTAGCATCGGCGGCCGCCGCATTTAAAATAGCTAGTTGGCCGGCATAACTTTTAGCCGCCGTATTAGCTTGGCCACCAAATAATCGAGTTAATTCTTGGTTTATTTTGTTTAAATCTTTAGAAGCTAAAACGGCTTTATCTATACCCGGTACAAGTTTTCCAAGTGCGGCAGTATTGCCCGTATAAGCCTTAGCAATACTTTTAACCACGCTTTCTACATCGGCACCGGTGCCGGCTACTACATCTAAAGCTATTGTTAAACCTTGCGTAGACTTGCTTACATCACCCGTAGCGGTCAAAAGGGTTTGAAAAGCCGGTCTCAAAAAATCATCGAGCACACCCGTTTGTTTTTGTAATGCCGCTATTGTTTTTTCTACGCCCATAGTCTGCATAGCGTTGCCGGTATTTTTTAAAGTTTGCGCTAAAGATTTGGCCGCTTTATCATCGGCTACAAATGCTTTTACCGAGGATTTACCAAAAGCAATTATGGCCCCAGTACTAAAAGCCAAACCAATAGCGGCACCAAATTTTTTAACGCCACTAGTAAATTTATCTATATCTTTACGGCCTTTGTTTAATCCTTTTGCATCAAACCTTGTAAAAAAATCTATACCTACGCCCTTAAATGCCATTATTTACTCCCGACCGTAGGGATAGCATCCAGCCGAGCTTGCGTTAATTTCATAACTCTTTCAGTACTAGCTAAAACATTTTTACGAAACTTGCCTTGGTCTTTTTCTACGGCTCTATGAATTAAACGGCCATCTTTTTTACCTTTAATGGTCCGGTAATTATCTCTTTCGTCTAACACTTTAATAAATTGTTTGCCGGCACCTTTCCAATTAGAGTGAGAAACCTTGCGATTGCCCGGGTCGCCTTTTGGCCCGATCCACGGCAAACCCTGAGAACCTGATATGCGCCCGGCCCATTCGTATATTGCACCCGCCGGTGATTGATTTTGTAGCCGATATAAAGACCTAAACCCTTTTGTATTTGTTTTACTTTCACCGCTTTTATAATTGATTCCACCAATGACCTCGGATAAATTCCATAGTGGAAAACGCCTATTATTAAAAGTGCGAAGTGGATTAGCACCCTCGTTACCTCTCCACCGGCTCGGCACATTATCGTTATCAGTATAACTTTTAGCATCGTTTACCATTACTTTTAATGCGTTTCTTGTTTCTTTATCTAATTCTTTTTTTAAATCCGGTGCAAACTTGGCAAGAGCGCGGCGCATTTCAACGAGTCCGTTTATTTCTACGCCCATTTTCTACCTCTCTTGCTTGGTCGCTTATAACTTGCAACATGGCCGCTAACATTCTGGCATCCATGTTTATAAACTCGTTAGGCGGTATCCCCGTTTTAATTGATAGACAAGCTACCAAATAAGTAAAAGAATCACGCCCTATCGTTTTGGGTCTGTATCCTCGATAACTTCCACCGCTATTAAGGTTTCTAGAAACGCATCGCCCCACGGGTCTACTACTTCTAAACGGCGTAAACATTCCCAAGAAAGCCAGTAAAGGTCCGAACTCATCTCATCATCGCGAAATTTTTTGTGAATTCCGCAATTATATTTTTTCTCAAAAGCCATCTCAATAACGGGAGTTATTTTACAAATTATTTCTCCCGAGGCCCTAGTTATTTTTAATGATGCCATGAGTGTGTTTCTACCAAGTACCCGTAGTAGTTTGCACTATTGAGGTTATAGCGTTCCAAGTAATCTGAGAAGTGGCATAGTCGCCGATATTCCCTGAACCTATCGGGGTGAGCGTGTTGATCAACACGGTTAAGGTATATAAAGGATTAGTAGCACTAATAGCGGCTACATAATCGTTAATTACTTTAACTTCTAAACCGGTGCCATAACCGCTTTGTAGTGCGGCACAAACATTACTAGCCGCCCAGTCATTAATAAAATTTACAGTAAGCGAGCCTATTTCTAAGCCCTTACTATATTGCCTTGAAGTTGCTCCAAATCGAGTAGTTTCAATTTCTTCAAATACTTGATTTAAAACGGCCGATGAACAATTACTAGAAATATCGGTAGGTGCGGCGGTGAATTTGACACCAACCTTATTGAGTAACAATATTGCCATTCTTTATGCCTCATCTTTCTTAGTTGGTGTTGGTGTTGGTGCTGTTGGTGTAGTGCCTTGTTTAGTCGATAAACCTTCCGCTTCTAATGCGGCTTTATCTTTTTCGGATAGTTCACTCATTTTTAACTCCAGCTCGTTAGGGTGCTTATAGAAAAATCCGATACCAAAATGGCTCCGGAAGGTGCATCTAATATGCTTGGAGCCGAGGCACCATTTATATTAAATACTAAAGTAGAATTAGCCAATTTATTAAACACGGCTACTATTGTATCCTCAATGCCCGCAAGATTACCGGCATTGTCTAAAAACGGCACGGTCATAATAATTTTTAAATTGGCCATACATAATAAACTATTATTTGAATTATTAGACGGCACTAAATAAGGGTCGCTAGTAGAAACCACTACAGAGTTTGCTAATAAAATTGATGGTGGATAACTAAAAGTGGACCAAATTCCTGGGTTAGCTAATATAGTTGCAATAGAAGTTCTTAATGTAGTTAATGCCGTGGCCATTTTTAACCAACCATAGTTCCACTATTTAAATACGGGGCTAATAATCCCCGTATTGATGCCATGAGTGTGTTAGACATTCTAAAATTTGAGGCGCTGTAACCGTCTACACTCATGCCGCCATTTTGTGTACTTGATCTAGATTGCCAAATGTTTGTAGCTAAAATTAAACTCGCACTTCTAATGCTAGCGACGGCCGCGTAACCGGCCGTTTTGGTATCCACGCCTAGCATTAAGCCGTAAGGTTTAATTAAGTGCCAGTAATCATCGTTTGCGGTTATAGCGCATTGTATAAAAGAATAACCGCGTGGAAAATTGGTAAATGGAAAATTAAAATAATTTGAAATGGTAACCGCGCTTCCGGTAGTCCAAGGGATAGTACCGGTGATAGTGCGAGAACCGTTATATGTTGAACCCGCTCCGCTTATCGTTACCACTTGATTATAAGAAAATAATCCCGGGTTTGCTATGGCTATTGTTGCAACATTTGAAGATAAAGAAACGCCTACAATGGGTGCAGAATCAAAATCTAAAAAAGAATTTATTAAATCTTGCGCTGTTTGACAACATTCCTCAACGCTCGCGCTTGAGTAAAGGGAGCCTATCCCCATTGAAGCTCTTAATTCCGCTTCGGTCGTATATGTTGCCGGCACTTTTTTAACTCCTTAAAATAAGACTTGCAGGGTCAGGGCCTCCTAAACCCTGCAAGTGGCTTAGTTTTTGTTAGGTGAGGTCAAAAATTCTAACTCCGGCGGCTTGTTTAACAAGCGGGCAAGAATAACCATAAATGGCCATATTGACACTCATCGAGGACATAACATTCACCGAAAAATAAGTAGATGGTGAGGAATAAAATGTAGCGGCTTCCGGTGCGATAATAAATGCAGAATTATCGGCAACAGTAGTAGCGGTGAAGTTTGGGCTAACATAAAGCGAAAGACCCAAAACATTACCTTGAACCGAGGATACCGATGCTACACCGTTAGCGTTCATAGGTTGAGAAGCATTATATATAACTCGTCCGGTGCTATCTGTCGCTCCGAGAATTAATCCCCATTGTGCGCCATTAGCTAAATAGTTACGGGCAAAATATGAAGTGCCGGTATAAACGATAGGTGCTTGTGTCGATACAAAAGAAATAATACCGGCCGAAGTTGCGGCGCTTGTTACAGTAGATGTAGTGCCGCCGGCGATTAAGGCCGCGAGCATTAATTTATCTTGTGCCATTAGCATCGCGCGTTCCATTTGTTGCGTTAGTTCATCATAAAATGCAGGGTTATCGCTAGAACGGTCTAAAAGCTCCACCGTTACCGTTTGTGCGCCGGCCGATTTAACAACGGTACCAGTTAAGTACGCTGTAACCATTCCGGTTTCGCCCGGTGTTCCTGATTCTGCAACCGTACCCACTACAGGCGCGGTAGTCAGCTTAGGAATTGAAAAGGTCATGCCCTGAGTTGGGAGAACCCCGCGAGAACAAGCATCAATAGCCGGGGTAGCAAAATTATTATTACTAATAAATTCGTTCATATAAATCACGGGATTAAATGCGGGGTTTGTAGTTCCGATCGAATCGGCGGCGGCTCTAACTACCATTGGGTCCTCACTTGCTTTAATCCATAAAGCGGAAGTTTCATTACCTAAAGCCGCTTTAATGCGGTGTTCGGTATAACGACCAATGGAAGTAATGCCGTGCCTAACCGTTTGGGAATTAAGAGGATTATATGTACTAGCTGTAATTGGTCGCGAGGCTTCGACCACGGGAGCGGTTTCTACCTCGGGTGTTGCGACTACGGGAGTATCACTCACGATAGCCTCACTTTCTTTAGTTGGTTGGTTTGGTGTTTCTACCGTTTCGCTAACGCTTGCGGCAATTTTTTTGATTTGAGCATTTTCAAACGCCGGAATTTCTACGAGAGACACTTCCAATAATCTAGCGGATTTGACTAAAAGGTAACCATCTCTAGGTTCTGATTTTTGTACTTCCACGCCAACACTTAAACCCCCGTACAATAATTCCGATGCCATTAATAATGCGTCGGTGCCGGCGGTAGAAGCACTAATTTTAAAGGTGCCGTAAATGTTATCGTCGGTAGTTACTAAAGATTGAGCGCGGCCAAGGATTGCATTTGGTTGGTGTTGCAGTAATAATTTTATTTTAGCCGATTCATCTATGCTAACCGAGCCTTTTTCAAACATTACCGGCCCAACACTTGTAGCCCCGATTTGTTGCCAAGGAAGTACCACACCGGCAATTATTCGCCGTTCGGTGTCTGCCGCCTCGACTACGCTAGAGAATGTTAGTTTCATATCCATCTCCTATACCCATTGGTGTTAATTGCTCCATCGCTTGCGCTTGTTCTACTGAAATTAAATTTAAATTTATCATTTTTTCAATAACATTTAAACGAGTAAGTGCATCACTTCTTAAAAATGTTTCATCGACCGCCATTTTTACGCAATTACCTCGGGGTGTTAAATCATCCATTGATAACCTAGATTCCACGCAAGAAATAAAAGGTTGCAAACTTAGAGCTACTAAATCGCGCCGGCCATCTATGATATTTTGGTAAGTCATTGAATTACCTTGTACTTCTGCACTTAAATAAAATGCCGGGATATTACATAATCTTGCAACCTGCAACGCGCTATTTTGGATTCCTTCTACATATAACATTTCTTTAGGAGAAAAATTAGTAGGCGTAAAACTTAAAGTAGAAGTTAAAAAAGCCGTCGATCTAGAATTACGCGCGCTTTTCCAAGCCGCTAATAAACCTTGTACTTGACCTTCTGGCAAGTCAGCTCCCGAATTTGAAATATACCCCGACGGCATGGGTGTACTTGCGGCCACGGATGCCGCTTTTTCTAAATCGAGAGCCGCTTGCAAGGTGCGCGCGCCGGTGGATAAAATTCCTTGCGTTAATCCTTGGAATGTAATTAAACTACCAACACCACTCATCGGTAATTTTTTTCCGTTTAATGTATAATATAAAACTTCATGGCCGGTAGCATCTAAAGTTGGTGAAACTCTTGTATTTTGCACCCATTCAAATCGTGAAGGTCTGCCAGTCGATGCTTCTACTTCGGTTACAAACCAATAAGCGCAACCGTAAAATAATAATGAGTCAATAGTCCAAGCTATAGTAACCGCGCGCGGTTGCCTTATATCCGGTTGGTTTAACCATACGGGTGCATCTAATTCCGCTCCGGTTTTTTCATTATACAATTCGAGAGGGAGCGCGGCCAAAACTCCCGATAATAAATTGCGGCATCTAGTTACACTTGGTATCTGCATAGCACTAACGCGGTCAATACCGCCGCCATAATTTAAACCGGTAGTGTTCCAATAATTATTAGTGAAGGGTAAATCCATTACCGCCGGTGCGTATTGCGCTTCTAATTTTGCCGGCGCTTCATCTACTAACCGCAAACGCGACAATAACCACATAGTGGGATAATAGCCCTATACCACCCAATAACGACATAATGTTTAAAACAGACAAATAGGCGTGTCTACACCGCCAAAATTGCAGGTATTGAAACCGGCTCTTGCATTTTGTGAACTATCATCGCTAAAGCGATTGGCCCTGAAATATCGCCGGCGCTGGCCCTTCTCACTAAACGCCAAGCCCCATCGCGAGTTTTTGCCGCACACGCGGCCATTTGGTCATCGAGTAATTTCTGGCCCTGATGCACAACGCGCCCGCTTACAATGGCATCTAGTAAATCTCCGGATGCTTGCCAAAATGCGGTACCCGAAACATCTATAAGCCTTTGATTACTTGCGGTTAATCTTGCGGCTATAGAAGCTGTAGAGTAATGATCAAAGGCTATAAATTGCGGCCGGTATTTAATCGCCCATTCGTTAATTTTTGCCGCTACCGCTAATTCATCTATAACCGTATCCGAAGTCCAAAAATCTACTAAGCCAACCCCTATTTTTCCATCGGGTGTTAATTGCCCGGCTACTAGCGATGCCGAGCGCCTAGATTGAGCAACATCAAAAGCAAAATAGGTAGTTGGCCCGATTGGTAGGTTTAAAGTAATATCCGCGCAAGATTCCCATGAACCCATGGGCCATGGCGAGGTTAAACTAGAAACCCACATACATAAATGTTCCCGCAAGAAATCCTCGGTTTTCATAGTCGATAAAGCAGACTCAATTCCGGTTTCGGTTATGGTTATACCTAAAGCCGGGTTAGCGGCTTGCCAACCTTTACGATCTGTAGGTTTACAATGTTGAGCGGCCGAGTATTCATACCAACCAAGAGTAGGCGATGGATTAGTTAAGGCCCTATCGCGTAAATCGTTCAAAACTAAACTATAGGCATGGCCGGCGTTTGAAGCTACATAAATTTGACTTCCGGGTTTTGCAATAGTTACCGGTTTAGCCGAGGCCCACGCTTCCGGGGTAATAGATGCCAATTCGTCTATAAATAATAAATTAGCCGACTTGCCTCGGGTGCCATCGGCCGTAGCCGCGCACACCTCATATTTTGCGCCATTTTTTAAATCGAGGTGTTGCTTACCGTTTCCGCGATAACCCACTCGGCCGCGTACTAAAACTACTTGTTTACGCAAAACATCGTTATTTTCTATAATGTTACAAACCTTATTAAATGTATCCTCGGCCATGCCTCGTTTTGAGGATATGGCCACGATGCTCATTTCACCGGTTACAAATAAGCCAAATAATATCCGCATGGCCATTAAATGAGTTTTACCGGATTGGCGCGCTACCAAAATTGCCGCAAGGCTCCGAACATACAAACCATCACTACCGAGGGTTAGAAAATCGTTAGATATATATTTTTGCCACGGCATAAGCGGCATATTTATAGAATCGCAAAAATCTGCAAACTCTTTACCCCGGGATGGACCTTTTAAAGCTGTTGACATAATCCGAGGTTTTGTATCGCCCATCAAAAGCGCGGTGTTTTTTGCCCCTCGCTTAATCGGTATGACATCCGTTTCATTTATGTCCATATTGGTTTAACTTGCCCCTCAAATGGGCCTATTAGCGGCTCTATGCCCTCGTTTGGAGAGAGATTGCTTGGAGAGACAGGGGGGTCCTTCTCTCTCCTTCACTTC
>Ga0181348_1000599_pt1 | contig 15817 bp, 32 predicted proteins | sample Su13VDMM110DN_FD_130092 | JGI IMG/M metagenome (GOLD analysis project Ga0181348, IMG submission 130092) | Freshwater viral communities from Lake Michigan, USA - Su13.VD.MM110.D.N | ecosystem: Environmental > Aquatic > Freshwater > Lake | place: USA: Michigan | collected 2013-07-16
CTGCGCCATCCTGGGCAAGTCGGACGGCCTACGAGCGGCCAAGGAGGGCAACCCTAACCGGAAGCCTATCCTGCCCTTTGGTGATACGCCTACGGGCCTGTGGGCGTGCGTTAAGGGGTCCGTGGTGGCTCCATCATCGACGTACGGGGTCAATCCTGTAATCAAGCTCACGCCAGTTTCCGGGGACGCGGTTCTGGCGCTGAAACGTCGCGGCATCTGGCTTCACGGCGGCGCTCCTGGGACGGCTCAGGTGTACGGATACCTCCGGCCTACCTACGGATGCCTTCGAGTCGCGGACGACGATATGCGGCAAATCTGGCTGCTGGCGGCTACTTTCGGGGAGCCGGAGACATTGGAAGTGAAGGAGGCCATCTGACCCTACCATGGACCATTGACCGCCGCTCGGCAACCTCTGCCGACATCGTATTTGCGGCCACCGGCAAGGCCCAGCGCTTCACGGCGCTGCTGGTCTCCGACGAGCACGCGGACAACGCGCTTTCGGATCTTGGCCTGATCCGCAAGCATCACCAGGAGGCCATGGACATCGGCGCTCCGATCCTCAAGTTTGGTGACACGTTTTGCGCCATGGAGGGCAAGTGGGACAAGCGGGCGAGCGAGTCCGCGTTGCGCGTCGAGCTGCGCGGCGGGAACTACCTCGACCGACTGGTGACGTTCCACGAGGACTTGTATCGGCCCTACGCCGCGAACATCGCCGTGCTCTCCGACGGCAACCACGAAACAGCCATGCTCAGGCATCATCAAACCGACCTCCTCGAACGGCTGACGGGCGGCCTCCGGCGCGACGGATCTCCGGCGCTTCACATGCCGTTCACCGGGTTTATTCGGTTCCGGTTCCAGGACGCAAACTCACACGCCGTATCGAAGACGCTCCACTACCACCACGGCTACGGCGGCGGCGGCGAAGTCACTCGCGGCATGATCGACCAATCACGGACGCGCGGGCAGTACCTCGCTGACATCTACTACAGCGGTCATATCCACCGCCGCAACTGCGATGAAAACATCATCACGGAGCTGGACAACATTGGGCAGCCGCAGGAGTCAACGCAACTATTCCTCCGGGGCGGCTGCTACAAACGCGAAACCCACGGCGGCGGTGGGTACCACGTCGAGAAAGGACGCGCGGGGCGGCCCATCGGCGGCTGGTGGGTCCACTTCGATCTGTCGCGCGGCAAGAACACCGGCTTGCATTGCGCGATGGCCTACGAGGCCGCCAACTGACACGCCCGGTGCTGGCGGAATGGCAACGAATCACCAACCAATAGGAGCAACCACATGGAATTTCCCAAGAACTTCGACCCATCCAAACAACGCGCCGTGCGCATCGGCGGCGAGACCAAGATCGTAGATATCTCGCCGGCCGTCCTGGCGATCCCCTACATTGAACCGGCCGAAGACGAGGACCCTTTCGCGGGCCGCATCGCACGCGCCAAGTACCTCGCGTCGAAAGGCGCGGTGATCGACACCCAAGTCGATATCTGGGGTTGGGGCGCGGTGAATACCCATCGGCTTCGCCGCGAGTACGGCAAGGCCGAAGTCCCCGCCGCGTTCGGCGATGCGTCGATTCTGACCGCGCCGGAGGTGGACTGATGGCGTGGGGATGGCTGAAGAAACTTGGACGCGGGGCGCAAGCCCTCGCGCCGATTGCTTTGATGTTCGTGCCTCTCCCGTTCCAGCCGATCGCGCAAACGGTTTGGCGTGCGATCGCCAAGGCCGAGGCTGATCTGGGAGACAAGCGAGGGCCGGAGAAGCTGACGGCGGCGCTTGAAACGCTGTCGTTCTCGGCTCCGCTGATCGCGGCGGACATGGAGCGGATTGTCGGGAAAGACCTAGTGGATGAGGAAGCGCTCGGGAAAGCCATCGAAAAGCTGGCTGAATTTCAGGTGCTCGTGACGAAGGCGTTCGGAGCGAAACCCGCGCTATGACACCAGCCGCAAAGAAGTTAGTCGCCAGCCTGCCTGGCTTTCTCCTGGGGGCATTTCTGAACATGAGTTTAGCTTTGCAGGCGTTGCTGATCTTGCAGGCCCTCGACTTCGCCACCGGGTTTCTAGTGGCGTGGTCCACCGGCGCGGTGTCGTCGGAGGTAAGCCGAAAAGGGATTGTCAAAAAGGCCGTCGCGTTGATGTTAGTGTCGGCTATCCATGCCTTCACCTATGCGCACCCGATGGGCTTCGACCTTGCCGCGATGATGGCCACGTGGTTTTGTGCGACTGAGCTGATTTCGATTGCAGAGAACGCGGGCCGGGCCGGGTGGCCATTGCCGCGGTTTTTGACCGATGCGCTGGCAAAGTTGGGCAACCAAGACGGAGGAACGAAATGAAGCATATCATCCTATCGCTAGCTGCGGCCTGCGGACTCTACGGTCAAGCGCAGACTATTACCGACACGCTGACGACGCCGCTAGGCGGCACGTTTAACGGGACCATCACGGTTACGCTTAACAACCCGGGGAAGGCGCAGCCGTTGTACTATTCCTCGACGACTCTGACCGGCGCAAGTCAAACATTTACGATCACCAGCGGCGTGGTGTCGATGTCGCTGTACGCCAACTCCACCATCGTTCCGGCTGGCACAAGCTACACGGCGCGGTACGTTCCGTCGACAGGATCGGCGTACTCCGAGACGTGGGTCGTGCCGGTCGGCGCAACTACGATCAGGCAGCTACGTTCGACCACCGTGCCGACGCCTTCGGTGATGTTGACATTGGCGCAGATCGGGCAAGGCGGGGCGACTACCGGGCAGTTCCTACTTTGGAACGGCTCTACGTGGGCCGCTAGCGCCTTGGTTCAGGCGCTGGCTACTCCGGCTACCTCATCCTCGACCGGCGTCCAGGGGACGATTGTGTGGGACGCAAACTACATCTACATTGCAACCGGCACAAACACCTGGAAGCGCGTCGCGATCGCCACTTGGTAAAAACATGAAGACCATCACCCTCCTCCTCCTCATTGCGGGCCTCGGCCTCGCGCAGAACTCCATCGTCATCCGCGTCGTGAAAGGCGGCGTCGAATCCGTCGCCAAGGTGAGCGGGCCAGCCGCCGCCGCAGGCATTGAAGTCCTCGAAAAATGGATGGCCACGCAGACCGTTTGCGTGGTTGTGCCGTTCGTGCCGGGGACGCCCGCGACGGTCGTCGACGGCGTCGAAACCGTGCCAGCCGTGGCCGGGGTTCCTGCATCGCAGACTTGCGCCCCGAAGTTTGCCAACGTGGCCGACTGGGGTAAGGAGTTGATCCTCGCCACTACCGAAACGCTTGCCCCGCTGTACCCCAGCGCGGCGCTAAAAGCCGACGTGGACGATGTGGCCGCACGACAGGCGGCGGTCGAAGCCAAGCGGAAGGCGTTGTTCGCGGCGGCGCGGGCCGAGAAACCCTGATCGCCCGATTCGCCCGTTGACCCCTTGCCCCTCGCTCACGCGGGGGGCTTTGTCGTCTACGGGCGCTTGCTCGATGATCCGACGAGCAGGTAACGTTTCTTTCCGTCCGCGTCTATGACGTACAGGTTCCGCTTTTGAGCGATACCCTTGCCGTGCTGCCTGCCTTCGACAAGTCCTTCCGATAGCCGCTGAAGACGGAGTAGCTTACGTGGTACGCCTGCAATCGAGCCCCATCTGGCATCACCATGGTATACTCCACCGCTTTCGCTCCCTGCTCTCCAACTGGCGACGATGTTTCGTACTCGACCGACTCTACCTTGGCCTCCTTCCACTTCTTCTCCCCTGCCATCAGCGCAGTCGCGCCCATCAACACAATCCCAATCAGTCTCATAGTTTCTCCTTTTGCTCCAGCGGGCATCATGCACGGCGGGAGAACACCCGCTGGGTTATTCGGCACGACGGCCGTTGTGTTCGTTACTTAACCTTTTCTCCATCTCCATCTCCATGGCCATTGCCCGCAGCGTCTGCGCTGCCACTTCCAAGCTCCGCGCTAGCGCGAGCAATCCCAACTGCTGCGTCGAATAAATCGGCACCGGCAGTTCTTTTTTCCATGTCCTCAATGATCCTCCTCAGGTCTTCAAGGTGTTTAATGGCCGCAGAGAGGGCGGTCTTTGCCTCGATTGCATTCCGAGATGCTATCAGGTTTTTCTCGTAGGGTGCGGGTAGCAATTTTTCTAGGCTGGCGGACTCCCAAGCGGCCTCCAGGAGAGCGCCGAGGGTGGGCTTTTTGCCGGTGGCGAGGTAGGCCTGGTGCTGGGCTATTGTCAGCGACTTGTGAAGAGAGGGCGGAAGTTTAATCGGTGCGCGTGCGTCCATAAAGAACCTAACAAGAAAAACTGGGTACTCGGCTACTTTTTTTATTGACTACTTGGGTACTCTTGCCCTAAGATCTTCTGAGATGGCAACCGAACAGCTACCAACCAGAGTACAGCAACCGACAACGATCCGGTTTTTCGAGGATCTTCGCAAACAAGGCGAACGAATCGCTCAGGAAATGGGATTGAAGTTTACCGATGTTGTGCGCCTGGGGTTAGCTGCCCTGATTCGCCACGAAGACAAGAACAGAACGGAGGCGGCATGGACGAGCTAACGCTGGCTGGCATCGCTTGGGCGGTTGCGATGTGTATCTCGCTGGTGATCGTGCTCGGCACCCATCCCCGGAGGCGTCCATGAAGATTATTCGATGGCTCGACGCCAACGCCGAGGCGATCATTCTGGCGGGGGTGATGGGGATCTGCTGGGTTTTGATGGCATAGCGCGGGCGTCTGGCCCGCTGGGCGCTTTGGAGAGCGTCGAGCGGTCTGGATTCCAGATCAGAAGGCGTGGCGTGGCCAGGCCAGGCAGGGCACGGCACGGCAAGGCGGGGCAAGGGTAGTACCGAAGTACAGAGAGGAGAACATGGAAACACTACAAATTGAAATGAAAGGCATTTCGCCGATCCTGACGCATAACGGCTTGCTGGTAGACCCACGCAACCCATTCACGAAAGAGATTGACGCGGCGCAGAAAGCATACAAGAAAGCCAAGTCCGATGCGTCATTCGACGCACTTGCGAAGGTGGAATGGCTTGGCGGTCTCTACACTGACCAACCAATCGAGTTCACCCGCGACGGTAATAAAGTAGCGGTCGAGAACAACCCGAAGATTGGCGTCATCGGCGAGATGATCGAGCGCTGCATCATTAAGGCGGCGGGGCGCAAGGAGGTTTCAGCCTTCAAGGCTGGTCTAATTTGCGAAGGGTTTTTCCCGCTGACGGTCGGCGGTAAGACGATGACTCTCAAGCGCGGGTTCGGCGACGAGAAGTTTTCCTTCACCCGTCCGGCCAAGATCGGCATGGCTAAGATCATGCGGACTCGTCCACGGTTCGACGACTGGGGGGCGCAGATTGATTTGACGTACAACGAGGAACTGATCTCCAAGCGCGATTTACTCGACGCGGTTGTTCGCGCCGGTAAGACTATCGGGCTGGGGGATTGGCGGCCGAGGTTTGGACGGTTTGAGGTTTTGTAAGTTTGCCGTGGCGGGCCACGGCGCGGAGCGGTAGGGCTAGGCGAGTCAATGCTAGGCCTGGCGAGGCGCGGTATGGCAAGGCATGGGTTGTATCGAAGTAAGCGGGCTTAGCCCGCTGGCTGCATTCGGCAAGAGTGCAACGAGCGGGCGAGGCAGGGATTGGAGCGGCATGGCGTGGCAGTGTTCGGCTGGGCACGGCATGGCAGGGCAAGGGTTGTATCGAAGTAAGCGGGCCAGTCCCGCTGGTGGCATTCGAGTGAGTGTTACGAGCGAGGCGTGGCCGGGAGAGGCGATGTTTGGCATGGCGGTGCTGGGTATGGCGCGGCAAGGGTAGTACCGAAGTAAAAAGAACAAACAAATGCAAAATCAATTCCCTTTAGATTTCGAATCGCTCCAACGGGGCATGGTTCTTTCGATCAAAGAACTTGAGCAGGTTCTAGGCCTGAAGCACGAACCGGGCGGGACGACGTGGGCCTTTGCGGTGATGGGCCTTCAGTCTCAGATCTGCAATTTGACCGAACTAACGGCGGTGGTGGACGGCGGTGCGATTCGCCTCCTGACTGACGCTGAAGCATCTCAGAACAATTTCCGCGCCGTGCAGCTTCACACGCGGCGCATTTATCGACGCAACAGAAAGCTGCTTCAGGTCAACCGGCAGCAGTTGACCACGGAGCAGCAATCGGAACACGAAAGCAGGGTCCGCGTTTCCGGCAGTATCGTTGCGGCGCTGATCGGGGCGACTCATAGGGTGATCGGGCAAGGCGCGCAGGCGCTTCCTTCCCGGCTGGCTCGACCGGTGAACTGAGGTCCAAGAGGACCGCATAGTTTTGAACAGGAGTTTACCCGTCGTTTCATTGGCCGTATTTGTTCACCGCGTGGAAACGGTGCATCGAGGCGCAGGCGCACTCGTGCGTCTGGGCTTGGGGGCATCCCCGACAGGGCAGAGGCAATACCTCTGACTATCAAAACGTCAAAGGACTAGACGAGCAATTGAGAAGAACCGGGAGGCCAGCGCCCCGGACGCTACCGACAAAGACCGGAGACGGTCACGCTGGACAAATTTAGAGGAGAACATGAGCAGAATCAAGATCACGCACACACAGGCCGACGCGCTTATCAGCGCAATCGCCATCGAGGCGGAAGAGGTCAAGCTGGAGGGCGTCGCCGAGGCGCTGAAAGCCCTAGGCGATTCGCCGAGGTCGGTCGTCGAACTGGCCTGCATCATCCGCGAGTCAGTCATGAGTATGGACGCGGCGCGGCGGGGGAAGGCGTAATGGCGTTCCAGAAAGCCTCCCCCAAGCAGGCGAAGTTTAAGGCCGGGTTCTACGGCAAACAGGGCAGCGGCAAGACGTTCACGGCGCTGTTAGTTGCCGAAGGCTTGGCATTGCGCGACGGCAAGCGCATCGCCTACATCGACACCGAACGCGGAACTGACTTCTATGCGCAGGCCATCAAGGAGCGGCAGACCCACCCTGAGGCGTTCGACTTCGACGCGCTCTACACCCGCTCGATCTACGAAATCATCGAGGCCGTTGAACAACTGGACCCCGTAACGCATGGCGTTCTAGTGCTCGACTCCATTACCCACGTATGGGAGGCCGCGCAAGCCGCTTACCAGGGCTCGAAGATGTCCAACGGGCAGATCCCAATTCACGCCTGGGGAGCGATCAAGAAGCCTTACAAAAAGCTAATGTCCCTCCTCTTGGACGGGAACTTCCACGTCATCATCTGCGGCCGCGAGGGCGTGGTGATGGAGAAGGACGAAGACGGCGTGATGGAAGTCACCGGCACGAAGATGAAGGCCGAGGGCGAGACGCCATACGAGCCTCATATGCTGGCGCGATTCTGCCCCGAACGAGATGCGGACGGCGGGTACATCGTAAAGGTGTTCTTCGAAAAAGACCGAACGGGTATCTTCACGGGCAAGACGCTGAACTGGCCCGATTACAAGATGTTCGCGCCGATGATGCCGTATCTTTCGAGCGCGACGCAGGGGGCGATGGGCGACGCGGCGACGGTAGGGCTGCAGGACGGCGAGGCCGCGCTGATCGAGGCCGAGCGAGCGGAGCAGGGGCGGAGATCGCTGTTCGATCAGATCAATTCCCTCCTGATGGCCGCATCGACGCATGAATCATTGAAGTCCGCATGGTCACTCACGACGGGCAAGAAAACAAAGCTGGGCGAAGACTTTTACAACCGGCTAAACGTAACCAAAGAACAGAAGAAACAGGAGATCGCGACCTCGGTCGCGGGAGTTTAATTTATGGCATTTCAACCAGACCAGACATATGAAGTTCGGATTTCGGGAGTTGTCGCGAAGGAAGACAACGACGGAAATCCTGAGTTCCATTTAATCTGCCGCGAACCGGGCAGGGACCAGGCGATTCCGTACAAGCTAAAGCTACGCACGAAAGATCAGGTGATTAAGGCGCGCGACGTCGTGATGTTGTTTGGCATTGACCCAAAATCTCTTGCCAGCGCGGCCTATATTGAATCGGCTCTCGAGGCAAGCCTGATGGACCGACCCGCGTTTATCCGCACCGCAGCATGGGAGATGAACGGCAAAACTGGCGTTTACGCACAGCGTATTTCGCCAACGCTGTTCGAGTCGCCAGCGGCTCTGATCGCTAAGAAGTTCGCCAAGCTGGCCGGGACCAGCGCACCGATGGGCGCTGCGCCTTCTGCGGAGATCTCCGATGACGACATCCCATTCTGACCCGCAAGTGTGCGTGATCGACACAGGCGGGCCGATGCTCACGATCAGCCTGACATATCCGGGGGGCATCGAAGTCTCCCGGAAGGTTCGGCAAGACCAAGCCGAAGGCCAGAAATGCAAAGACCTGATCGCCGCGATGCGGCGGCGGGCCGAGCGGTAAAAGGAGAACACCATGGACATACTAATCGGGCTAATTGCCCTAATCACCATCGCCGGAGGAACGTATTGCATCCTCTGGCTCTCAAAGCACGGACGAGCCCGCGCCTACCGAATGCTTGCAGCATGGGCACGGTCGAACGCCGACGCGCATGATACGCGGGTTCGGCGGCGGGCTGAGTATATGGCGGAGGCCGTATGAAGCCGACCGAGGACCAACAACGCGCCATCGTCGCGCAGCGGGAACGGGAAGCCGTGGCCGTAGAGCTGGCGGGGCTGCGGCGGGACGCGGTGCGGTGGAATTGGGCAAAACACAACCCGCGAAAAGTATGCGACATTTTCGACGTCGAATGGATGGAGGAGCGGGATTTTGACGCAGGAATCGACGCCGCCATGGGAGGGCAACATGCCTGACCCAATCGACTGGCAGGCGCGGGCGGTCGCGGCGGAGGTGGCGCTGATAACCATGCTCAAGGAGCTAGGGGACATCGCGGAAAGCAAGGCCGAGGAAGTCCGCAACGATTGGACTTCCGGTGAAGCACACGGCTGGGATATGGCTCTCAGGCATGTCTACGGCCTCACCCCCGACCTCACCGCCGCCCGCGAACTCATCGAGAAGGCGGGGGAGTGCGATGCGTACATGCGCCTGTACGGTGAGGCCATGTTGGAAATTGCTGCGCTAAAGCGGGAAGGTAACGCAGCAGTCGAGCGGGCCTTCTGTGACGCCGCGTTAGGGTTCGCCGATGCCAAGGCGAGCATCGAGGCGCAATCCACCGACTACAGACGGGCACTCGCCGCGCTGCAAGCGGCACGGAGGAAGCATGCTAACGAATGAACAACACGTCGAGCGGCTGGAAAGCCTAGCCGTTGAACTTGACAAAGCAATGGCATTCCTCGACCCGCCAACAGCGGGCGAGACGTACTGGCAGGAGCTTGACGCTACCTCCCTCCGCGCCGGGGCCGCAGCGCTACGCGAGATCGCCGCCGCGCTGGCCCAACTGGAGGCTCCAACCATCTACCGCATCGACAACGAAGGCCGCGACGTGACCGCACTTGATGGCCTGCACGATGATTTGGATACGTTCACCACGAAGGCCCCCGATGCCCGTTGACCTCGACGCGCTGGAGGCGCTGTACTCAACCATGTCGGATAACATCCAGGGGGGCCGGTGGAGTGCCGCACACTCTAACGCGTGCACAATCGCTGACGCCGCCCCGGTTCTTATCGGCGAGCTGCGAGAAGTGCGAGCTGACGAAAAGATGCATGTGGAAGTCATCGGCGATTTGATGGCGGAGACTACGAAGCTCAAGGCAGAGATTGAAAAGCTACAAGAGGCGACCCACTGGCGACCGATTGCGAAGATCGCGCCTCTGACGGACGAGCAGGCAGACGCATTAATCGCGGCGGTCACCGATCCACCGGAGGGCGCATGAGGCCCCGCGTAACCGGGAGATGGTCAACGTACTGGCGGGCCTACCGCTGGTTTGTGTGGCGCGTTGATGGCCCGCTGCATGGCAATTACCGGGAATGGCGCGAGGCCCTCGGCGTCGCGCTCTGGCTGGCGGTGCGGCGGTGACCGTCGAGTTTTGCCTATCCGAGCAATTACGCTGTGCGGGTGAATTCCACGACGCCGGGGCGCGGCTAGGCTTACACGATTGGTTTGCGGAGGAGTTTCTTATGGAGATTGAAAACCACATAATCGCACCCGGCCCCGATCACCCGGCCTACGCCGTGGACCGAGAGGACCCCGGCGACCGCGACGACCGGATCCATGACCGCTGGAAGGACGAGGAGAAAACGAATGCCTAGGGGCGTAAACGGAACAAAAAAGACGGTCTGCAATTGCGGATCAGACGTGGGAGTCGATAGCGGCATGTGCATCGAATGCCGGCGCGAATACGGCCGCGAATACTACCGTCGAAAGCTAGCGGCCAACGCCGCGAAAGGCGGGCCGCTGGTCCCGCGGGAGGAGCGCGGGTTTTGCAGCGAGAAGCGCAGGCGGACGTCGCCGCGGGTGAGCCAAGCGCCGAAGATGGACCATTGCGTCCCGCTCGCGCCGTTCGTCCCCGTCCAACCCATCACCCGCCTCGGCGCGTCGATCCCGGCAGCCTGGGAGCCGATGACCGTGAAGCTGCAGCATCCCTGCTGGGTCGATCACTACACTCGCGAGGGGTCGTTGGCCTGGGCGCGGCGCGAGGCCGGACTATGAAGCCCGCAATCGGTTCGGTCCATCGGATCGTGTGGCATCCGGTCAGCGGCGACGTGCGGCGGTCGGGGATACAGGTCACGGTCGTTTCCGTTTCGCCGGTGTTCGCGTATGTGCAGCCCGAGGGCATGGGGGTGCTTCAGGTGACCTGGGGGGAGTGGGGACGGATGGTGGGCGAGGGTAAATGAAGGCACCGTTTTTATGGTTCGGCGGAAAGAGCCGTGTCGCTGATTTAGTCTGGGATCGCTTTGGTGACGTACCCAATTACGTCGAGCCGTTCGCCGGGAGCATGGCCGTGCTGCTCGCAAGGCCGACGCCACCGAGAACCGAGACGGTAAACGACCTTGATTGCTACCTTGCCAACTTCTGGCGGTCGGTCAAGGTCAACCCGAGCACGACCGCGGCATGGGCCGATTGGCCGGTTAACGAGACCGACTTGGAGGCTCGCCATCAGTGGTTAGTAGAGCAGACGGAATTCAAAGCGCAAATGAAGAAGGACCCGGAATACTGCGATTTCCGAATCGCGGGATGGTGGGTTTGGGGCCTCTGCCAATGGATCGGAACGGGTTGGTGCGTGCGACGCGGGGATGGGAATCAACCAGGACAGCTCCCGCACCTCGGCGACGCGGGGATGGGAATCAACCGGAAGCTCCCGCACCTCGGTGACGCGGGGAGGGGAATCAACCGGAAGCTCCCGCACCTCGGCAACGCGGGGAGGGGCGAGGCTATCGAGGAATACTTTGCGGGGCTATCGGCGCGGCTGCATCGGGTTCGTGTGGCTTGTGGGGAATGGGATCGGGTACTTGGCGAATCCTGCACGGTCAAGCACGGCGTAACTGGCGTGTTCCTGGATCCGCCGTACGACAGTAACCAGCACAGTGTTACATACTCCGCCGACTCTAATGTCTCGGGCGACGTCCGAAAGTGGGCTATCGAGAACGGCGACAACCGCGAACTAAGAATCGCCTTATGTGGGTACGAAGGCGAGCACGCGATGCCGGAGACATGGGAGTGCATCGCGTGGAAGGCGCAAGGGGGCTACGGATCGCAATCCGACGCCAATGGCCGCGCCAACTCAGGCCGCGAACGCATCTGGTTTTCGCCGCATTGCCTGCGGCCTCAGGAGTCGCTTTTCTCATGACATCCACCCGCGTCAATCATAATATCCACGAGGCCCTATTGCGGGTCTCGGAGGATTATCTGAAACAGAAAGGGAATCAATCCGGCTCTGTCCGCAAGCGCGGCGGGGACTGGTACATCGCGTTCCGCGAACTGATCGCGGACGAAAACGGCAACATCAAATACCGATCGACCGAACGCAAAATCGACGCGCAAGGGGCTCTACGGCTCACGCGGCGGCAGGCGGAGGAGCTAGGGTATCAGCAACACGTCTCGAAGGCCAACGGGCTGACAATCACGCCCGGGGCCGCGGCGACGGTCCTGCAGTTCGTCGACAATCGCTACCGGGTGGACTGCATGGCGGGGCTGGCGAAAGGCACGCTGGACACATACGAAGGGACACTGGCGAAGCACGTTCTGCCGTCGCTCGGCCATTGCCAGTTGCGCGACGTTTCGCGTGCGATGGTTCAAACGCTCATCTCGGCCAAGATCCGTACCGGGCTTTCGACCGAATCGGTTCGACGCGTCCGCAACATCATTGCGACCATCTTCCGACACGCGAAGCGGCTGAACTACTTCGCCGGGGAACTTCCGACCGAGGACTTAGTGATGCCGAGGGCCGACGCCGTGAAGCGGGTGGCGCCGAAGTCCGATCAGGTGGCGCTGATCAAAACCTTCTGCGACGCGCGGACCCGGCTCCTGATCGACTTCCTTTGCGGCACCGGTGCGCGGATCGGGGAAGCTGCGGGCCTCCGTTGGGACGCCGTGAACCTCACCGACTCCGACATCTGGCACGACGGCGAGCGGGTTCCGCCGATGTGCGCTTTCATCTGCCGCCAGTACACTCGGGGCGAATGGAAGCCGGTTAAGACGTCCAAGAGTCGCCGCATGGTTCCGCTGACGACGGCGTTGGCGGTGCAGTTGATGGAGTGGCCTGGGAAGAAACATGAGACGGTGTTCGCGTCGCGCTGGGGACAACCGCTGAGCGGCAAGAACCATCTTCGGCGGGCATTGGCTCCGGCTGCGATCAAGGCCGGCGTCCCCGGTATCGGCTGGCACCACTTCCGGCACGCGGCGGCGACGGCGACCGATGGAGTTTTGAGTATGGCCCAGCGGCAGGCATTGTTGGGGCACACGAAGGCAACGACGACGATGGGTTACACCACGGTCGATCTCGAGCAGATGCGGGCGGCGATGGATCGTCCGCAATAGGTCGGTAGCCCCTAAACGCTGGCAGAACGCTGGCAGGATTGGAGAGAGGAGAGATAATGGGCAATAGAATCAACAACATAGAAAACGAAAACGAGACGGTAAACCGACCTTCTAAGTCGGTGGTAGCAGGTTCGAGCCCTGCCGGGCCTACCACTTTTATTGGGGAATCCGCGAAGGCAGATTCCCCGCCACTCCCTGAAAATGATAGTCGGGGGTGCCTTAACGCTGGCAGAACGCTGGCAGGAATTGCGGGGACCGAAGCCATCGATCGGGAACGGTGGTGCGAGCAGATGCACGCCACCGTTACGTGGTTTGCCGACAGGCAAGAATGGCAGGTTGCGTGGTATCCACGGGCGGACTTTTTGCGCTCAAGGGTAGCCGCCACCCGCTCCGCCGCCATCGACGCCGCCCGGGGGTCCCGATGATCCCCGCGCCCGCCCCGCCCATCCCCGGCGAGTGGTATCGCCACCGGACCAACTTCGACCGCTGCGTCACCGTCATCCGGCTCACCGACGCCGGCGTGATGGTCCGCAACGAGCGCGGGCGCGTCGACTTCATTGCGGCCGCCGAGTGGCTGCGGTCGTTCTACCTATCCAAATAGTATCCTCCCGCGCGGTGAGAGTTTTTGCCGACGCTGCCGTGCGGGAGGCCCGAGCCCAAAAAGGAGGGCACTTGTCACAATTTCTCACAATGCACGATGTCCGGCCGGAGGTGACGGGATTCCTCGTTCGCCGCGGCTGGAACCTCAGGCCGATTGAGTGTGGCGGTTTTGCCGCCACGCGCACCAAAGGTACGCGGCTGGTGGAATACCTCGAAGTGTTCCCGCTGCCCCACGACGAGCAGCCGTCAATGGAGGTTGCGCGGGTTGTCGCGAATCGCTCCGCGTTGGGCTACCGTGTGGCCGTAACGGGCAGCCTGCGGTGGTTCGAGGCGTGGTACATCGCCAACGCCTTCGAGATGGTCGCCGCCGATCTCAAGGAGGAACTGTGCTCGAAATAACCGTATACGGGACGCCTGGGCCCCAGGGCTCGAAACGCCATGTCGGCAACGGTCGCATGATCGAGAGCAGCGCAAAGCTCAAGCCGTGGCGCGAGGCCGTCGCCTGGGCTGCCAGAGAGAACGGCCAAAAGATCGCTGGGCCGGTGGGGGTGTCTATCGTATTCACCCTGCCGAAGCCCGCCAGCGCTCCGAAGCGGCGCACGACTTGGCCCGACCGTAAACCGGATATCGACAAACTCGTGCGCTCAACGTTCGACGCTCTCGCGACGGCCGGCACGTTCGAGGACGATGCGCGGGTTGTGGACCTCCGCACGACGAAGGTCTTTCCCGGCGAAGGCTTTGGCTCCCTCGACGTTCCGGGGTGCTTGATCCATATGTGGGCGGTGAAGGCATGAGGGTTGCGAAGCCCGACATCCCCGCCATGACCGACAACTACAAACGCGAGAACCGCATCTGCGCGGCCGTCATCCTGAAAAATCCAGCCGCCTACCCGAAAGGCTCGGCGCTGGAGCAATGGGCGCGGCTGGTGCTCGGGGAGGCGAAACCATGAAGCCGTGGATCCGTCTTTACTCCGAAATCATCGATGACCCCAAGGTGCAACTCCTGGAGCCCGACCACTTCCGCATGTGGATCAACTTGATGTGCTTGGCATCGGACAACGGAGGAAAGGTCGAGCTATCGAAACAAGTCTCATGGCGTCTACGGGTTAGCGATGAACAATTAAACCAATGCGTCAGGGTATTGACCGATGGCGGCCTGCTGGACGAGGACGAGGCTGGCGGCCTATGGATCCACAACTGGAAGCAGCGCCAATTCGAGAGCGACGACCAGACGAATAAGGTCCGGCAATGGCGGAAAAGGCAAAAGACTGACGGCCTACGCATTGAGGAATCTTCATGTAACCACGACGCAACGTTACATGAAACCACCAAGCGTGGTTACATGAAACCATCAACCGTGGTTTCACGCAACCACGATGAAACGTTGCATGTAACCACCGATGATGGTTTCACGCAACCACCAATCGCGGTTTCATGCAACCACTTTGAAACCGCGTCAGATACAGATACAGATACAGATAAACACATGTCCATCGCCGAGGCGACGGACGAGGGTGATTTGGGCCTTTCGGCACCGGAAAAGCACCCGAGCCGCTTCGCTGAGTTTTGGGACATCTACCCGCGCAAGGACGGCAAGGCCGCCGCCGAGAAGCTCTTTCGATCTCAGGCGACCTCACCCGCCAAAGCGGAAACGATCATCGGGGCGCTTCGCCAGCAACTCCCAGGCCTGAAGGCCAGAGACCCGCAGTACAGACCGCACGCCCGCACATGGCTATCCCAACGCCGCTGGGAGGACGACGACGCCCAACCGGAGCCGATCGGCGAAGAGTACGAGTTCGAATATCAGAAGCCGTTCCCGTTCCACAAAATCAAGCCGCGTGGCGAACGCGGCCCAGACTTCCCTTCTCTCCAATCGCTGCTCGACGACTTCGTCAAAGTCGCAAAGGAAGAAATCAATTGACGCCCATCCAAGCATTACCCGCGTCTCTCGACGCCGAACGCCTTGTGCTCGGCGCGGCGATTATGAACTCGGCGGTGTTTTGGCCGGCGATCCAAGACCTGCCGATGCTCTGCTTCTCGGTCGAATCGCATCGGGTGATATATTCGACCTGCCACGAGATCCACAAGCGCGGCAACATCATCGATCGGGCGACGATAGCGCACGAGCTACATCGGCAGGATAGACTCGCCGGCGTCGGCGGGCTGGCGTATCTGCTCAACCTCGACGAAGGCATGCCGCGGCTGCCGAACGTAGACCAGTACGTCGCCATCGTGCAGCGGGAGGCGCGGCGCCGGGAAATCTACGCCCACGCGCACGCCATCCACCTCGAAGCAGGGAAGCCCGCATCGGACTTGGCCGATCTGGAGGAGTCAGTCCGACGGC
>Ga0181348_1000601_pt1 | contig 15797 bp, 19 predicted proteins | sample Su13VDMM110DN_FD_130092 | JGI IMG/M metagenome (GOLD analysis project Ga0181348, IMG submission 130092) | Freshwater viral communities from Lake Michigan, USA - Su13.VD.MM110.D.N | ecosystem: Environmental > Aquatic > Freshwater > Lake | place: USA: Michigan | collected 2013-07-16
GCGGCGGCGGCGTCGGCGGCGGCGGCGGCGGCGGCGGCGGCGGCGTAGGCGTCGGCGGCGTCGGCGGCGTAGGCGTAGGCGTAGGCGTAGGCGTAGGCGGCGTAGGCGGCGGCGGTGGCGGCGGTGGATCGCGCCGCACGCAGTTTAGTGAGGTTCGCGTGCGTGGGGTCCGCAAGGTAGGCTTCGGACGCGTCGTTGCATGCCTTGGTGCGAGGGTCGGTCGTGTGCCGCGCGGCACGGCGAGCGCAGGCGAGCGCGAACGTAGCGCACTGGTCCTTATAGCCGAGCCGTGCGGCGACCCATAGGATGTCGCGTGTGGTCGCGCCGGCCTCGAGGGCCTGGGTGACGTTCATGCTCTTGCGCCGCCCGAATAGTTTAAGCCTGGTGTCAAGGTCGCAAGGGTCCATGGCGGCGAGCTGGTCGCGGGTAAGGGTGGTCATGTGATTGGCTCTTTCGTTTGGCGGGGGATGCGCCCCGCCTCGCCGCTTGTCCCTGACCGCCAGGCCCCGGAGCGGGGGTTGTGGATATCGCGTCGGCTTTCTCGCCGCCGCGTCACCCCTTCTATCTGTGGCAATGCTGCTAGGGTGTCAACAACTATTTTTCACGCGCGCCAGGGCTCGCCGTGCGTCGCGTAATAGGCGACGGCGCAATCGGTCGCGGCGGCGGATATGAACGCGTCGCGGTTATCGTCGGACGGATCCACCTGGTAGGCGGCGTGAGCGGTGGCCGCGGCGGCGGCTATCGCGCGTTCGATCGCGCGGGCTGTCAGTGCGTCAGGAGCGGCGCGATAGTCGGCGAGGGTATGCATGGCGGTTTTCTCTCGTTAGCGGCCAAAGCGGCCTAGAAGCCCCTCGCCGTTGCCCGCGAGGGGTAACTAGGCCGCTCCCTAGGCCGCGACGCTATTACGCGTCAGCGTGAACCGGCGCGCCGTGGCGCCATGGGCGATAATGACGGGCGAGGCCTTCGCCTTGCTAGCGGTCCCCATGCAAGCCTTGCAGCTCGCGCAGTCCGTTTTCTTGCCGGCCTCATCCGACGCTGGGCAGATGATCTCGAGCTTGTCCGCGATCGCCTCGCTTGCCGTGCGGACCCGGAACGTGCGCCAGCCGGTCGCGCGCGCCAGGACCGCTTCGCCGGCGGTATCCGCGCTCGCCATTGTCAGGCGTTTGAAACCGTCCGGCGCGGTTTTCCATTGGTGAGTATAACCGGTCCAACCGCTCGCCGTGCTGGCGAGAGCGTCCCATACGGCGAGCGGAGCGGCGACCGGGTCGCCATAGGATCCGAAACGAACGATCTTGCCGGCAACGGCGCTTGCCGCTTGTGCCAGGGTCGCGCGCGGGTATCGGTCGCGCTTGTACGCGTTAAAGACGGACAAGGGGGCGTGAAAGGTTTTGACGTAGCATGATCCGCCATTGACCGGGCGGTGCACGCAGTCCCCACAGATGCTTGCGTCTGCGCCGCTCTTGACCGCGATATGGGGAGCGATATCGGCGCGGAGGATCCAGGACTGGATCATAGCGCCCGTTTTTTCGTTCCGGCTTTTCGTGTCCAGGCCGGTCAGAATGACAACGATCGGCGCGCCGTCGATTGCAGAGGGACCTTCATAGATGATCATTTTTGTATGCCTTAAGGTGTGATTGGTGACGCTAGAATAGCAGCATTGCCAGAGGTGTCAACGGCTCATTTCACCCCTTGACGCGCGTCTGTTTTATCGTTAGGCGTAGGCCTACGCCTAACCGGCGGCGAGATTGTCACGCAGATTTGCCAAATGACAATCTTTTCAGCCGCCGGTTGCGGATTTCCAAAGCACACTTTCAATTGTGTTCAATTGTGGCGAAGATCGTTCGCCGTCCGTTCCAATTGTGTTGAATTGTGGCGGGCGGATTGTCATCCATGGGGCCGATATTGTCGCCGATTGTCATGGCGGCGCGGTCGGATGACAATCGCCGCTGTCCATACGGCGCGGCTGTTTGCGGCGGTTCGATTGTCATATTGTCATTGGTTTGGAAGTGTTAGATAGAGAAGTAATATTATACGGGTATAAATCCCCTCCATATCGTGGCGGTAACTTGGACTTGTTTGGCCATGACAATATGACAATAAATCTGCGCAAACCCAGTCGTGGCCTGACCAGAGGGCGATTTTGGCGTGACAATCGGCACGACAATCGAAAACGCCGCGCAGATTGCTCCGCGCGGCGTCTGTTTTTGGGGATCTGCGCCAGGGTTAGAGCCAGTCTAATCCGCTTTGGCCGTAAGGCGCTGCGCGCTGCGCCGGCAGCTCATCTGCGGCGTATACAGAATACTCGCCATCGCTGCGCTCGTACTCCAGCGCCATCGCTCGCAACGACGCCGCCTGATACCCGTTGACTATCTCGACAACGGTGTATCTTCCGTATGCGCGGCGAACGATTTGGAACGGCTTATCGGTCATTTTCTCGTTTCCCTCTCGTATGAGCGCATCTCGCACCCGTTTGTTATGTAGACCGCTTAGGGGTGCTGGATCGCGCCTAGCACCCCTTGGCGGCGATTTTAGACGTCGGCTGCAATCGCCAGGATGGCCGCACCCATAGCCATGATGGCGCAAGCGGCGATCAGCAGCGGCGAACCGCTGGCGAGCGCGGCATATATGGCGAAAGGCATGGCGATCAGGGTCAGGCCGCAAATGCTCTGGATGGTTAGGCGCGTTGAACGGTTCATGTCATTCCCTCTAAGGCCTAAGCGCCTTGTCCGACCTATAGATAGCACATTTGCTAGTGTGTCAAGCCCATATGGCCACAACGTATGCGCCCCCGCCGCTAGGCTATATGGCGCAAGCGAAGGCGCGCCCGCTTGCAGCTCGCACGCTGCTAGGCCCGCGGATGCTAGATGCTAGGCCGATACCAACGCGACGACGCGCGCGAGGGGGGAGGGGGAGGGCCGAGCGAAAGGCGAATGCGTTAGGGACCGTCCGCAAACGATTTTTATTTTTTGCAACAGCGCCCAACGATTTTTTATTTTTTGCAAAATCGGCCTACATTGACCTCGACTTTTTGGTGTAACATCCGCGCCATGAGCTTCCTGTCCCTCACGCACGAACCGCTCACGCTCACCGCCACCGAGCAGCGGCTGACGGCTGTCTACGAGGCTGCCAAGCGGGGCCTGAAAGGCGACCGCATCGCCTACGCCGCAGGCATGAAGCCCGCCGACTACCGCCGTCTGGCCCAACACGACCCCCTGGTCGAACTGGCGCAGGAGAAGGGCGCGGCGGACGGCGAGCACGAGCTCGCCACAACCCTCTACGACGCCGCCACAACAGGCAAGGATCCCAAGGTGGCCCTCGACCTGCTCAAGCACCGGCATGATTGGGTCGCCAAGCAGCAACTGGACGTGACCGTCGACGACAAGATCAGCGTCCTCAAGGCGCTGGAACTCGCCAACGCGCGCGTAGACGCCCTGACCATCGAAGGGACAGCCATTGCAATCGACTAAGTTCTCCGCAGAGGACGAAACGACGCTGATGGCCCAACTATGGTCGCCGCGCATCAAGAACGACCCCCTCGCCTTCGTCATGTTCGCCTTCCCGTGGGGACAGCAGGGCACGCCGCTGCACAAGTTCACCGGCCCGCGCGTCTGGCAGCGCAAACTGCTCCAGCAACTCGCCGACCACATCAAAGAAAACGACGGCAAGCTCGATTTCGAGATGTTCCGCAAGGTCGTCTCCTCGGGCCGGGGCATCGGCAAGTCCGCCCTCGTCTCCTGGCTCGTCCTGTGGATGCTGACGACCCGGATCGGGTCCACCACCATCGTCTCGGCCAACACCGAGGCGCAGTTGACGACGAAAACGTGGCCGGAGGTCACCAAATGGGCCTCCATGGCCATCAACAGGCACTGGTTCGAGCCGATCGCCACCCGGATCACGATGGCGAAGTGGCTCACGACCCTCGTCGAGCAAGATCTGAACCGCGACACCCGGCTGTGGGCCGCGCATGCGCAGCTCTGGTCGGCTGAGAACCCCGACGCCTACGCCGGCACGCACAACTACGACGGCGTCATGGTCATCTTCGACGAGGCGAGCGGCATCCCCGACGCGATCTGGTCGGTCACGGACGGCTTCTTCACCGAAAACACCCCGGATCGCTTCTGGTTCGCGTTTTCCAACCCCCGGCGCAACACCGGCTACTTCTACGAGGCGTTCCACGCCCGACGGGCGTTCTGGTCGACCACGATCGTGGACGCGCGCACCGTCGAGGGCACCGACCAGAAGGTCTACGAGCGGATCATCGACGAATACGGGGCTGACAGCCCCCAAGCGCACGTCGAGGTCTACGGGGTGTTCCCGTCCGAGAGCGACGACCAGTTCATCTCCAGCACCCTGGTCGACGACGCCATGGAGCGCACACCCACCAAGGATCTCACCGCGCCCATCATCATCGGCGTGGATCCGGCGCGGTTCGGGTCGGACGCTACCGTCATCGCCGTGCGGCGGGGCCGCGACATCATCAGCATCCGCCGGCACCGCGGCGCGGACACCATGGAGGTCGTGGGCCGGGTCATCGAGGCGATCGAGGAGCACAGCCCTGCCCTCGTGGTCGTCGACGAGGGCGGCGTCGGCGGCGGCGTGGTCGACCGGCTCAAGGAGCAACGCTACAAGCAGGTGCGGGGCGTGAACTTCGGCATGCGCTCCCGGCAGCCGCTGATGTGGGGCAACAAGCGGGCCGAGATGTGGGGCGCCATGCGCGACTGGCTCAAGACGGCAAGCATCCCCGCCGACCGGCTGCTCAAGAGCGACCTGATCTCGCCGCTGGTCAAGCCGGACAGCCGGGGCACGATGTTCCTGGAGAGCAAGAAGGACATGCGCGCCCGAGGGCTGCAAAGCCCCGACGCCGCCGACGCGATCTGCGTCACCTTTGCCTTCCCTGTGGCCTCCACAGCGCGTGTCGACAAAACCACACAAAGGCACTACGCTCCGACGCAATCCTCGTGGATGGGCTCCTGACGCATGGCATACGGCGAGAAGACACCCAAGGCCGACATGCTGGCGACCATGCGGTCCCGCATGAGCCTTGCCGTGGCTGCCTACGGCGACAGCCGCGAGGCCGAGCTCGACGACCTGCGGTTCATGGCCGGCAGCGCCGACAATAACTACCAGTGGCCTTCCGACGTCCTGACCAGCCGCGCCTCCAGCCAGGGTATGACGATCAACGCCCGCCCGTGCCTGACGATCAACAAGCTGCCGCAGCACGTCAGGCAGGTGACCAACGACCAGCGCCAGAACCGACCCACCGGCAAGGTGATCCCCTCGGACGACATGGCCGACATCGAGGTGGCCGAGGTCTTCAACGGCATGGTGCGGCACATCGAGTACGCCTCGGACGCCGACGTCGCCTATGACACAGCCTGTGACAATCAGGTCACATACGGCGAGGGCTACATCCGGCTGCTGACCGAGTACTGCGACGACAGCACCTTCGACCAGGACATCCGCATCGGTCGCGTGCGCAACTCGTTCAGCGTCTACATGGACCCGATGATCCAGGACCCGACCGGCGCGGACGCACAGTGGTGCTTCATCACGCAGGATCTGACCAAGGACGAGTACGAGCGGCAGTTCCCCGACGCCTCGGTGCGGTCGATACAGGAGCAGGGCGTCGGCGACCCGTCCTTGAGCCAATGGCTTAGTCAAGAGACGGTGCGCATCGCCGAGTATTTCTGCGTCCACTACGAGCCGAGCACGCTGAACCTGTACCCGGACGGCCTGACGGCCACGGAGGGCAGCCGGGAGGACAAGGTCGCCCGGCTGCTGTTCGGCAAGCCCAAGCAGTCGCGCAAGGCCGACCGCAAGACGGTCAAGTGGATCAAGACCAACGGGTTCGAGGTGCTGGAGGAGCAGGTCTGGCCCGGCAAGTGGATACCTGTGATCCGCGTCATCGGTAACGAGTTCGAGATCGACGGCGAAATCCACATTTCCGGCCTCATCCGCAACGCCAAGGACGCGCAGCGGATGTACAACTACTGGACCAGCCAGGAGGCCGAGATGCTGGCGCTGGCCCCCAAGGCCCCGTTCATCGGCTACGGCGGGCAGTTCGAGGGCTATGAGGGCCAGTGGAAGACGGCCAACGTCAACAACTGGCCGTATCTGGAGGTCAACGCCGACGCGACCGACGCCTTGGGCAATCCGCTGCCCCTGCCGCAGCGCGCGCCGCCGCCGCTGGCGCAGACGGGGCTCATTCAGGCCAAGATGGGGGCGTCGGACGACATCAAGTCGACCACGGGGCAGTACGACAGCAGCCTCGGGGCCACGTCCAACGAGCGGTCGGGCAAGGCCATCCTCGCGCGCGAGAAGCAGGGCGACACCGGCACCTACCACTACATCGACAACCTCGCCCGCGCGATCCGGCACGTCACGCGCCAGTGCATCGACCTGATCCCCAAGATCTACGACACCGCCCGCATCGCCCGCATCATCGGCATGGACGGTGAGGTCAGCATGGCCCGCATCGACCCGGCGCAAGCCGAGCCCGTCCGCAAGATCGTGGACGAGGAGGGCAACGTCATCGAGAAAATCTACAACCCGTCCGTCGGCAAGTACGACGTCGTGGCCGTGACCGGGCCTGCCTACGCCACCAAGCGCCAAGAGGCTGCCGAGAGCATGAGCCAGGTGCTGCAAGGCAACCCGGCGCTGTGGCAGGTGGCCGGCGACCTGTTCGTCAAGAACATGGACTGGCCGGGAGCGCAGGAGATGGCCGAGCGGCTGCGCAAGACGATCGATCCGAAGTTCCTCGCCGACGACGACAAGTCGCCCGAACTGCAAGCCGCCGAGAAGCAGATCGAGGAGATGGGTGGGATGCTCCAGCAGATGCAGGGGGCGCTCCAAAACGTTGAGAAGTCGATCGAGGCGCAGGACATGCGCACCAAGCAGTTCGAGGCGCAGATCAAGGCTTACGACGCCGAAACCAAGCGCATGGGCGTGCTCCAAGCGGGCATGACACCGGAGCAAATCCAAGATACCATCGACGGAACCATTGACGCGGCGATGCAAACGGGTGACCTCGCCCCGCAAAGCCTCGCCCCACCCATGTGAGATAGCCCATGTCCCGCGTCGTCCCTCTCCCCGCCGCCAACACCGTCGTCGACAGTGCCGTGGCCATCATCAACGCCGACGGCACGGTAGGCTCGCTCCCGGCCCTCGTCTCCGGCAACCAGCGCGTAGCCCTCTATAGCGGCGGGTCGGCGGTGGGCGTCGCGGGCAACACCGTCGACACGGTGAGCGTCAACACGGTCTCGCTGAGTAACCAGGCCCTCAACTATGTGTTCGACGGCACGGCGTTTGCGCGCCAGCGCGGCGACGCCGCCGGCGGGTTGGTCGTCCAGCCGGGCCTTGCCGCGACACAGTGGTCCTACGCCGCCGCCTCGGGCGGTATCTCCAACACGACCACTGCCGTGACGATCAAGGCGGCGGTCGCCAGCGTCCGCAACTGCATCACCAGCATCCAGGTCAGCAACGGCACGCTCGGCGCGGCGACCGAGGTGGCCATCCGCGACGGCGCGGCAGGCACGGTCCTGTGGCGCGGGTTCTGCGGCACGGGGGCGAACCAAGAGACATTTGTGTTCCCCGCCCCGCTGGTCGGCAGCGTCAACACCCTGCTTGAGGTCGTGACGCTGACGGCGACTGTGACCGGCGGCGTCTACGTCAACGTCCAAGGGTTCACGAGAGCCTGATGACCGACGTAACCGGCAAGACCTACCCGCAGCTCGACGACGAAACGCTCCCGGTTGTCGGCACGGACGTGCTGGCGATCTATCGCGGCCCCGGCCCGCTGGCAAAAGTCCCGGCCTCAGGGCTTCTGGCCTATATCGAGACGGGCATCGACCCGCTGGTGACTGCGGCGGAGGACGCGCGCGACGAGGCGGTGGCTGCCGAGATCGGGGCCGAGGCCGCAGAAGTGAGCGCCCAAGCCGCGCTGACCAGCGCGACCGCGCAGGCCCTGCTCGCGGAGCAGTATGCGGGCGAGGCCGAGAACGCACGGCTGGCGGCGGGGTTCTACCCGTCTGCCCGCGCCAATCTGCCGCGCGGCATCACATCGACGTCGGGCCTTGTGGGCGGCTCCGGCGGCACCAACGGCACGTTTGCCCTGACCTATTCGGGCGGCAACTTTGCGGTCAACCCGACAGGGACGTTCACGGTTGCGGGCGGCGCGCTTACGAGCGTCACCATCACCGGGCCGGGCCTGTATATCGGCGCGTCCCCGACCGTCCCGACCGCGACCTTTACCAACTCGGCGGGGCTCGGCGGCGGCGCTGCCGTCACCCTGGTTGCTGCGTTCCTCGTCACCGCGGGCCAGTATTACTGGACCGACGACGCCACCAGCGCCAACTTGATGGCGCTCTACCAGAACGTCGCGGGCGTCGCCACGGCGTCGTCTCCCCTGGTGAACCTGACCAAAACGCTGGACGCTGCGGTGGTGCCCTGCACGGTGTCCGTCGTCACGTCCCGGTCCTATCCGATGACCCCCGTAACCGGCTTTGCGGTCAGCGGTGTCGGCACGAGCCAACTGTTCTTCGGTGTGGCCGGCGCGACCAACGCGGACGGCCAACTCGGGTCGGTTGTCACCGCGACGATCGCAGGGGTGTTCGGCGGGGCGGCGACCGAGATCCTGCTGCCGAACGGCAACAGCCTGCCTGCTGGCGCAATCACGCTCAACACGCCGTTCATCATCCAGCCGGTCGCTGCCCGGTCCAAGTACGTCCTGCTCTCGCCCGCGTTCGATCCGCAGATGATGTTCGTCCAGCTTGAGTGGGTGTCGGGCACCGGCAACACCCTCGTCTACAAGATGCCGTTCCCCGAGACGCGGCTGCCGTCGAACCAGCAGAACGTCCGGTTTGCTTTCAAGACGCAAGGCAATAAGCCCGCCGGGTCCGCCTCGCTGGCCGTCCGCAACTACCAGAACACCGCAGACCTGATCTCGGCCACGGCCATCTACGACAAAAGCGACACCTCCGCGATTACGGCTGCGGACCTGTGGGCGACCAACCAGACGGTTGAGGTCCAGAAAGCCGCCTCGGGCCGGTTCGCGCTCGTAGAGTACCCCTCCACGGCCCTGACTTCCGCGACTTTGCAGGACGCCGCGTTGGTGCTGCAATGCCCGACCGTGCTGGAGCCGGTGTTTGCGCAGAAGCTGACCGACCGGACATGGCTGTGCGAACTGATGGCCGTCCAGTACGACGACACCTCGCTCGTCACTGGCAAGCGCATGAACCAGGACACCCACTCCTGCATCATGTACGACATGGGTAGGGCGATGTCGCAGGGCGTGCTCCAGAACGCATATGCTCCGGCGATCAACTCCCATAAGGCGCTGATCGGCGGCAAGGACTTCCTGTATAGCTGGCTCTACTCCGACGAGGTTGGCGGCGGCGCATTTGATGGCGACCAGCCCTCGACGGCGGAGTTTGCCATCAAGGTCGGCCTGTTTGCCGACAGCACTACGACCTACGAACTGTACGGCCTTGGCCACGGCTTGATGCAGATGGTGTCCTCAACCCTGTCGATGGACGGCGGGGCCGACCTCAAAGCGTCCGTCGTCACGACCCGCAGCCGTGGCTCGTCGCTGGTCTGGACGACGGTCTACGACGTCTACCGCCCGCCGGTCCTGACCCCGACCCGTATCGGCCAGGTGACGATCGTGCAAACGCTGAACGCCGATGGCGTCACGGTGCTGCACACGCACAAGATCGGGCGGACGATGGCCTACACCGCCGGAAACCTGAACGTCGCAGAAGGCACGACCATCACCGGCGCGACTTCCGGCGCCACGGCGGTCCTGGTGGTGGCTCCGCTCCCGACGACCGGCAGCTACGCAGGTTCAAATGCTGCGGGCGAGTGGTACGTCAAGGACGTCGTCGGCACTTTCCAGACCGGCGAGGCCCTGCGGACGGCCGGCGTCACGCGGGCGACCATGAACGGCACCGTAGGCGCTCAAATCGGCGCGGCGGACAGCTATTCGGCCATGATGCCGACGACGTCAATCAACCGAGCCAAGGTCCGCGGCGCGCCAGAGATTGTGGTCGGGTACGAAGTCCCTTCGTCAGACGCCAACTACTACCAGCGCCCGAGCCTCGCCGTTGACGGTTTGGCCACCTGGCCCGGCACCGACCTGATGCAGGTCCGCCACGGCGTAATCGACACCGACATCATCCTTGAAATGGTGCTACTCGGTAACGAACCGTTTGACCCCCCAGGCAACTACTCGCTCTGCACGACCTCGCAGATGTTCGTGCAGGATCGCGAGGAAGGAAACCGCAAGATGTACGCCAACTGGGTATCCGGCGTGAAACAGGTGTACGAAGGCACCTACGTCGGCAACCAGAAATACCGTTTCCGCGTCGGCGCATTGGTCTAGGAGGCCAGACACATGACTGCTCAAGATCACATCGACGCCCTTGGCGCGGCTATCACTGAGCTAGAGGACGCGGCAAAGGACGCCCGCCAAGCGTCCAAGCGCGTCGTGCAAGCGACCAAGGCGGTCCACGATGCGCTAGGCGCTGCGGAAGCGGCCTACATCGCCAGCGTGGCCAATGACGGCGGTAACGTCGTGGCCTTCTCGGGCGGCACGAACAAGCCGCCGGTCAACGACCCTGACGAGCCCGTCAAGCCATGATGTACTGGTATCTGGCGGCGATGGCCGGCGTGTTCCTGCTGTCGTATTGGGCCTACGTCTCGCGCCCAAAGCAGTACGCGGATCTCATGGGGGTCAGCGTCTTGCTGTCTGTCGTGTTCGTGGTCAACAACCTGCTGGTCGAGCTGTACGGCTTTCCTGACGTGATGCTGGCCGCGCCGGTCCTCGACCTGGCTCTGTGCGCGATGATCTACCGCGCATGGAGACACAACAAGGAGCCGTGGAAAGCGATGATGGTATGCGCTCTGGTGGCGCAACTCATGCTACACGCAGTCACCATCTCCATGTGGCAGATGGGTGACCTGACCCACGGAGGGCTGTATACCTATGTCGTGGCGGTCAACGGCTTCTTCATCGTCCAGCTTCTTACCCTCGGATTTGTCGGGGCATCCCATGGGTTGGATATTGTTCGCCAGTGGGTGCTTGATCGGAGGCGGGATGCTGTTGTCCCGCATGCTGGCCGGTGAGCGACGAAACCCTCCCCGTAGTGATCGAGCGGGTGGCCCACCTGACGCGCCGCGTCGAGGCGGCGGAAACCAAACTCGACGCTGTTTTGAGGTCTAACATCTGGATTTACGGCGTAGCGGGCGGCGCAGGCGCTGTCCTGATGATCCTGCTGCCCAAGGTGTCCAAGGTGTTGGGGTTGACATGACCCCGCTCGACGTCCGCCAGATGGTGTCAACCGTCCTGCCCTACGCCACCATCCTTGCGGCAATGGGCTTCGCCCGCGCCGGCGTAGACGCGACCATCATCTCGCTAGTGGCGGGCGGCTGCCTTGCGGCGATTGATCCGCGTCGCAACCAGGCGCTGCCGCCCGCGCCGCCTCCAGAGGAAGCCAAGCCATGAACTACGCTCTCGGTCCCAAGTCACGCGAGCGCCTCGAAGGCGTCCACCCGAAGCTGGTGGATGTGGTCGAGATGGCTATTGAACTGACCAAGCAGGACTTCATGGTGCTGGAGGGCGTCCGCACACCCGCGCGTCAGGCCGAACTGTACGCCCAAGGCCGGACCAAGCCGGGCCAGAAGGTGACATGGACGCTCAAGTCCAACCATTTCGTCAACCCGACGACCGGCTACGGCCACGCCGTCGACCTCGTGCCGTTCCCGGTCGACTGGTCGCACAAGAAGCTGGACGTGGTGTCCAAGGCCATGTTCGCCGCTGCGGACACCCTCGGCGTCGAGATCCGGTGGGGCGCGGACTGGGACCGCGACGGCAAGCCGCGCGAGAAGGGCGAGAGCGACAGTCCGCATTTCGAGTTGGTGCTGTGAAGACGCTGACGCTGCGCGCGTGGATCGCCCTCGGCGTCATCGTGCTCGCCCTCTTGCTGACGATGTCGTGGTGCGCCGACCGCGCACGGCTCAAGACGATGCGTGGCGAGGCGACCGTCGGCGAGGCCACGGGCAAGGCGCTGGACCGCGTGGCGACCGAGACGCCGGTCATCCGGCAGGAACAACAGGAGAAGCAACGTGAAGTCGAGAAAATCGCTGGCGCTGACCAGCCTCTGCCTCCCGGCTTTGGCGCTGACCTTGAGCGCGTGCGCCGGGGGAGCCGCCCGAGTGACGATCCCCGATAGCCTGCGGGCTCCGTGCGCCTCGACCGTCGACGTGTCAGGCGCGCAGACGGTGGGCGACCTCGGCAACGCGATCGTCCAGGGTGACGCCGACCTGCGGGTCTGCAACGTCAAGAAAGACGCCGTCGTGGCTATCGCCGAGAGCCAGAACCGGCGTTGGTGGCAGGTGTTCTGATACCTGTTGCCAAAAAGCCGCGACGATAGTAGCCTTTGCGACACTCTACCGGCGGGGTTCACCGGGGGTTCCGAGGGACCACGAATGACTGACGAAAGCCTAGCGGGTGTTGAAGCCGCGCCGGAACTGGAGGTCACGGCCCCTCCTGTCACCGAAGTCCAAACGCCGGAAGACGTAACGCCCAAGACCTTCACCCAGGAAGAACTGGATGCGGTCGTCAGCAAGCGTCTCTCACGAGAGCAGCGTAAATGGGAACGTGAGCAGCAGCGCCAGACGCCGCCGCCTGCCCCACTCCCGCCGGCAGACCAGTTCGAGAGCACCGAGGCATACGCCGACGCGCTTGCAGAGCAGAAGGCAGTCGCCTTGGTCGAGCAGCGAGAGCGGCAGCGACAGCAGGACGCCGTTGCAGACGCCTATTTCGACCGCGAGGAGCAGGCCCTCGGCAAGTACGACGACTTCAAGCAGGTCGCGTACAACCCGTCCCTGCCGATCACGAACGAGATGGCCGAAACCATCCGCGCCTCCGACCAAGGCCCCGACGTGCTCTATCACCTCGGGTCCAATCCGGCGGAGGCTGCGAGGATCGCGCGACTGTCGCCGCTCTTGCAGGCCAAGGAGATCGGACGGATCGAAGCCGCGTTGGCGTCGTCTCCCCCGGTCAAACGCACCACCTCCGCTCCACCGCCTATCTCGCCTGTCACGCCTACCAGCAACGGCGCTCCCGCCTACGACACCACCGACCCCCGCTCCGTCACCTCGATGAGCACGTCGGAGTGGATCGCGCAGGAACGGCTCCGGCAGACGAGAAAAGCGGCCAACTGAACCCCCTCTGCAAGGAACCCCCGACGTGGCCAACTCGCTTCTGACCATCGACATGATTACCAGGAAGGCCCTGGAGATCTTCGAAAACAACCTCGTCCTGACGCGCAACATCAACCGCCAGTACGACGACAGCTTCGCCAAGGAAGGTGCCAAGATCGGCTCCACCCTGCGCATCCGCCTGCCCGACCGCGCACTCGTCACCGACGGTGCCGCCCTGCAAGTGCAGGACGAGAACGAGCAGTTCACCACGATGTCCGTCTCGAACCAGAAGCACATCGGCGTCAACTTCACGACCGCCGAGATGGCCCTGTCGCTGGACGACTTCGCCGACCGCATCCTGAAACCCCGCATCAGCCAGCTCGCCGCCAGCGTCGATGCTGACGTCGCCAACGTCTACAAGGACGTCTACAACGCCGTCGGCACCGCAGCCACCACCCCGGCCACCTCCGAGGTTCTGCTGGCCGGCCAGCGCGTCCTCAACGAAGGCGCGGTTCCGATGAACATGCGCTACGCCACCGTCAACCCCGCTGCAAACGCCGGCCTGGTCGAAGGGCTCAAGGGCTTCTTCAACCCGGGCGACGTCATCAGCCGCCAGTTCAAGAGCGGCATGATGGGCGAGGGCGTCCTCGGCTACGACGAAATCAACATGTCGCAGTCGATCAAGGTCCACGCCTACGGCAGCCGCGCCGCCACCGGCGCGACCGTGACCACCACGGTCGCCACCCAAGGTCAGTCGACCATCGCCATCACCGGCACTGGCTCGCAGATCATCAACCGCGGCGACACCTTCACGATCGCCAACGTGTTCGCCGTCAACCCGCAGACCCGCGAGAGCACCGGCCAACTCCAGAAGTTCGTCTGCACGGCCACCAACACGGCCTCGGGCGGCGCGTACACCTCGGTCGCCATCTCGCCGGCGCTCTACACCGCCGACAACGCGCTGGCCACGGTCAACGCTTTCCCGGTCGCTGCCGCCGCCATCATCTTCGACGGCGTCGCCTCGACCTCGGCCCCGCAGAACCTGATCTACCAAAAGGACGCCTTCTCGTTCGCCACCGCCGACCTCCTGCTCCCCCAGGGCGTCGACATGGCCTCGCGTCAGGTCCACAACGGCATCTCCATGCGCATCGTTCGTGATTACGACATCAACAACGACCGCATGCCCTGCCGTATCGACGTCCTGTACGGCTACGCCGCCATCCGCCCCGCCGCTGCCACCCGGCTGCTCGGCTAACCCCCTCCCGAAGGAGAGACAACTATGGCTATCTCGAACATCGGCGGCGGCTCGCAGATCGGTGACGGCAACCTCAACGAGGTTGTTATCCGCTCCATCCCCGCCCCCGCCACCGCCACCGCGACCGCCACTCTGACGGCCGCGCAAGTCACCAACGGCATCCTGTTGGGCAGCCCCGGCTCGTCGGCGGCTTCCTACACGCTGCCGACCGCCGCCCTGACGGACGCCGCCCTCAACAACGCCAAGATCGGGTCGTCGTTTGACTTCTCGGTCGTCAACGTCGACGGCTCCGCCTCGGGCGTCATCACCCTGCTGGTCGGCACCGGCTGGACCATCGTCGGTCTGGCTACCGTCGTGGCCACCGCAGGCACCGCGCAAGCGTTCCGCGCCCGCAAGACCGGCGACGCCGCCTACACCCTGTACCGCATCGCCTGACGCCTACCCCGCCCCGCCTTAACCGGCGGGGCGGCTCTACCTCCGCCCGCAGCAGGACAAGAGCATGACGACCGCAGGAGACATCATCTACGGCGCGCTCCGGCTGATCGGGCAACTGGCGGAGGGCGAAGTCCCGTCTGCCGACACGGCGCAGGACGCGCTGACCGCGATGAACCAGATGATCGACAGTTGGAGCACCGAACGGCTCGCTGTCTTTTGCACCCAAGACCAGACCTTCACCTGGCCCGCAGGACAGGCGGTCCGCACGCTCGGGCCGACCGGCAACTTCGTCGGCCTGCGCCCCGTGCTGCTCGACGACGCCACCTACTACGTCGACCCGCAGGGCTTGGCGTTCATGCCCGCCATCATCAACGAGGCGGAGTACAACGCCATCGTCCTCAAGACGGTGACGAGCACCTACCCGCAGGTCATCTACGCCGAGCCGTCGAACCCGAACGCGACCTACTCGATCTACCCGGTGCCGACGCAGGCGCTGGTGTGGCACTTCATCTCGGTGCAGGAGCTGGCGCAGCCCGCGACGCTCGGCACCGAACTGGTCTTCCCGCCCGGCTACCTGCGCGCCTTCCGCTACAACCTCGCCTGCGAACTGGCCCCGGAGTTCGGCGTCGAGCCGCCGCCTGACGTCAAGCGCGTCGCCATGGTGTCCAAGCGCAACATCAAGCGGATCAACAACCCGGGCGACATGATGGCCATGCCGTCCGGCATCATGGGCTCGCCTGGGCGGTACAACATCTACACCAACCAGCCGAACTGACATGAAGACGCCCATCCTCGGCAGCAGCTATGTCATCCGCAGCCCCAACGCTGCGGACAGCCGCATGGTCAACCTCTACCCAGAGGTCATCGCCGAGGGCGGGCTGGAGGCCGCGTATCTGCAACGCTGCCC
>Ga0181348_1000602_pt1 | contig 15788 bp, 20 predicted proteins | sample Su13VDMM110DN_FD_130092 | JGI IMG/M metagenome (GOLD analysis project Ga0181348, IMG submission 130092) | Freshwater viral communities from Lake Michigan, USA - Su13.VD.MM110.D.N | ecosystem: Environmental > Aquatic > Freshwater > Lake | place: USA: Michigan | collected 2013-07-16
GTACAATGAAAGTGGAGTAAAGGCAGACGCCATAAACATAGAAGAATACTTTGCAGAAAAATTTAGAGAAAACTATGCAAAGTGCTATAAGGACAACAAAAATGTTCACTTTAGCAGTCCAAAAGAAATGAGAGAATTTTACGAGGACGGTTTAGCCATATTAGACTTCATCAAAAAGAAACGAGGAGAATACTTTAGCATTAAAGGATGGCACTTAGTAGGCATTGAAATACCCATTGTTATGGCGCCAAATAAATCGCATAACAACGTTTTATTTAATGGATTTATTGACTTAGTCTTATATCATGAACCTACAGAGAAATTTGTTATATACGACATAAAGACTAGTTCACGAGGTTGGTCAGACAAGGAAAAGAAAGACGAAGTCAAACAATTTCAAATTTTACTGTACAAACAATACTTTAGTGAACAGTTTGGAGTAGACATTGAAAACATAGATGTGGAATTTTTTATTGTAAAAAGAAAAATTTGGGAGCAAAGTGATTATCCTCAAAAACGTGTTCAACAGTTTACTCCTGCAAATGGTAAAACCAAAGTAAAAAAGGCAAAAGTTGCACTAGACACATTTGTAGATGAAGTGTTTAATCTTGACGGTTCATATAAGTCTACTGATTTTCAAGCAACTCCAAGTAAGTCAAGTTGTCTTTACTGTCAATATAAAAGTAAAAAGGACTTTTGCGACAAAGCAATTTTAAAGTAAAAGGATATATACGTATATCAAAACATGTTATGGAAGAACAACTTACATCAGTAAAAGTCGAAAAAGACTTATTTAACACTTTTAAAATAGAATGTGTAAAAAGAAAATTTTCTTTAAATAAGCTTGTCAATCGGGCAATGGATTTATATATTAACTCAGAAGAATTTAGAAAACAAGTTACCAATCACAAATAAACCAAAAAAATAAGTTATATGAATTCAAGTTTTGCCTATTTACCTCCAAATGAGAGGAAGAAAATTTTACTAATTTGCGATGACCTTAGAGTACACTCAGGAATAGCTACAGTTGCCAGAGAAATGGTACTTAACACAGCACAACATTTTAATTGGGTTCAAGTTGCAGGGGCAATGGCTCATCCTGACAAAGGCAAAAAGTTAGACTTGTCAGGAGACACAAATGTTAACACTGGACTAAAAGACACTTCAGTGACATTGTATCCTGTAGATGGATATGGAGACGTAAATCTTATTCGACAACTAATCAACATTGAAAAACCAGATGCTATATTTTTAGTTACTGATCCAAGATATTTTGCTTTTTTATTTCAAATTGAAAATGAAATTAGAAGAAAAATTCCTATTGTTTACTTAAACATTTGGGACAACTATCCAGCTCCAATGTACAATAGACCATACTATGAAGCATGTGATGCACTGTTAGGCATTTCCAAACAAACTGTAAACATCAACAAGTTAGTGTTAGGAGATAAAGTTAAAAGTAAAATAATTGAATATGTGCCTCATGGATTAAATGAAGAAATATTTAAACCATTTACTGATGAAGACAAGAAAAATTTAGAGTACATTAAGTTGAAAAACGAAGTGTTTAAAGGAAAAGAATATGACTTTATTTTATTTTTCAACTCAAGAAACATTCGTAGAAAACAAATACCTGACACTTTACTAGCATATAAGTTGTTTATAGACACTTTGCCTGAAGAAAAAGCAAAAAGATGTGCTTTCTTACTTCACACTCAACCTGTAGATGACAATGGAACAGATTTAATAGCAGTAAATGAGTTTTTGTTTAAAGGAGAAGAAAAGTACAACATTCATTTTACTCCAGGAATGTTAAGTCCTCAACAAATGGGTTTCTTGTACAACATGACAGATTGTCAAATTTTACTAACGTCAAATGAAGGATGGGGACTAGCATTAACAGAAGCAATTTTAACAGGAAATGTAATCATAGCCAATGTAACAGGTGGAATGCAAGACCAAATGCGTTTTGTTAAAAATAAAAAATGGATGGAATTAGACGCTGATTTTCCTTCAAATCATAATGGCACTGTAAAAGATTGTGGTGAATGGGCATTTCCAGTTTATCCAACTTCACGTTCAATTCAAGGATCTCCAATTACACCTTACATTTGGGATGATAGATGCACAGCAGAAGATGCGTCTAAACAAATAAAGGCAGTTTATGAATTAAGTAAAGAAGAACGTAAAGCAAAAGGATTGAAAGGTAGACAATGGGCTTTAAGTGATGAAGCAGGATTTACAGGTGAAAAAATGGGTCAAAGAATTATAAAACACTTAGACACATTATTTACAACTTGGAAGCCAAGAGCTAAATTTGAACTTATCAACACTAAAAATGTAGAAAAAAGAGAATTAAACCATAAAATTATATATTAATATGAACAATAAAAATACATGTGTTATTTACGCGCCTGTTGATACTCTTTCAGGCTACGGTTCTCGCTCTCGAGACACAGTAAAGTCAATCATCCAATTAAAAAAAGATGAATGGGACATCAAGATTATACCTTGTCCTTGGGGAAATACTCCTACTGGATTTATCAATGAAAATTCAGAATGGCATTTTTTAAATGAATATCTTTTACTAACACCTCAACTAAATTTTCAACCAGATGTTATGATATGGATTACTGTGCCAAATGAATTTCAAAAAGTAGGAAAGTACAACATAGGCATCACTGCTGGTTTAGAAATAAACATTGTGCCTGCTGAATGGATTGACGGAGTAAACAGAATGGACTTAGTTTTAGTGTCATCAGAACACTCTAAAAAAGGATTTTTAGAAACTAAGTTTCAAAAGGTAAATGATAAAACAAAACAAGTAGAAGGTACAATAGAAGTAAAAGTACCTATTGAAGTGATGTTTGAAGGTGTAGACACTAACATTTACAAACACTTAGACAAGCCAAATGTTAAAGTAGGAAACTTAGATTCAATTCCTGAAGAATTTTGCTATTTATTTGTCGGCCATTGGCTTCAAGGAGACTTAGGAGAAGACAGAAAAAATGTAGGACTGCTAATTAAAGCATTTTTAGAAACATTTAAAAACAAGAAAAACAAGCCAGCACTTATTTTAAAAACATCTCTAGTAGGTCCATCTTACATGGACAGAGATGAAATTTTAAAAAGAATTAAAGCAATCAAAAGCACAGTTACTTCATCAGACATTCCTAACATATACTTGTTGCACGGTGAATTTACAGACTTAGAAATGAATGAATTGTACAATCATGTAAAAGTGAAAGCAATGGTTTCGTTAACTAAAGGTGAAGGATTTGGAAGACCATTACTTGAGTTTACTCAAAGTAAAAAGCCTATTATAACAACAAATTTTAGTGGACACTTAGACTTTTTAAAGGGTGAATTTACCACTTTAATAAACGGTACTTTAACAAATGTTCATCCAAGTGCTGCCAACAACATGTTGATAAAAGAAGGACAGTGGTTTTCACCTGACGCTGGACAAATAGGACACTATTTAAAAGACATGTTTGAAAATTATAAAAAGTACATTGATGGAGCTAAGCGCCAAGCATATCATTCAAAACAAAACTTTTCATTTGAAAAAATGACTGAAAAAATGGCTGAATACTTAAAAAGAATTCCTGAATTTCCACGTCAAGTAGTGTTAAAGTTACCTCAACTTAAAAAAATTGAACTACCAAAATTAAGTAAAGTTGAACATTAATGTATCTTTAATTTATCCTTACATATTTATAACCGATAAAATGGGCCGTCTAAAAAAATATCAAACATTAGAAGAAAAAAATACTGTTAAAAAACAGCGTGCTCATGATTACTATTGGAAAAATAAAGAAAAATGTGATGGAAAATCAAAAGAATATTATCGAAAAAACAAAAATATATATAGTGACTAATTGTTATGGAGATCCAAATAAAGTATACATCGGTAAAACTAAAGGTTCAAGAAAAGCTAACCATATAAGAAAATTTGGTCAACAAATAGAATATACATATATTGATGAAGTATTTAGTTTAAGTAAAATATATTGGAAACCTTTAGAAATATTTTGGATACATCAATTTAAACAGTGGGGTTTTAGTGTACTCAATAAAAATAAAGGTGGTGGTGGACCTGAATTTGTATCTGAGAATGTAAAAAAGAAAATAAGTATAAATAATATAGGAAAACCTAAGTCTAAAGAACATAGTAAAAAAATAAGTGAAGCTAAAAAAGGATGTAAAGTATGGAGTAAAGGTAAAAAATTTTCAAAAGAACATTGTGATAAAATACGTGAAAATTCTACTGGAAAAACTAAACCTTCATCTTCATATTTAAACAATCAAAATAGTGCAAAATCTATTTTACAATTTGATTTAGAAGGAAATTTTGTTAAAGAATGGGATAGTATTAAAAAGGCAGCTATGAATTTTAACATCACCCCTGAAGCAATAACAAATTGTCTAAGAAAAGGTCCTAATTCTACTTCAGGAAGTTTTAAATGGAAATATAAACAATAAAATTAAAAAAAAAATGAATGATAAACTATCAGATTGTCCACACTGTGGAGGAGATTGCTGTTATGTAGTTGAAAATAGTCCAACTGTTAAAACTTATAGTTGCTTCTCATGTGGATTTACTACAAACTCTTTAATGAAAGAAGGAGAAGAATTTTACAACGAACAAGCATCTGTATTACCTGAACTGTACAAGGACATTATGTTTAAAGACAGCAATGGATTAGTTTGGTTTCCAACAGCAGTAAACATGCCTCAAAATGGAATGGTATTTTACAATGGCACAACTAAAGAAAATGCTAAATGGGCTGCTGTAAAAGCAGTTGAAGTGAAAGAAGAAGAAAAAGAAAAGTATCCAATCAAAAACAAACCAGGTGAATTTTACCAGTGGAGAATGGACATGACAACTATGAAACCTTTTGAACAAAAAGACTTTATGGAAGCTTTATCTTTTATTGGAGTAATTCCAGAGTAAATTTGGCTTTCAAAGTCTTTTAAAGTATATTTAATCATATGAAAATAAGTTATGCAATAACAGTTTGCAATGAATTAGAAGAAATAATGAGATTACTTGATCTTCTTCTTAAAAACAAGCAAAAGCAAGATGAAATTGTAGTGTTAATAGACACAGTAAAAGCTAATGATGAGTTAATGTCAACATTAAGACATTATGAAAGGCACTATATAGATCATATGGTAGTATATTCAGGAGAATTTCAAGGACACTTTGCCAATTGGAAAAACAAACTAACATCTTACTGTTGTGGAGACTACATAGTAAACATTGACGCTGATGAATGTCCAAATGTTCATTTAATAGAAAATTTACCATTTATATTGGAAAATAATGAAGCTGATGTTATTTTAGTTCCTAGAGTAAACACAGTAGTAGGCATAACACAAGATCACATTGACAAGTGGAAGTGGAATGTCAATGAAAAGGGTTGGGTAAATTGGCCTGATTTTCAATGGAGAATTTACAAAAACACTCCTGACATTAAGTGGAAAGGTAAAGTACATGAAGTGTTAGAAGGATTTAAACAGTATGCTCATTTACCAATGGAGGAAGAATATGTCTTGTATCATCCAAAGACAATTGAAAAGCAAGAAAAACAAAATAAATTGTACGAGACGATATGAAAAAAGATTTAGATATAATTACATTTTGTATATCAACTTATAACAATTTATCCTATTTAAAATTAGCTGTAGACTCTGTAAGAAAAAATAGTTTTTTTAAAGATGCTCCTTTTATTATACACACTGAAAATTGTACTGATGGAACAAATGAATGGCTAAAAGAAAATCAGGTAAAATATAATTTAACATTATTAATAGAACCTAACAATGAAATAGTTAAAGGTATTGGTGGTGGAATGAATATATGTGCTGAGAATGTTAAAACGGAATATATAATGTTTTTACACTCAGATTTTTATGTCACTGAAAATTGGGATGTAGAATGTTTAAAAATATTTGAAAAATATCCAAATAAAAAATTATGGGTTTCTTCTCATAGAATTGAACCTAATATATTCAATAATCTAAATTCAAGATCAGGAACTGTTATACTTTCTATAGATGCATTTGGAGCTTATTACAATAATTTTGATATAGATTCTTTTGAAAAATGGGTAAAAGAATTTAAACAATTAAATCCTAATATTGAAATACCTAAAGGAGAAGGAGTTTCAGGTTTAATTAGAAAAAAAGATTGGGATTTTATAGGAGGAAATGATCCTATTTTTGCCCCTGCTTCTTATGATGATATGGATTTATTTTTAAGAATGTTAAATGAAGAGTATGAATTTATTTTAACAAGTAATTCTTTAGTTTGGCATTTTGGAGCAAGAGGAAGTCATAGATTAGAAGAAAATAATGGTCAAACTTCTAAAAGACAAAAAAAAGCAGAACAAGTAAATGCTCAAAAATGGTTAAATAAATGGGGTAAAATGCCTATATTTAATCAATATGAAATGATTATTAAATTTAATTAATAATATGAAAAATATACCAATAGTAATTTTAAATAGAGATAGGTTATATCCGTTAATGGAACAAGTAGAAGCTTTACATAGTAGAGGATATAATAATATAACTATAATTGATAATCAATCAACATATTCTCCATTATTAGAGTGGTATAAACAATCTGGATTAGATGTATTCTATAATAATATCACAGAAAACTCATGCCATGCTTTTAGAGATTTAGTAAATTCTAATCATCCTAAATTTAAAGAAATAATATCTAATTGGTATGTGTTTAATGATAGTGATATAATTCCAATAGAATCTGTACCTAATAATTTTATTGAAGATTTAATTAATTATGCTAAAAAATATAGTATTCAAAAGGTTGGAATGTCAATAAAAATTGATGACATTGATTTAAATTATCCACTAAATGCATGGGTTCATAGTTATGAATCAACATATTGGACAAGTGGAATTATAGATGGAGATGTTGAATTATATCCTCATCCAATAGATACTACATTTGCAGTTCATGCTCCTAGAGTAATACCTACTTGGAGTAATAATACATTAAGAGCAGGAGTACCATATATAGTTAAACATGCTCCATTTTATTATGATCCAAATAATCTCCCAGAAGATGAAAAATATTATTTAAGTCATATGAATAAACAAAGTAGTAATTGGTCTAGTAAAGTTGAAATAAAATAATATGAAAACAATAGCATTATTTGGAGGTACTGGTGGTTTAGGCAGTAAAGTACAACCATTATTAAAAACAGATTACAATATTATTAACATTGGGTCTAAAGATGTTGATGTAACAAATTATCAAGTTGTTAAAGACTTTTTTGATAATAATGATATTGATATTGTAATAAATCTAAGTGGATATAATCATGATTGTTTTATGCATAAATACAATGAAAATAATATTCATGAGATATCAAAACAATTAAATATTAATGTTATAGGAACTATTAATATAATATCATGTTGTCTTTCAAAAATGAGAGAAAAACAATTCGGAAGAATTATATTAACATCATCTGTATTAGCTGACCATCCTGTAATTAGTACAGCAATATATGCTGGTTGTAAAGGATTTATAGATAGTTTAACTAAAACTGTAGCTATAGAAAACGCTGGAAAAAATATTAATTGTAATAGTTTACAGTTAGGATACTTTGATGGAGGAATGACATACAAAATTCCAGAGTCATTTAGAGAATCTGTTAAAAATAATATACCATCTAAACGTTGGGGAAATATTGAAGAATTAGCTAATACAATTAAGTATTTAATTGAAACAGGATATATCACAGGACAAAATATTAATATAAGCGGAGGTATTATATGATGGTTTATCAAGATATAAAGAAAAATGTATATATTGAAGCTAATGAAATTATCTTAGGAGATAATCTAAAGTTTGGAAATGATATAAATATTAAAGTTAGAGGTAAATTTCAAATAGGAGCTAACAGTGTAATAGGAGATAGATTTAAAGCTAATGCTGAAGAGATTATCATTGGAGACTACTTCTTTAATGTCCCAACAGATTCAAGAGGAATGTTTATTGGAGGAGGAGCATCAGGATTTCCTAATGCTAAATTAAAAATAGGAGATAGGATGGTATGCCATACCGGACATATTAACTTAGCTTGTCCAGTTATAATTGGAGATGATGTAGGACTATCTCATGATGTGGATATTATTACTCATGGGTTTTGGGCATCAGTCCTAGAAGGTTATCCTAGAATGTTTGCAGGAGTAATAATAGGTAACAATGTAATTGTAGGATGGAAGACAGTTATTATGAGTGGAGTAACTATTACAGATAATGTAGTGATAGGTGCTCAAGCTACTGTAACTAAGTCACTAACAATACCTAAAGGTATTTATGTAGGAGCTCCTACAAAGTTAGTTAAGATGATTGAAGAACCTTCACTTGAAGAGAAACATAAGATGTTTATTGAAATTGAGAAAGAGTTTAAAGAGTTAATCTCCTATTATCAAATTGATAACTTTACATTTGAATTAAACTTTCCTTTTATTAAAGTAAATAATCTAATTATTAATACAGAAAATATCAGTTATACAGGAGAGCATGATATAGTTTCAGATGCCTTTAGAGATTTTTTAAGGAGATATGGAATACGATTATTTGCACCACATGGATTTTTATTTAACTTAAAAAGAAAATTATGAAATTTTTAAATTTTAACAGAGTACTATGTCTAGCTCCGCATCCAGATGATGCTGAGTATAGTATGGCAGGAGTGGTACTAAAGTATCTAGATACATATTTTGACATACTATGTTTAACTGAAGGTGGTTATTGTGATGTTACTACAAGTCAATCACGTCACCAAGAAGTTAGAGATGCTTGGTCAAGAAGTAGAGTAGTTAACTATAGCTTATATTTTAGTGATGTTCCAATATTTAAAGTCAAAGGTATTGATGAATGGGTAAAGTATATTGAAGATAATTATACTCATAAGAATAAATATGAATGTATATTAACTACTTCAGAGTTTGATAGTCATCATGAACATGTGTCAGTTTCTTCATTAGCTGCTCCATTATCAAGAGCCACTCCTTATAGTATAATACAATATAGATCACCATCTACATTAGATGTATGGGAACCTAATCTATTTATATCATTAGATGATGTTTACAAAACAAAGAAAGATATGTTACAAGAATTTCAATCACAGATAAATAAACCTTATTTTAGAAATGAAGTATTAGATGGATTTCATACTAACTTTCAATGTATGAAAAAAGGTAAGGGATATGTTGAATCTTATAAAATAATAACTTGTTATGAATAAGATAGTTTTATATTGTAAATCATATGATAAAGATGTCTATCATGCTAAAGATTTATTAGATAGCATTAATAAATATAATATAGATAATATTTCTTTTTATATCTCATGTCCATTTAAAGATATTGAATTATTTAAACAAGTTCTAGGTAATGTAAATATTATTGCTGATGAGGATATTGATAAAAATAATGAAGGTTGGAAAGGACAACAAATTGTGAAATCACAATTTTGGAAGTTAGGATTATGTGAAAATTATATTTGTATAGATTCAGATTGTGTATTTATTAAAGATTTTAAAATCTTTGATTTTATGTTTGATGATGAAACACCTTATACAATATGTCATGAATATAAATCATTTTTTGAATTTATAGAAAAATTTCCTTTAACTTTTGATCCATATGAATCATTTATTAAGGAAAGAAAACATATAATGGAATTATTTGGTAGAGAAGGAGTAATTTATGATTTTGGTCCTGGTCCTACTATTTGGTCAACTAAAGTATGGAAAAGTTTAGAAGACAATTATTTAACACCTAATAATTTAAAATTCAGTGATTTAATACAAGTAAATGGATCAGAATTTACTTGGTATGGTGAATGGTTATTATATAGTCAAGCAATTAGGTTAATGCCTAAAGGACCATTATTTAAAAATTATCATTATCCTCATCAATATGAGTTTGATAAACAAGTAAATTATACAATAGATAAAATATCTAAACTTTATTTAGGTATTGGATTACAATCAATATATAACTTTAATTAATATGAAATCATTAGAAGAAATAAGTTTAAATTACAAATCAGATAAAGGAGCAGTTTATCATAATTATTTACAAATTTATGAAAAATATTTTAATAAATATAGGAATAATTTAAAAAACTTTTTAGAAATAGGATTATGGGAAGGAGAAAGTTTAAAAATGTGGAGAGAGTATTTTAATGTAGGTAATTTAGTTGGAGTAGATATTCTAGATTTATCACATATTAAATTAAAAGATACTATTATATTATTAGGAGATCAATCTAATAGAGATCATTTAAACTACATATCAAAGACAACTTATTCTGAATTTGATATTATTATAGATGATGGAGGACATATGATGCATCAAATGCAAATTACCTTAGGAACCATGTTTAAATATTTAAAATCTGGAGGAGTTTTTGTTATAGAAGATTTACATACTTGTGGATTACCTGAGTATACAAGAGAAGGAGATACTGAAACTATATATATGTTAGAAAATTTTATAAACACAGGAAAAATGATTAGTAATTGTATGACTATAGATGAGATGTTATATTTAGAAAATAATATAGATAAAGTTTATATTGAACAAGGAAATGTATCAAAAATAGCTTTTATAATTAAAAATAATGTCTAGTTGTATTATATTTGCAGCCACAATTTTATCTAAGGATAGAGAATTTGTTTTAAGAAGATTTCTTGATACATTTAAATCTAAATTCTCAGATAGTGATTTTTATATTGGTATAAACCCAGGAAGTTTAGATAATATAGAAGATATAATTAATGAGTATAAATTAAATTCACAAATTGCTAGAGCTGATATATCTTTATATAGTGAAAGTGATGCTTCTGCTTATCAAATTGCATTAAAATTACTTCATGATTCAAATAAAAAATATGATAATTATTGGTTTGTTCATACTAAAAGTGGAGTAAATTCTCATAGTGATTATTTAAGAGAATGGTATATTAATAATTTTTTAGATAGACGTGATTATATTGAAGATTTTATAAATACTGAAAATATTGGTTCATATGGAATATTAGGATTAGAATATGATATAAATAGACATTATAATGAAACAGATACAGAAATTAGTTTATGGGAAAATAATATATCAGATGAGTTACCTTATACCCATGCTAATTTTTTTTACATTCATACTCTTTATGTTTTAACTCATGGACCAATGGAAAAGTTTTTTAAATTAATAACTAATTTTTGGTTTAATTCTAAATTAGATAGATATTATTTTGAAGGTGTATTTCCATTTATTGTATCTAGATCAGGTTATTTTCCATATTTAGAAAATAAAATTAGTATGAATGGAACAAATTTAAATTCCTATCAAACAGATTGGTTAAAAACTAATCAATTAGAATCTAAATATAATTATTTACTTAATACATTTAAAACAAATTATAGTTTTAATCAACTAAATCCACCATATGTTAATAGCAACACTTAATCATAATCTTCCTCAGTGGACTGATAATTTAGTAAATCAACTAAAAAAGGATCCATTATTTGATCAATGTGAATTAATGGTTATTGATAATGGATCTAAAGAATCATTAGCAAAATCTACAACTCATAAATTAGAAGAAAATATTTTTTTTGGAGGAGGATTTAATGTAGTATTAGATTATTTTTTATCTACAAATCATGACTATTTATATTTTTTAAATAATGATTTAATATTTCATGGACCTTCATTTTTAACTACTTCATTTAAAGAAGCAAAAGAATCAGATGCTGCAGTGTATTCTCCAACAATTATTAATGCTTCAATTGATCAATGTCATTGGAAACAAATGTGGAATTGGGGTAAAGGATTAAGAGAAATTAAATGGATAGATTTTCAATGTCCATTATTAAGAAGAGATGTATTAGAAAAAATTAATCATTTTCCTGATGAATTAATATATGGATGGGGTTTAGATTTTTACACTGGTTGTATCACAGAACAAAATAACTTAAAAACTATTATATCTGACAATAATACTATAACACATATGAACTCATTAACATTTAAAGAAAATAAAGTTAACATAGGAGTGAATGAATTTTGCAAAAATGCTGAAACTAATATGTATAATTATTTCAATAATTCTAATTTAAATCAATTATATTCACAATTAAGAACATACGGAGAAAATTATAACATATGATAAAATTATTAGGTACTAAAATAGTAGAAGTTCCATACGTTGCTGATCAATTAACTGATACTGAAAAGTTAGTTTTAATTATTGGTGAATGTCAAGGAGGAATTGAAGGAGTATCAGAAACAATTCATGAAAATGGTTTTAAAAATGTATCTACAACTGATATAATGTCCTCAGAACCAAATTGTTGGTTAAGAAAAAATACTGATTGGGAACATATTCAAACTGATTTTATTGAATTTGATGAATCAAATAAATATGATTATATTATATCAATTTCTGTATTTGAACATTTTGGATTTTGGTTTGCAGGAAATAGAATGGCAAATGGATTAGCTGAAGATGATAAATGTTATTGGAATCATGATATTAAAGGTATTAATAAAGCATGTAAACTTCTTAAAGATAAAGATTCAAAACTTATAATCACACTACCTGCAGGTCCATATATGAATTATGAAGAATCAGGAGAACCTTTTTTAAGAAGTTATGATTTTAGAAGACAAAATCTAATAAAAAAAGAATTAAATAATAATGGATTTTATATTTCAAATGAAAAATTTTTCTTATCTGAAAATTTCTCAGACTGGAATGAAGTACCTAATGAAATAAATGATCCAAAATATTATTCATATTACAATATATTTACACCTAATGTTATTTGGGGACTAACAATACAAAAATTATGATAAGTTTTATTATACCAAGTTATAACAATTTACAACATTTAAAAAATGTTTATACTTCTATTAAAAAACATGAACCTAAGGCTGAAGTAGTGCTATTAGATGATGGTTCAACTGATAGAACATGGGAATGGATACAACAACAAGATTGTATTAAATTTAGAAGTGAACAAAGAGTAGGTCATACTATTTTATATGATAAAGGTATAGAATTAGCTACAAATAAGATAGTAGGTATACTACATGCTGATATGATTGTAGGACCTAACTACACTAAAAATTTATTAAAACATTTAAAACCACTCACTGTGGTGTGTGGAACAAGAATTGAGCCACCATTACATCCTGAAGGTAAAGAAAAAATTATTAAGGATTTTGGTCTTGATTTTGATACTTTAAATATAGATGCTTTTGAAAAATATTGTTTAGAAGCTCAAGATGAATATAAGGATCAAATAACAAGAGGAATGTTTGCACCTTGGATTCTATATAAAGAAGATTTTCAATCAATAGGAGGACATGATCCACTATTTGCACCATTCCCATATGAAGACTCAGATATATTTCAAAGATGGATTTTAGCTGGGTATGAGTTAATACAAAGTAGAGATGCATTTGTGTATCACTTGACTTGTAGAGGTCATAGATGGAATGAACAAGTAGGAAAAGATGATGATTATTATAAAATAGTATCTCAAAGAGCATCTAGAAATTATTTACGTAAATGGGGGAGTTGGATTAAAAATGATGAATATCAATATCCAATCATTCCACATAAGTACAACATCAGTTTTAAAGTACACAACTGTAACCATTCTCTTCTAGAATTGTTAGAAGTATGGTGTGACGTAATTTGGGTAAGTGAAAATATTATTGAAGAATACATTCAAAAAGAACAAGTAAACACTAAATACAATCTTAGAAAGAGAGTACATAGTATTGAAAACTCAGATGTAAAAGACTACATAGACATAGCAATTGAATTTGACGCTAAAAACTTCACTCAAAATTCATTTAACATTGTTCAAAGTTTATCAGACATTATTACTGAGTCAGGTGAGGTAGGACAATTTACATTAGACTGTTTTACCATCACAATTCAACAGTTAGAAACTTATGAAAAAAATCTTATAAGATTAATTTAAAAACTTGGCTTCCAAAATATTTATTTGTATATTTAAATAAAAAAAAGACTATGTTTAAATACACCGCCTATTTTTACCACATCAAATCAGATGTAACAAAAGAAACAATTGACAAAGTGTTAGCCTATGATTATGAAGGGGCTTTAGAATTTTTTTCAAAGCGAAAGAAAATAGACAAAAATATATTTACATACTTATACACAATTGAAGAAAATAATGGATCTAAGTAACTTTGGAAAAAAATTAAAAGTAAAAAAACACACTAAGTCAAGTAAAGTACTTACTGAATTAGACTTATTTATTGATGTAGTAGGCAGATTGGAAAAATGTTGGGACAAGTCAAACAAGTTGTATGAAGTTTTCAACATAAACATTTTAGAATATGAGGAAGACTACTTTCAAATTATTGAAGATCTTTTACTTATAAAGTATGGTGAGTGGAAAACAGAGATTATACTGTGGTATGCTTTTGGAAGAAAAGACGCTGATGGAAATGTATTTTCACTTACTGCTCAACTTGAAGGAGAAGAAAAAACAGAAGTAACATTGACAACACCTGTTGAACTGTGGAAGTTTTTAGAAAAATTAGAAAAACATAGACCTGATGACAGTAAAGATGAAAAATAAAAGTATAGTTAAATTATGCGTAGGTTGTAAACAACCAATTCATCCTAAAAGATTAGAAATATTGCCTAGCACTACAAAATGTGTAGCATGTTCAAACACAAATAAAAAAGCAGGCATTACAATTGTAAAAGGAGAAGGTGATCACACATACACTGAAACAATCATTATGGAACATGATGACTTTGTAAAATATAAAGAAGCAGAAGCTAAAATGAACAACACTACTTTTGACAAAGTGCCTACAGAAGATGAATTTGTCTCTCCTCCAAAAAGTGAAGAAGAAGACAATAATGACGCTTTAGATTTTTTAAACATAGGAAAGTAAAAAATGTCAAAAAGAAAAGACTTATTGAAAGAACAAATTTTACTGGCAATGCGTCACACTAAGTCTAACAAAGCAGCAGCTAGATATCTTAACTGTTCATACATTCACTATAAAATGTGGGCTAAACAGTATCATGAATTTGAAGGAGGAAGAACGTTACATGAAGTTCATAAAAATCAAGCAGGTAAAGGCATTCCAAAATTTTTAACTGGAATTAATGCTGTTAGAAGTGAATGGAGCATTATGGATGTGGTGGAAGGTAGATTATCTTCTAAACATTTCAAACCTGAAGACATTAAAAGAAAAATGATTGATGAAGGACTGTTGAAAGAAGAATGTTCAATGTGTTCATTTCATGAAAGACGTTTGAGTGACTATAAAATGCCTCTTATTCTTGACTTTAAAGACAATGATTCAAATCATTATAACTTAGGCAACATTCGATTTTTATGTTACAACTGTTACTTTATATGTGTTAAAGATATATTCAACAATAAAGACATAGAACAACTGGAAACATACAGACCAGTGAGTGGAACCACAGATGCAATTGACTTTCAATTGAATGACTATCAATTAGAACAAATGGCTAAATTAGGATTGTATGAACCTCCAAAAGCAAAGGACGATGGTTCTGATTTAATATCTAGGCTTTAATATTTATAATAAATGTCAAAGCATAAAAAACATGATAAACTAGTGAAAGATTATGAACAGCAAAAATCTGAACATTTAAACAAGTTAGCATCTCAAATGTTGAAAAACGATGAGAAAATACAA
>Ga0181348_1000604_pt1 | contig 15773 bp, 20 predicted proteins | sample Su13VDMM110DN_FD_130092 | JGI IMG/M metagenome (GOLD analysis project Ga0181348, IMG submission 130092) | Freshwater viral communities from Lake Michigan, USA - Su13.VD.MM110.D.N | ecosystem: Environmental > Aquatic > Freshwater > Lake | place: USA: Michigan | collected 2013-07-16
ACGGCAGCGGCGCTAGCTTGTCCAAACCGTCCATTAACTTCTTCCATTTTAGCGTCTATCTCGGCGAGTCTAACAGGATCACTTGTTTGGCTGCGAAGATCTTCAAGCTGTGCTAGTTGCGGGGAATACACAGCCTGAACCGTTTTTAAGCGGCTCCCCGATGCTTTAGCAAGCGCTATTTGCATAGAAATCTTATTTTTTTCGTAATCGCTACTCAACGTCTGATATACGCCTACTGTCTTATCGCGGCGGGCCTTTGCCTTATCAACAGCAGCAGTGCCTCGGTCGGTCTTCTGGAGGCTCAGCGCCTCTCTAGCTGCATCCAAGTCGTACTGAGCTTTCTCCGCTTCACGCTGAGCGGTTCTGAGTTCCTTGGATGTGCCCAATTTAGCACGAGCCGCACCACCAAGACCCCTAGAAATGGAGCCGAGGAACGTAGTATCACCGCTTGCCGCAGCATCAAAGTACGCGGCTGCTTGGGCTTGTGTACCTTCTCGGTTAATATTTTTTATGTCTTCGCCGGTATACCCTGCTACCTTCTTAGCATAAGCGTTTGCAGCGTTTCCAATTCCCGCAGCGGCAAGTTCCCTATCGCTCTGGGCGCGTAGTTCTGTTTCGTTTATTTCCGGCCCCGGAGCCGCGTCCCGTATCATTTTTTCGTATGCGGGAGATGCACCAAACAGGTTGCCAAACCCGCCATTTGGAGGAGTAACCGGAGCAGCAGGGGGAGACGCGGGCATCGAATCACCGGCTGCACTGCCCACCACCGCGTTCTCACCAGTGGCACCAGCAACGGGAGCAACGGGAGCAACGGGAGCAACGGGAGCAGCGGAGGGAGCGCCTAAGCCGTAGCTTTGGCTAAGTCTTTCGCGCAGTTCACGGTCTTGATCACTAATAAAGCGGCTCGCACCAAATACGCTGTCTAGCATAATCAATTGTTTTTCTTCTTCAGTCAGGCGGTCTCCATATGGCCCTGAGCCAACCAAACTTTCCTCTTCTCCATTAAACGCTACGATCCCGCCGCTTGCCATAGCCTGCGTGCCGATATTGGACACGGGGAGACCTGCGAGTCCCGGCTGAGCCGGAGCGCCTTGTGGGGGCATACCTTGTGGGGGCATACCTTGTTGAGGCATACCTTGTTGAGGCATACCTTGTTGGGGCATACCTTGTTGGGGCATCTGCTGCATGGGGGCTTGTTGCCCGGACAGCGCAGCCCGGATCTGAGCTTTAAGATCGTTAATCACGTTGCCGGGAGGCGGGGCTTTTGACTGCGCCAAATTTTTAACCCTATCAGCCACACCTTTAATAGCGATTGCATCGCTAAATCTCAGAAGACCAGTTTTTGCTGCCTCCATTGCGTGTTGCGGAACTTGATCAGGAGGAATATTCTGTATAGATGGGAGAAAAGCACGCCCCTCGGGACTAATAAGATGGGCAATATCGTGATAAGACATATCAACCTCCTCCGCCCGTCAAAGAGCCAACACCCAGCGCTAAGTTAGCAACAGAGCCCAACGTACTGGGGCTTGGAGTCTGTTGGTACATCGTAGAGCCCGACTGCGACATAGGCAGGCCGCGCAAAAAGGCGTTATAGTAATTTAACATCTCAAACGGATAGCGTTGCTGTTCTCTGAAATTGTTTCTCTGTACGTCCAGTCCTCTCTGCTCAAAGCCTTGAAGATCCTTCCCGGCTTTATCCTGCATACCAAGTGTCTGTGCAGTCTGACCAAATTGCGCTTCACCCAGACGACCAAGAAGACCAGCAGAAGCAAGCTGGTCTTGGATATATTGATTGTACTGCTTCTGGGCATTGTCATATGCCGACTGCTGCCCAGTTGCTTGGATATCATAAAGCCGATCTTGGAGTCCGCGCTGCATCTCAGACTGCATCAGAGCTTGGCGTGTACCACCGAGTCCTCCCGCTTGCGTAGACAGTGAGGCAAGCCCCGGCAACTGTCTTGCGTAGTCCCGGATAGCCCCTTGCTGTTGTCGATCAACTACATTCTGCATGTAGGGGGACATGTACTGCCCTACATTTGCACCCGTAAAGTTTTGTTGGGAAGCAAGCCCTGCAAGGCCGGTAGCTTGATTAAGTTGAGACGAGGGAGCTAGACCCGATACACCTTGAAGCGCTTGCTGCTGAAGCGGGTTATACCCCGCTACTTCTTGTCCACCATACGCCACATAGGGGTTCTGGTTAATATCAGTAAGCGCACCAGCCTGTCCAACAGCCTGTTGAACTTGTGGCTCAAGAAACTTAGGGACGTTAGTAGAGTATGTAGTCTGAGTGACGTTTGAATTCTGGGTGCCCATTCTGGCTGTCTCCGTCTATCGCTGCGACATGTAGTTGCTAGGGTTCAATGCGCCAATCCCGTAGCTCATATTCATAGGCTGATTAAGCATAGCGCCCCGCCCCTGCTGCATCGACGCATTTGGCTGGGAAGGAGAAGGCAGGGGAGGCATAGGAGGCTGGCCCATAAAACCCATAGGGTTCTGATTTGCGCCCTGCTGTTGCATCTGTTGCGGTTGAAACATCCCCATGCCTTGTTGTGACTGACCCATAAAGCCCATAGGATTTTGATTCATACCCTGCGACATCTGCATCTGGCTCATTGGGGGCTGACCCATCCCCATCAGCCCCATACCTTGTTGTGGCTGGCCCATAAAGCCCATAGGATTTTGATTCATACCCTGCTGCTGCATCTGCTGCTGCATCTGCTGCTGCGTCTGTTCTGGGTAACGCTGGCCCATCCCCATCCCTTGTTGCGAATAAGGATTCTGCAACGTAAGCCCAGACGGCTGGCTGAATTGGTTTACTTGAAAGGGATTACCGTAGATGCCGCCGCCAACTCCTAGCGAACCCATGCTTGGGGGCGTGACGCTTTGGGGAGAACCCAAACGAGAGTTATTTTGCATATCATAGGGGTTAAACATCTGCTGCCTCACGCCAAGTATTTGTTGGGGTTAATCGCAGGAGCTTGTTTTGTTCGCCCAGTACGCGCCTGACGAACTTTATCCATCATGGCGTAGAGCCGATCACCCCCAGCCGTACTGTCGCCATTGCCCAGATGTGATACTACATCAGAAGGCACGACAAATTCTCCAGCAGCAAGTCTGGCTGGCTGTGGCTTAGGCCCGTCAATCATCGCAGGGATGGAGTCAGACATACCGTCTCCCCCGCCTGAAAGCAGCCGTCCACCAGCGGCGTAGCCGCCGCCAAGATTGATCCCCATAAAATTCATACCCCGTAGTTTTGATAAGTCAAAACCGGGGGGCAGTTTTGATAAGTCAAAACCGGAGGGCAATCCCGGAGTATTCGAGGTTGAAGGAGGGGGTGTATTAGGCGTAGTAGGAGGAGGTGCAGCACCAGCGGCGTAACCATTCCCTTCAATGTACCTTCGCGTAATAGGGTCATATTTATATGAGGGTGCCCCACCAGCGCCACGACCACCAGCACCGCCAAAATTGATCCCCATAAAATTCGTACCCGGCAGTTTTGAAAAGTCAAAACCGGGTGGCAATCCCGGAGTATTCGGGGTTGAAGGAGGGGGTGTAGTAGGCGTAGTAGGAGGCGGGGCAGGTGCTACAGGTTTGGGTTTCAGTGACTCGTTGATCTTGTTAACGTAGTCCATCAACGCCGTTGAATCTGACGACGCAGTTTTAGGAGGAGCCATCAAGCTATTGTAGTAATTTTTTAAGTCTTGATCAGGGGGAACCTCTCCCCCCTCTGCATACTCATAGCCGGGATATTTGTCTACATACTCTCCGCCAAGTTCACCTGTACTGGGGTTGTAGTACCCCTGCCCAAGAAGCGGAGTCTGCCCTGCACCAGCATTTGGGTTACTCATACCGGGGCGGTATTTGGTCATGTAATACCGGGGCTTTTCTTCTTCCGGGATATCCAGTGCTGTCTTTTTCTGTTGCATCGCGACATAAGCAGGGTTGGCAGCGGCAGCGGCCAGAGCATATTTACTTACTCCGGGCAGTGCTTTCCCAGTATTAAAAAATTGGCTAAAACCCGCCGATTCATTGGGGGTCAGACCAAATCCTGTGCGGGCCGCACCCGCAGCCCTAGCAGCAGTTTGAGCAGCGCCTTGAGTAGCGCCTTGAGTAGCGGCAGGCATAATCCCAGTAGCGCGGCTAGCAATATCAGAAACGGAGTTTAGTGCAGCGTCAGTACCAAGCTGCGCTCCGTTTGCAGCGGTAACCGCTTTAGCAGCGGCATCGCCAGTGCCCGCACCCGCACCCGCGCCCAAAGTCTCCGCGCCTTGCAGGATCTTACCCGCACCCCACGTAGACAGTGCCGAGAGAAGCCCCTGCTTCCAAGACCCAGAAGTTACACCAGAAACCAAACCAGAGATGCCTGCTTGTGCAAGCGTGCCAATACCGGGAATAAACGCTGCGGCTATTGGCAGAACAGATTTAAGTATCTTCTTCAGGCTAAATGCTTCGGGCATCCCCGTATAGGGGTTGATAGACAAATGCCCACCGTGCGCCATAGCAAGAGACTGAAGCCCTTGCAGTTCGTCGCGACCCATATGAACAAGAGTATCGTCCCCGTTACGCCCAAGTGAGGCAAGTCCGGTAGCAGCGCCGCTATAAGGCATGGTGGTTATCCCCAATTAGGAATAGATTTAAATAAATGGTATCACAGAGTGAGACGCGTAATACTCATTGAGCTTCGCCCCCGGTGATAGTAATCGTGCAGCCGACAGCAGATGCTCTAACCTGTATGGTCCCGGAGGCGTTAATTATCTGAGCCCCACACCACTGCAACGTGCTATACGCGGCAACAGTCGTATTATATAAGATTGCGTTAGTTGTACCCGCCGTACCGCCAGTGGGCACGAGCGAAACATAGACAGTGATAGCTGCCACCGTGGTGTTGCAGATGTCAAACTGCTTGATGTACGTGCGCGTGTTTGGAGGCACTTTGTAGAAAATCGTATACGCAGCAGTGATCTCGCCCTGTCCTAGCTGTGCGCCAATAATGTTCTGATAGTTACCGGACATCAGCAGCCCCCCAAACCAAGCCAGCCACGCACGTTCAAGTTGCCCACCTCTTGTATCAATTGCGCTACGTCGTTATCGACTTGGTTGAAATACAGCCGCAGTTGGTTATTCAAAAGCTCCTGCTGACGCGGGTCATAATTTGGCGTCGGTATGATGAGGTTAGGAGCTTTGGTAGGGGTGATGATTGCCATTAGGCGCGCCGTCCATCTGTACGCATATCAAAGCGCATGGAACCCATCTGCCATGTCACGCCAAGCTGCTCCGAGTCAATCCTGAACGCCATCTGTCTCCCGCGAACACGGGTGTAGATCTGCCCTGTGAACTGCTCAATCGGGTAGGTAGCCGGCGGTATAGGAGCTTTTACTGTGTTTTCCACAATGGGGCTATCCACCGGAGTCGTATATGCAGTGCCTGAGTTCGTCCGTGGCTTTACCGTCAGCGTGACAGAGGGGGTCGCAGCAGTAGAGCCTTGGAACGTGATGTCGGGCAGCATCCGATAGACAAACGCAAAGTTCTGTCCGTCTTCAATATCAAAATCTGCTGTCTCAATGTAAGCATAGATAGGATCAGGAACAACCATGCTGACAGAGGCGTTATCAAATCCGTATTCATGCAGTAGCAGTTGGTTAGGCACGTAGTACGTCACGGGCGCATATGCCGCGTGAGTTGCAGGGGTAGTTCCATTTACGCCCCGTACACATTCCGTGAACGTGTTACCTATAATAGATAAATACGATATCTGTTCATTATCGATGATGATTATACCGCTTGGAGGATAAGCCCCCGCATCTACTACTTCTATCGACGTATCGATATTGCTGAGTATGACTCCGCCTGCGGGCATCGTGGTAGGCAAGTAAGAGTTCTGAATAGAGAACACCCCCACCGGGTTCTGTTTCGACGGTGTGGAAAGCCACGCGCTGCGTTCTAGCGTACCGTAATACCAGATGTTCTCCAGATAGTTATAGATGATGTAGCTGTCGTTATTGGTACTGCCCGTGGAGGGATAGAACCACCATATTTCGTTGTATTCAGGGTTGGTGCCTACGACAACTTTAATGTTTTGCGCGCTGTTTATGTTTTTGAAGACGTAGTTACGCAGCGTACAGGGCAACGTCTGCACTTGCCCCGAGTACATGTAGAACTTGTCTACGCCCATCCAGTAGGTCACGTTGTTGACCGTGATGGCAGCGTTGGGGGAGATGATGGAGATATTGCTCATCAAGAGTTGGAAGTTAAAAATAAACGGCGCACCCACGTACTGCATCGCGTACAGCGCGGTGTTTGACCAGATAATAATTTCCTGACGAGTTGAAACCGCGCTTACAAAATATGACCCCTGCCCAAGAGACTGTTCGCCCGACTGATTACTAGTCTCCGGTACCCACTCCGCAGGGTTGCTCTGGTCAGACCACCGCACAAGCAGGGGGTTAAACGTAGAACTAGAATTTGTGGGGTCATACGGGTTTGACCCAAAGGCGATTACAAACTGATACACCGTCGAGACAAGAATTTGGCTGGTTTGGTTAGGCGCAAATATACCAGCGTAGCTAAAATTATAATTGCCTGCGGAAGCACCCGTCGTAGGCAAAGATATTGGAACAGTAGTACTACCGGGGACATATGCGGAAGTAACAAGTGTCCCGACTTGTATGTTGGTCCCTGAAATAACCGCGCCTGTATTTATACCAAACGAGTCACTAACAGTAATGAGGGAAACAGCGCCGAGGAACGTAGCAGTCTTGGTTGTCTTGATCTGCGTGTTTGCATACGCGTTTACCGTTATAGCAGGAGCAAACGTCGTCGTATCTTTTTCCCAGTAGTAGATCGGCCCGTTACGCACAGCCATGACCAAGTCTTGGCCGAAGTTGCCTTGTGACCAAAGATTGAACGTAGACGTAACTGAAAGCGGTCCCCACGGACCTCCACCCCACGGGGCAAGCCCCCACCCTAGCACATTGGGGTAAAGCTCAGAAGCTGACGCATCAATCCCAAAGACAGCGGTTTGCGCGGAAAATATTGTCGTAGTGCCTGTAGCAGCGGTAGGTACAGATATAGAAATGGTTGTTAAGCCATTAGTCTCAACAACCTCATAATCTCCTGCTGCTACTGTAGTGCCGCCAATAGCTACGGGACCAGTAAGCGTAACCCACGTACCAATAGATATAGAGCTAACCGCTGGGAACAGGATAGTTACTTTACGGCTATTAGCAGTTGTTGTGTAGCTAGTAGTGGTTACCGTAGTGGCGACGGGAGTAATAGGATAATACTGACTGTTGTATCCAATGTAGTATCGCTGATTGGTACCGAACGCAATCAAGTCGTCTCCCGAAAGAGAAGACCAGTTACAGAGTGAAAACGTGGTGCCAGCAAACGTATTGTCGAACGAGTAATTTATCCAGCCACCTATTTTCTCGGCGTACCCAGACCTGAACCGGACTTTGTCGCAGCTATAGAATCCCCCTTCATTGGAGTAATTAGTATTCTCCTTGTTAATTCCGGGTTTGAATTCTATTTTTTGCAGCGCCATAGGTTACTCCAGCTTGCACCCCGCGCTACTTTTTCCAGAAGTGGTTAATAGCCAAATTAACCACACCGCCAACGAGAGCTACTTTAGCAGCAATAACCGGGTCAACAGCCCCCGACGCTCCGCCAGACGCCAGAAGCGTGAGAATACCTCCCATAAAAGATACGATCTTGTTGCGTTGCGAGCGTGCTTTTTTAGTAACAGCTTGGTCGTTCATTTGTGTCCCTCATGTTCCAGTGAATAGTGATTACCGTCGCGGAATCGCCCACCCCATGCACCGCCAAGTGACTCCCAGTACTCCCCAAGTGGGAGGTGGTCTTCAGTCATTTGGAGATACTTGTCTTTCTTAAACAGATTAAAGTCGATAGCTAGACGCATCTTGTGATTAGAGTACGGGTGACCGTAGCCGCCCGGTACACCCATAATATTGTGCAGGCGCGGATCTCGATACGCATCACCTACAGTCAGTTCATAGCCGTTCTCATACGCCCAGATAATTAGGTCTGCGACCATCCGCGTGAACCGGCGCTGTTTATCACCAAGTGACTCAGCCATGACCCTTGTCAGCCTTGCCGTCTAACTTGTCTTCAATTCGGTCTAGTTTACGGAAAATAGCGTCAGATAGGTCTTTGAAATCAGATTTGTGAACCCGGTCGTTAGCTATTTCTTCGCGGAGACTAGACAAATCTTTTTTTAGTACGCCAACAGCGTCCCAGAGTTGCCGCGCTAACCAGCCAAACAGAGTAGATAGGGCCGTAAACGCCGAGTTAATAAGCCATTGGTAGTTAGCCTCATCCATTACGCAGCAACCCCTTTGATGACGGCAAAGTTGATGACCGGGGCTTCTGCTACCGCCACTGCCACGATGTTGTGAATTTGAATACGAAAGCTGCCAGCAGCTACAGCCGTAACGGACAGACTGTATCTATCTGCCGTGGCCCCGCTGGCGAAGTTGACGATCACCACATCTGTAGCAGCTACCGCAGAGTTTGTCACAGTAAAGCTAGCAAACGTGCTTACCGTGGTAGTGGCGCTAACAAGCGTGATCTGACCGGCGACGTTATTAAGCGTGACCGGCGTCGTGCGGTTGGTGATCTGAGTAACAGCGCCGCCAGCACCCGTGCCATAGCCTACGCCAGAAGTCGGACCAGAAGACAAGATAGTGGTTGTAGCCGCAAGGTTTCCAGTGACATCAACCGCAGCTACAGGAGTAGTCACCCCACCAAAACGCGTAGGACCGTAAAATATGTTTTCCGCTTGGGTGTCCGCATAAAAATTGTATTCGCCAGAACCAGTGGGGACACTGCTTAGGAATCCAATTTGGTTCGTAGCAGTATTAAAACTTGGCTTAACACGAAACCCTACCTGTAGCGTGACGGTTGATCCGGCACCGATAGCAATAGGGTTGGCTGTAAAATGCTCATACTCCGCCAGCGTAAACACCGCAGCGGCGGTGCTGGGGGCAGAGTAGAAAGAAGTTGCACTGGTGATGACAGTAGACTGGACAGCGTTCTGCACGCGCACAGAATATGCGGTGGGTTGCCCCCCAATATCTTTATCAACACTGAGCGTAACGGATTCGATTGACGGCAGTGGCGCAGCGGTGCCGATAGCGACATTCCCGGACGACCCGACAATAAACCTGTTTGTCAGCGCCCCCGCAGAATCTGCGGTTCTAAAATACAACGCTCCGGGGACAAACCCCACGCCTACGGTCCCGTCAACCACTCCACGGATATCTGCTGACCGAATGAAGCCTACGCCGTCAGAGCCCTGCCACTGCATATACCCAAGAGTGTCGGCGCTAACTACAGCCGTGTGTGTGCCAACTGCTGCGCTTTTAGACTTCCCAAGTACAAGTGCGGGGGCTGCGGCTGTGCCTACGTTCCAAGCACCTTGGAACTGTGTAGAAAGCTGTGTTGTTAGTCCGTTTAACTGAGTTCTTCCAGCACCCTGCGAAAGTCCCGACTGTGCACTCGCTGCCTGTATTGCTGCTGTTGTACCAAGGATTAAAGTGCCAGTGTTGTTGACTACAAATGGCGTTGAATCCGGGTTGGTATCATCTTCAATTACAAGCGTGTTCCCCCCACCTGTCTGGTTGATACGCAGCGCATCGCTAGCAGTATTTGCACTGATAGTAGCGGGGCCAGCGATACTACTAATCGCGGCCACGACGTTTGTGCCGTTGCAGACCAAAATAACTTTCTCATCGTTTAGTACGCTTATGCCTGTACCCGCGCTGGTCTTTACCGTAACGGCGTATCCGCCTGTCGTGTTGTTGTGTATGAAATAAAGTTTTCTGTTGTTAGGTACGACCAAATTGCGGTTAGCAGTAAGCAACCCGGTCATCTGAATACACATGTTCCGGGCAACGCCTGTTAAGCCGTTGGGTATCGTAATAACAGTGTCAGCGCCGTCAGTGATCGCTTGTGTGACGTAGCCACTGATAGCTTGCTCAATCAGTGTGCCCAGATTGTTGTTGGTCGTACTGCCCCAAGTCCCCGCCTGATCGCCTGTACCGATCAATTCAATCGCGAGATTAGTGGAAAACGTACTAGCCATAACAACCTCTTATGCAATCTGCACGATGGATGACCCCACCCCGGAGGGAGGGAACTGAACCGTAAATGTAGTTGTTGCTTTTTTTGTACCGCCAAACGAAAGAATCGCTACTGAGCGGTTAGCATTGCTACTGTTATAGATTAGAGCCGATGCGGCACTGAATGAAGCTGAAGTCCAGACAGCGTTGGCGAAGTTAAGATACGCCGTGGTAGTGGGGGTGCCGCCTGTTGTGGGCACCTGAGAAACCGTCAGGGTCAGGCCGCTTGTGGTGTACCCGCTGCCGTTAGCAACTTCGTTCAGTGCAGTGTACGCCGTGGTCGTAGCATCAAGTTCAGCAAGGCTCGTGTAGAGCGCGATCTTGAAGACATCCTGCGTATTGAGTGTTAGCGCCCTGTTAACAATGTTGAAGTTCATGCCGCCGCTTAGTACGTCGGTTTTGAACGAGTTGGTGATCGTCTGGATGATAGCCACTGTATCCCCGTTTAGAACGATATGCGACTTTGACCGCTACGATACGCATCGCGTCGATCTTTGCCCTCACCCAGTACTTTAAGCAATTCTAATGCTTCTTGATACTTAGCTTCGTACATGTTGGCAAGGTCTTGGTCGCCCTTCATGTAGATGTAGGCTTCACGTAACACGCCGTAAAGCAAAACGCTGTCAAAGTTAGTCCCAAGCCACGACACCCCCGCAGTCACAATCGACTCCGGGTAATAGTAATAGTGAAGTTCCATGTTATATGACGCATCGGGGGTAGGCCCGATAATTATCGTATTGACATCAAACTGCCCGTAATGCGTCGGCTTACCAGTCGCGCCGGGGTAGGGAAACGCCTCACGGATGTACTCAACGTCTTTGTTCAGGAGGTATTCCTGCGCTGACGTATTTGGGTCAATAACAGACAATGAGAACGTCGCTAGCCAGTCTGTCGGCACAGTAAGGTACTTATTATTCGCCGTAGCAGTACCTATCTGGTTCTTTCTGAGCGCAGGGATTTGAACAGCGTTGTAAATCCGCTGTTCTGCTAGCTGTATGAACGTCGGAATATACGAGACGAAGCTAGGCTCCGTATTCTCGGTATAGTTCTGAATCAGCGCTGTAAGGCTTGTATATGAAACAGCCATTAACCTAGCTCAGAACTAGCCCTATCCGACAAGAACTTCGTACCCTTAGTAGCAGCGCCAGCACCACGCATGGTGTCGTACTTTTTCTGGGTAGTACCACTAGGCCAACGCCCTTTGACCATCACATTGTTTTTGCCAATGTCAGTCTGGGGATAGCCGTTACAGTGGGGAACCGGAACCGATTTAATGATGCTCATCACTTGCCCCGCGAAGATTTGCCTTGGTTCATAATACGGGAGACATTACGCCCGTACTTTTTCCTGTCGCCAGACGTAGGCCCACCGGCCTTCATCTTTTTGACTTTCGTGGACATCGGACCACAACCTTTATCACCGGCCATAAATCCTCCTATGAGGTTAAAATAGTAACAGTACCTACACTAGCCTGCCCAATCAAGTCGTTTGGGGTCAGGGCAAAATCATTAGCTCTAGCACCACCTACCGGATTCCAGCCCCACTGAATGAGGCGGCTCCCTGTAATAGGAGCATAATAGCTCGTATCTGGGCGGGGATCACGCACCGCCTGCGGATCATTTACAGGATACATCCCTAACTGTAGCTGTGGCTGATCCGGCTCCCAGCACGTTTGGCATACTTTGATATTAACATTTTTAGTCTTGATGACTAGCGTTTTGAGTTGTGTCAGCTTAAACCGGAACCCACACCTATCGCACTCGGCAATAGAGTTTTTAGCGGATGCGAATTTGCTAGCCACAAATCACCCTACGAACATCTGCCGGGGGACAAACCGTACCGACGCCTTCTCCCTGTCTTCTTCCGCTGCAAGCGCCCACTGTTCGTCGTAGATGGACTTCAGCATGGGGATACGCGCTTCGGCCCCTTGGATCTTCATCGCCAAGCTATATGCTAGGCCCGCGATCATGCAGGGGAGAAACCGGAACGGCACATCTTGACCGCTCAAACCGTTACCCGCCTCCTGCATACGACGAAGCCGCCAGTACACAAAGGTATAGGTAGTGGAGTTATCGGGCTTAGGCCAGACCACGATCTGCGGGTATTGCACTACACCAAGAGAATTAGTGGCACCCGTTTGACGGTTAATCCAGACCTGAATCGGACGCCCTGTGGCGTTCTTGTTGGGGATTGACGAGTAGGTACTGCCTGAGATCCGGGTGATGTTGATGTCGATCTGGTTCGTCCCAGTACCCGTGCGGATCACATGGTCCAGCAGGTCTACCGTGTCTACGGGGATATCGTAGGTACCTTCGTTGTAAGTAAGTACTTGCTCACCCTGCTCAATCGTCCAGAGATTAATCCCCCGGTTCGCCCAGTCCAGCAGGAGCAAGTTCAACGACCGTCTGGCAGTCTTCATATCGTAGCCAGAGCGCACCTCTGCACCGCACCGCTCAAAGGCTTCCTCGACAATCGCGTTCAGATCGAGGTTAAACGCCGTACTGTCTGTAGTACGGACGTTCGACGCGGCGGCAGGGTTGAGTATGAGTGTCATGGCAGGGGTCTCAGATTAGTGGGCTTGGACAGGGCCTCAATAGCTTCACGCGAGGCGCTTGTGAACCACACGATATGGTTGCCTTCGGCACAACCAACAGGGATACCGTTCCAATAAACCAGATCGTCGTCCATTTGGGCTTACCAAAGTATGTTGTTTACAAACGGTCTATGGCAGAACTTCGTAGGTAACAGTGCCTTGAAGAATTAATGTTCCGCCAGATGGCGTGTCAGCAGCCACAACAGCAGCCACTCCTACTCCGGAGCCACTAGCTTGAAAAATAAGCTGTGTATTATTGGAATCTTTACGACACGTAAAATTTGTGTATGTGGCTTTTGTAATGCCATTAAAAGCCAACGGGCCTTCGAAAATTGCGATTGCAGTTGTTGAAATGACGGGCAAGCCCGTTATGGTTAGATTCCCCGATGCAGTTGTAAACGTAAATGATGAAGTGGTGATGTTAAATGTTACGGTGCAAAGGTTTCCTTTTTGCATCGAACGGCCAATCTGAGTTCCGTAAGTGACTGCTAAGTCGCCCGGAACAGCAAAGGTAACGGTTGGCAAAAACGCTACCGGCAAGCCACTAACTCGCGTCCACGTAGCAGTATCAGTTATGTTGGTGGTGTTTAAGTAAAAAGCGTTGTTTTCGACTACACCGTAGTTATTTGTGCCAGTAGTCAAAATCGCACTCGCACCAGTGTTACCGATCCCGCTAAATGTGTTGTTTGTAATAACAACAGACGCCACGGTTGAAACACTCACGCCTCCAGTGGTTATTGCAACTTCGCCCACATCGCGAAATTGACAACTATCTATAATTAATGCTGTTGTTGTATTTGATCCAACAAAATCTATAGCCCAGTTGTTGATATTTGCAAATTTGGTTCCACCAGTGAACGAAACTTGATATACATCTTCGTTGCAGACAACACCTTTTCCAGAATAGTTGCCGATAAAACCGTTATTGAACGAAACCGAATAAACGCTCCCCAACGCGGAAACGGGGAAGTTTATACCGTTTCGATTAATTGGAGCTGCTACCATTCCAACTCCGTCAAGATAAATACTTTCAAACGATAATGCTCCAAGATAACGAGACGCCGTAGCTACTTTCAAAAAAATTTCGTCGCTGTAAGCACCGTTAATGTACCCGTTTGTAAAATGCAACCCATCACAGGATTCAACACGAATACTTTTATCGAAGCAGCGGTTTCCCCCAACTATAATGTTTGTAACTTCGCAGGTAAAACAATCTTGATAAAGACCCCCGTCAATAGGTGCCTCGCAAAATCGCACGGCCTGACTGTTTGCTACTGGCGTTCCCGTCAACACAGCGGGATTTGCAAAAATTGTTGGTGCATTAAAAACATTTAGCTGGCCCCCGGAAACTAGCAATCCTTCTGGGTGGTTTTGAATTTGCACTTGATCAAGTCGAAAGCCGTCGCATTGAAGTACATAAACACCCGCGCCCGCCGTTTTGTCTACAGCAGAATAAATTTGCATGTCGGCAATGCCGCAATTATACAAAAACACGCTTGTTGCAGTTGTGTTGTTGGGAAAAAATTTAATTGCGTGTCCAGTTAAAGACGCGTTCTTAATAATCGTGCGGGGCCCATCGCCAACTAGCCGAGTGTTTGCACTGACAATGGTCAACGCGGATGAAATAAGATAAGTAGCGCCCGGAAAATATAATTCTCCCCCCGCCGTTGCCGTAATTGCCGCCTGTATCGCCGCCGTGTCGTCCGTCACCCCGTCGCCAACAGCGCCGAAGTCTTTGACGGACACGGTATTCCTTAGTCTACTTTGGACTGATTGGGATACTGCTCCTGTGCCAGCTTGCAGGAAGCTTACGTTTACTGAGCTTACCGCGCCGGTATCAGCGGGATCGAACAGAAGAAAGTCTGTGTAGACTTCAGTGACGAAGTTCGTAGCCGCAACGGTATAGCTGTATCGGCCATTGGCAGCGTAGAAGCTGAACTCGCCTTGCGAGTTGGTCGTTACTTGATTGGAAGGGTAGGGACTGACGCCGTTACCGGCGTAGATAGTGGCGGGAGATCCTCCCAAGGTTACGATAGTAACAACCGCGTTTGGAATGACGTTCCCGGTCGGGCCAGTGATCGCCGTCTGAAACTTCTGCATCTACTTGCTCCTGCATACGTGCCCGCCTTTGCGAAGAATCTTCACTGGCAGTGGCCCATCGCGCTTAACAATTGTCCGCACTTTAGGCTTCTTTGTAGAAATGACGGCACCCATGCCACGAGAGGGCGTCATTAGATATACTTCTTCTTCGTGGAGACGCTTTTAGCTGGGCCTTTAACCTTAGTTTCGACACCGCCGCCTTTAGCCATCATGGAACGTGCGGGAGGGGGAACATCCGGACCACCGGGAAGAGTGACACGTGAATCGTCGCCCGTCATAGCCGCCATGCCCGGACCACCGGGAACACTCCTTGCGCTGCGCCCCATACCAGCAGCGATACCGGGACCAAACCCACGCGACATACGGGGATTCATACCCCCGTCAGCCATACGAACAGTACCGCCAGCCTTGTAGCCTTTGGCTTTGGGCTTAGCCTTCTTAGCCTTCTTAGCCTTCTTAGGCTTCTCCATTTTCTCACCTTTGGCATACTGCTCAGGCGTCATTTTGCCGGACTTAATAGCCCGCCCCTCTTTCAACTCTTCACTCTCAGTTTCCTTACCTTTGAAGAGTTTCTTAAAGTCAAACTTGGGCTTTGCCATCACACAAACCTCCCTTTGGTTTTGCCGCTCTGTACACAGCCGTCAGCTTTGGAGACATAGCCACCAGATGCCATTTTCTTAGGCTTAGGAGCGGGAGCTTTGGGCTTGGGAGCAGGTGCTTTAGGTTTAGGAGCGGGCTTGTCTGGCATACCGGGGTAATAGCTAGACTCATTCTCGCCACCTTCGTAAGTGTCTTGGTCCATTCCTTCGGGTTTCTTAGGCATCACTTCTTCCTCGTTTTTCCGCTTGGTGTAACCGGCCAGCTTTGTCTGGTTGGCCCCGTTTTCTTTGCCGCTATCGTAGCTTTCTGCTTAGGCGACATCTTCGCTGCTGCTGCCTTGG
>Ga0181348_1000605_pt1 | contig 15755 bp, 12 predicted proteins | sample Su13VDMM110DN_FD_130092 | JGI IMG/M metagenome (GOLD analysis project Ga0181348, IMG submission 130092) | Freshwater viral communities from Lake Michigan, USA - Su13.VD.MM110.D.N | ecosystem: Environmental > Aquatic > Freshwater > Lake | place: USA: Michigan | collected 2013-07-16
GATTTAGGTTTACCTACAGCAGTAGATGCTTGAATAAATGGTTCAAGTAAAGTTGTATTAAATTCTTGTTTAGTGTCTTTTGGATTATTGTTTAATAAGATAAAATTATTTCCAAATGCTTGTTTGTAGGTTTCAATATTTTTATTTACATCTCTCCAAGTACGTAATACAATCCCGGGCATTAAACTTCTATCACGTTGTTGATTTCGTTCAAGTGAAACTAAGGTATAAACATAAATCATTAACATCAATGTTTCATATCCTAAATCTTCTAATTGTTGTTTTTTCTTAGTAAGAGGTGCTAAAGCACCACCAGTACCATCTAAAATAACGTGGTCTTTATTTACAATTAGTTTTTTAAATTTATCTTGAGTAACTTTTCTAGCTTGAGCTTGTAGTTTAGATGCTTGAGATAGTTGATCAGGAGTAAAATCTTTTTGTTTTAAACCAAGCCCATTTGCTTTTAATAACTCTTCGTAAGTGTCATCTGAATTAATAACTGTAAATGTATTAGGGATAAGTTTAGAGGATATATAAGATTTTCCACTCCCTGCGGGGCCAGCTAAAAATATAGCTTTAGGACCATCTTTCATTTCCTTCAACAATTGAACTAAACTTATCATACTTATACATATTATATCTCTTTCTTAACGCTCGTTTTAAATTCAGTAAATACGGGCGCTTCATTTGGGTTTTCTAAGTCAAATAAACGTTTTACTGTTTTAAAGATTTCAATATTTTCCTCTTGTGTACGAGATGGTAAAATCATTTCCCATCCTTTACCTTGCATTTTATCTTTAGATGCTTTACGTTTGTTTGATTTTAACCACAAGATACCAGTTTTATCAGGTTTGACACCAAAACATTCTTCATAACAATAAGCATAAACTGCGGCTTGTAATTCATAAGTAGTTTGAATATGATTTGATGTTTTATGATCAATAATCCATAAAGAATTATCAATTTTACAAACCAAATCTGTAGTACCTGCTACTCTAAGTTCATCTGAAAATAAATGGGTTTCTTGGTCAATTAATTCAGGTTTATGGGTTTCCCAGAAATCAACAAAACGTAAAAACATTTGCCAAATGTTAGGATCGTATTGTGGATATCCAGCTTCATTTAAAAAGTTCATTTCTTTACCTTCTAAATACTCTTCAATCATTTCGTGTACTTTAGTTCCATCTTCACCAGCTTTTCTAACAATGTAATCAGCTGAGCGGCCCATGTTTTTTAACCATTCTTCAAAATGTTTACCTTTTGGATAAGAACCTAACACGTGGGTGATTGATGGATAATATTCACCATTTCGTCTGTAGTATCTAGAATCGGGAAGAGTAATTTGTTTAGCATCTTCTGAAATTTCAAGGATACGGTTATTGACGTGCTTAATGTTACGTTTTTTCATATTATAGATAATTTTTTCTCCATCAGTTTATATTGTGTTAATGGTGAAACTGTTTGTACTAATTTGGTAAATTCTTCAAAACCCATATCACTAGGATCTTTTCCTTTAAGTTCTACTAAATACACTTCCTTACCAATATCTAAAAGCTGTTCACAAAAACCAAGGGCTTTTGAAATAGCATCGTTGTCTAGAGCAATATATATTTTTTGTACTTTAGAAGTAACAATTTTTTTCATCAAGTTTGATTGAATATTTTTACCAAATAATGGAATAGCATTACGTTTTATAGCCATTGCATCAAATGGACCTTCACATAATATAATAGGTAAATCCCAATTAATAAACAATTCAAACGGTATAACATCGCGAGACGTTTCAGGGTTGCGGTATTTGGTGTAAGGATCTTTCTCGAATGATCTTGCGGTGAAATAATTTAATTTACCGTTAGTATCATATGAGGGTATAACTATCATTTTAGCATATTGACCTGAGTTGCAGTATCCTATATTGTATTTAAGAATATCTTGTTTAGTAATATTTCTTTTCTTAAGGTAAGCAAAAGCATGTCTTGCTATAATATCTTCATTGTTAATAAAAGATTTATATTCTTTAGGTAGTTCAAGTAGGGTTTGTTTTGATTCTCCTATATCTTCTACGGAAACATTTTTTACAAGTTTACTTAGTTCTTGAAAATAAGAGGCATCAACTTGTACTTGTTTAAATAAACTTCTAATAGTTTTGCCTTTTTTACCACATACCCAACATGCCCATTGGTTTACTCCGTCTTTGTTTTCAGTAAAGTTAACTTCAAGTTTTGGTTTGGAGTGATGGCAAAATGGACAATTATATGATTGATTTCCTCTAGCGGTACGTTTACCAGTTCCTAAGACAGAATTAACAAGGCTAACTAATAACTCATTTACCATATATGGTTAAAATACAATCAATTTTTTAAATATCAAAGTCTTTTCGATAAAATTTACCTAAAATGTTGGAATTTAACCAAGTATCAGATTCCAATACACCTGAATTAAAAAGATATTTGCATTCAAAATATGTAAGTAGTTTTTTATTAGTTACTAGTTGGATTATTTCTCTAGTAAATTCTTCTTTTTTACCTAGTTTGATTTGTTGTTTTATGAATTCTTCAGATCCATAATATGTTTTCCAATCGGATTCTTTAATGATTTGTTTTGTGGTTGCTGTTCGACCTCTAGTTATGGGTTGTTCTGCTAATTCCTTTTTACCTAGTTTTTTTTTAACGTTATGGTATAAAGATTTTTTACCTAAATATTTTTTTCCTGTAGGAATATGAGTGGTAATATAAATAAACCCAAATATATCTTCTTGAAAATCTTCAATCGTTTGAATTTCTTTATCTTTATAAACCCAATTCATGAAAGCATATCTAAATTAATTAATATCGAAGTATCTGTAGTGGCAGAAGTAGGTAATGGTTGTGCAAGTTTTGCAACTGCAATTAATTCATAACTGTTATTATATAAACCTACTGTTGTTACGTAAGGTGAAAAGAATGAACCTGTTGCAAAATCGTATACAATTCCACTATTTGTACTTCCAGAAACTACTGAGGGGTTTTGGGAGAAATTAAATTCATTTTCTCGAATAGTACATTTATATTGGGTTTCATATATTGTAAATGTGCTATTAAATTCAAGATATATACTATTATTTATTATATCATTTAAATTTGTCCCTTGAAATCCTGTAAATATGATTATACCATGTTCATAAATTACATCTCCGACTTTAGTTGAAGTAAAAAGATCTATCAAATTACCATTAGAATCATCTGAAAATGCTAAAGAAAATGTTGATATTTTAACACTTCCTGGTTGGAGGTATTCTCCGTATAAGTTTGATGGGATAGATATAACTCCTATTTGTTCTCCAGATCCTGTAGGGAAATATCTGCTTGCTGTTAAAGTAGTAGATAAATAATTATAGTAATTTGGTGTATATGCAGGGCCTGTTATTGTTCCATCAACATTAAAAGAAGCGGTAGCTGCAGGAGATCCATTAGGGTCTAATAAATAATTTGAATAGTAAAGTTCTCTAATTGAACGATATACTAAAATTTGATCTTGTGTATTAATAAATCCTGTTGGATATGAACCTGAGGTCCAAAGGGATGAAGTAATGTTTGTTCCAATATATCTATCAATTTCTACATTTGAACCGGTAAGTTCATTGTTTATAAAAGCAAAAAATTTATTTACCTTAAAAGGTGATACTAAAATATCAGAAGTAATAAAAGGCTTGAATACACTCATTCATTCTTAAAAATCTAATTTTACTCTAACAAGAGCTTCTTTTGTAAAATCTTTCAACAATGGTCTTGACATTTTAGCAACTGCTAATAAATCATTACTATCATTATACATCCCAACAGTAGTAAGATAAACTTGGGGTTGGTTGATAAAATTACTATAAATTACTTCACCTGTTGAACCTGAAATGAAGGATGGGTTTTCTGAATAGTTAAATTCACTATTACGAGCTCTAACAAATACATAATCAGAAGTAATTGTTTCTTCAGAGTTTAAAGCAAATGATGCACCTAATGAAATAGCATTAAATAAACGTTGATTGTTTAAGCCGTCTGAATTGTTTGATCTACTTACATTAACTTGAATAGATTGTGAAATTGCTAATGGGTTAAGTAAAATTGTTCCTAAATCAGGAAATACTAAACCATATGAGCCGGATCCAGCAACATATCCACTATTAGGTAATGAACCTGCTGTACCATTAGATCCCGAAATTAATTGGTATACTCTAGATGATCCTATAAATACATTTACAGGATTGTCAAGAGAATTATCTGTTAAGTTAATGATACCTCCCGATCCAGAAATTTGTAAATTTAAAGATCCAGGGAATAAAGATTGTTTATATCTTGCTCTTTCAATAGATAAAACCCAAAAACATGACCCAGTTGCTATGTTAGCTCCTGTTCCAAAAATAAAACTAGAATTTTCATCTTCTAATATCATAGAACGATATTGACCATAAATAGTTCTGGAGTATGAATTACTAGGTACAATTGGGTTATATAATATACTTCCACTTCCTAAAATATCAGCATAAGCAATATCAAATTGTACTTGAGCTGTTGAATCAGTAGAAGCTGTTTGATATACACTTAAATAATAATTTCCAGATGACCCTGCTGCTTGAACAGATGATGTATTAAATGAAGTTAATGTTGGGGTTCCGGTTGACCAAAGTGTTGAAGTAATTGAATCACTACTTACTAAAAAGTCTTCAGGATCGAATCTTTTAAATGCCATTATTTATTATATTTTAAACGTTTGTTCTGTTAATTGTGATTGGAATGGTTAAACGAGCACCACTATCTAAACCTACAACGGTTAATGTTGCTGATAATTGTGTATTTGAACCAAATAATGTATTAACTGTAGTTGCTCTTAAATTAATTTGAGAACCGATTACTGTTACAGAAACATTTGTTCCAAGTGTTGTTGTTGAAGTAACCGCAGCATTTGAAGTAGCAGCAGCGGTTGTGTTAATTCCTACTCCTGTAAATGTACTCATTAATCTTACATCTGAAATGGTAGCGGAATATCCACTAGTTTCAAATGCTTGAGAGTTTCCTAAATAATTTAATGTTTGAGGAGTAATAGCTAATGAAGCTCCTTGATTTAAGGTGATTGCAGAATATCCTAAATTTAATACAGGAAGTTTAGCTGTTCCACGAGGTAGGGTAGCTAATTTGTACTTCATAATTTGGGTTTCAATTGGAAATGCTTCTAATAAAGGCATATTTTGAATTGCTTCTCCATAAAACGAGGATCCAGATGGGTGTGTTGGATTATATAAAGTGTAATCGATTTCGTCATCTGCTAAAGCAAATTGTGTAATACGAAATGAACCGTCATTTTTTGCTAAAAGTTCTCTACCTTTATTTGTTAAAATTGCGTCAACCGTTATGACTTGGTTATTTAAATATCCCATGTTTTAGTATTGTTATAGGTGTATTATATGTAATAAATATCACTAAATCAACCCTTTCTGCGTAAGATCTAAAATAAATTCATCTACTGATTTATCTAGTTCAGAAACTACATATTCAGGTCTTACAATGTAAGGACCACTTGCATTTGTAGGTCGATATCCTTCCATTAAAATTAAACTAGCATCATCAACATATCGTCTAATTAAAAAATGATCTAAGTTAAATACTGAAGTAGAAGCAGAAACTGGTAGGGCATAGTTAAAATGGACTTCAATAGATCCTGTTTGAGTGATACGATCTGATCCACTATTTGCTGGTCCAAATATTTTACCTACTTGGAAAACAAAATCTTCTCTGCCTTCAAATCTAAATTCATCAGCATATTCTATTGACCAAGGTAAAGTAATTGGATTAAATCCTGATCCTGTTATATCAACCATTTTAACATTAGAATCTCCATATAAATTTACTAAAGTTGCTTCCGATGAAGTTATAATATTTGGATAAGTTGTTTGGTCTGGCCAACCCCAAATTGAATTAGCTCCAGAAGAAGTAACTGGGAGAGTATATACGGGGTATTGGGAAACTTTAAATTTAGTATTGTTAGAAAGTACTCTAATCCCTCCAGGAAATCCTTCAAAATTATCTACTTGAACATATATTGAAATAGTATCTCCTGAATTAAAGGTTCCTGCTGAGAGAGTTGTATTAGGGAGATTAATTAAAACTGGGGTTTGGTTGTTAGCAGGGATATTATAAGATGTTGGGGGAAAAGTTTGGATTACTGTTGAATTTTTATAGAGAAATAATGTCACGTCAAATACTCTAGGATTACCACTTATAGCAGGGTTATCTAATCTTAAACTTATATCAGCATTAAAAATTAAGTTAACACCATCTTGAACAGCACCTAAAGGAATAGGATAAGAATTACTACTTAAAGCTATTCCCGAAACAGTATTATTGAATAAAACTTTAACAGGAGATGCATAAGTTAAAATCTGATTTGATGTTCTATTATACAATGCTGTATAATCTCCTACAGCCCCGGTATTAGAAGGTACAAAATCTTCAAAACTCATTGTGGTATCCCATGTAGCATTTGGAGCACTACCAAATTGAGTATATAAAATGGGTTCAATGCGTGTACCACCTCTAATAATATTTCTATATTGAACACCTCCTGCAGAAATAGTTTGTGTATTAATTAACATTCTTTCTCCAGATTCAAAAGTACCTCGAATGTCGTATAATGAGTTTTGTGTTGTGTTTGGAATAACAACAGTTCCATCAGACTTAATTAGATATAAAACATGAACTGCAGATGCGTTCATTCTTTCAGAAGGCCATCCTGAAATAGAGTCACAATAGGCAACCATTGTTTTTAAATCTTCTGCTGTAGGTGTTTTTCCATAAGTTCCAGTATCACCAGGTGTCCAAACATTTAATTTTTGTGATGTTGATTTACTTCCATCATAACGTGGGTTAACAACACGTTTAGAAGAATAATTTGAATCTTGAACTGCGGCTTTAAGGGCACTTCCACTAATTAACAAGTCAAAATTAACTGGGGTTAAAGTATTAGTTGAATAGTCTATATCCTCATAAATTGAATTTAAGCGAGCTTCTTCAACATTATTCATTACAGGATTAAAATTACTATAATAGTAATTAGGTTCTGAAATATATGGTTCAAAGATTGTTAATTCACAATTTGAAGAACTTACTGCTCTACTTTGGGTAACTAATAGACTACCACTAATATATGAAATGATACCAAAGCCGGTATTGCTACCTTGTAAGTATATTTGATCTCCTTGTAATCCATAATATGAAGATGAAATAGAATATGAATTACCAGTACTAACATTAATAGCCGCTAACGCACTAGTATTTCCTTGTCTTAATAATGTTAAATAAAAAGTTCCGGTTCCTCCTAATCCACCAACAGAAACAGATCCTGTAATGGATAATGGAGTATTTGGAGTATTTCCTAAAGTATGAATCCCGGTAGTGCTATTAAAATATCCTAAAGTATTTCCAGATACACTTCCATATGAGGTAATTGTATTAAGGCCTACGAATAAAGGAACCATATTTGCAGCATTAGAAGCAGAAACTGTATAATCAAAAACTTGGTTTGGATACCAAGATGATACATAAAGAGTATTTTGATTTAAATATTTTGCAGATTCTACTTTATAAAGATAGTAATTAGGCTGTTCATTTAATACCGTAACATCATATTGAATCCATATTTTACTTGAAAGTGGAGCAATTGGGGTATTAATTAAAATAGAATCTAATTGTCCTAAAGCAGTTGTATTATTACTTCCGCTACAATCAATTTTTGCTATTTTTAAATATTTTGGAGAACCTACTACGCTACCTAGGGTAGTTCCGAAAAATTGTTGGAAAAATAATATTTCACCATTTTGAGGTGAAGTAACATTATTTAAATATAAACCCTCAAATATGTTATTTTCATTAGATCCTGTACCATAGTAATATACTTGTTTATATGGGAATGATTCGTTTTGTAATGGATAGGGTTGAGCTAAACTTTGAGTAGTTACTGTTAAAACAGAACCGCTAAATTCACCATTGTAGAATTCATCTTGAGTACTACGTAACATAACTACAGAACCTGAAATAGTAGCAATACTTTCAGACCAACTTTGGGTTAAAAAGAATATATTATTAGGTCCTGTACCATTAGCTCCATAAGGTGAGGTTAAGATGCTATTGTAAGGATTAAATACTCCTGCAGGTCCTCCACTAAGGTTTTCTAAGGTTCCAGGTTGGTAGTCATTCCATTGAGGAGCTATAGTTCCAGAAACAACGATATTTTGAAAAGTAAATGGGATATTATTTTGAGAACCGCTAGTAGTATAAGCTATTGTAGAATGATTGTTTACTTGAGGTTCAGGGTATCTATTTCTTTCAAGAATATGTTGTTTAATTACAATACCAGAAGCAAGACTTGTACGTGCAGGTACAAAATCTTTAATCATTTTAAATAATGAATTATCAAAAAATTTAATTAAACGAACATAGTCATTTAAATCATAATTTGATATATATTTTTCAAAATACTCATCTCGTAAATTATCTAAAGAAGGATAAGATAAAGCAGATGAAGATCTAAATCGTGGATCGCCAATATATTCTCCAATATTAAATGCTTTAAGTTGATCCATTATATCCTCATTTACTTCGTTTTGAGGTGAAAATGCTACTTCAAGATAATTATTATTTGGAGTATAACTTTGGCTTATTTCTATATTTTGAGCTAAAGATCTAAATGTGGATAAAGTATCTCCGTTTGGAATGGTATCATTTTCTAATCTAATTTTATTAGAAACAGCATTTTTAATACCTACTATTGGTTGAGTATAGAAGAAATATTCTGTATTAGGGACAAATTTAGGGGGAAAATCAAAACCAAAACCATTTGTTCCTGAAATTGGGAGAAATGAACTAGTTAAAGACCAAGACCCTGTTACTTTAGGATGAATAGAGGTTGAACCTGTATATAATTCACCTCCTAAAGAAGCTCTAAACATTAACTCAGATGGAGGAGAATTGTTTGGGTCTGTATCAATAGGGTATGAAGTATAAGTCCCTTCAGTAGAATGAGGGTTCATAATATAATCAAGAAAAATATTTTTATCTAATACAGATGAATAATATCTTATTTCTTGTAAAGATCCTGAAAATGGATCATATAATTTGGACCCGTATGTATTTCCTCGAGCAAAATATGATGCTGTACTATTTTTCCAAGCACTATCATTTTCAATTACTACAGAGGAGGAATAAAATCCATATTTAATTCCATTGTCTCCTCCCTCATAAATTTTATTTCCAGCGTGTAATTCAAAAGTACCATAACCTTCATTTAGAGCTCTAGTTACCATTACTGGCCACCATCCTCCATCAAAAAATGGTAAATATATACTAGCAGATGAATTTGGATAATTTGTTATATCTGGGTAAAATATTAGATTTGCATATTGATAGTATGGGTCAATTATTGAACCTGAATAGGAACCACTAATATATCCAGATCCTGTATATTCTAAAACTATAGTTGAGGTTAAATCATTATACCATAAACTTTGAGAATATGGGATAGATCCTGTAGGTAATCCGTTTGTTTTAAATCTAAATTGAAGTGTATTTGGAACATTATCGAAAGAATTCCAATCAGTATTTACTGACCATGAAGATGAAATATAATTGCTTCCTGTAGTATAAAAAGCATAATTAAAAGTATTTTGCCAATAATCCCAATCATTATAATCTACTTTATCTTTACCTCCGTATTCATTAATTCTTAATACAGTATCAGGGATACCATAAGAAGTAATTAGCGTGCGTAAACCTGCTAGAGTACCTTTTGATTTAAGCAGGTATGGCAAATTATGGTAAATGCGTTTATATAGCGATTTATTCACATCATCTAACGGCATATAATCGTTTGATGCCGAAATTAGAGTATTAACATATTCAAATCCACTAGGAGTTGGAAGTGAACCTGTAATGTTTGGAAATGGAAATAAACCACCTTCAGGAGTTAAACCTATAAACGCAGTATATAAATCCTGAATAGAAAAATTATTTTGGTATAATTTAATTCCAAAGTCACGAATGGCATCGGCTACTATATCTTTTGAGATACCATATTCTAAACGATTATCTGCATTATATTTTTCAGTAACATCTTTATAATAAACCCAAATATTATCATAAAATTGACCCATCATATCAACGAAAATTTTATATGGTTCGTTGTTTGAATCATCTCTTAAGTATGCAGGTATCACATAATATAGATAATCTTTATTAGATTCATCATAAATTGATGCTGAGAGGATAATTCCTCCATAGTATGGGTTACTTGGATCATTACTACCAAACCAAGTTAATGCTTGAGTACTACCTGTTGTAGCTAATTGATATGGAGGTTGGGAATTGGTTTTAGGCCAAGCCCAAGATCCGGTTGAATAATATAAATAGTAATCATAAATATCAAAATTTGTAATAATATTATTTATATTAGCTTCATAAACTGCTTTACTGCTATTAACAGCTAAAGATGATGAAGTTGAACCGGTAATTTGAGTGTTTATAGTAGATAAAGAAGCAGAATAATTTTCTAATAAACTAACTTTATAATAAAAATTTTCTAAACGAGTTTGGACAGAACTAAAATGGATAAAATTAGAAAAATTGGTAAAATCAATGTTGATATCAATTTCTTTTTCTTCTAATAAACTACTTAACTGATTAAAAGAACTGGTTAAAGTGGTAGTAGTTAAAGTATCATAATTTAAAGCTATAGTAGAATTATTAACTTTATCTTTTAAATTTAGATTAAAATTAGGACCTTTAACAGGTACCGTATCTGTTATAATAATAGGAATATCAGGAAAAGTAACCTGGTATGCTAATGGTTCATCTAAAATAGTTATGATCCATAACTGGGAGTTGATATCAAATTGTTCTGGAAGGGGTTCATATAATTTGATTAAAATTGTTGGGTTTGTAGGATCTTGATTATCTAACTGAATGTTGTTAGCTATAGATAATACATTGTCGCTAAAATTTAAATAGAAATCTACAAAATATGAACTACTTTCTCTTAATTGAATAAAATTAGTTGTTTGTTCAACTATGTCTGCATCTGGAAGAGAAGTACTATCTAATCTAATTTCAGTTCTATCTGAGGATATTTCGGAAATGTAAAGTTGTTGGAGTTCTGAGCCTATTTGCTTGTTAAAGAAATTAAAATAGGTAATATATGTTCCTTGATCATAGCCGGAATCAATGAGTATTGTTTCAGGATCAATTTCAATTTGAGAAACAATGTTATTTGAACCTGCTGATTGGCCATTATTTAAAATAGTATATTGAGAAAAATTATAGTCTGAGGAGAGTATATTTTGGTTATTATCATAGATAAAAAATTCAATATAACTACTAGAAGATAAAAAAGTATTTACATCAAAAGATGTTATTAATACTATATCTTGAGACATGTAATTTTGAGAGACAAATTGTTGAGAATCTATTTGTATAACTTCTGCAGCCATTATTGGGTAAGTGTTGTTCCTGTTTGTAATTCTATAACTTGTTTTTGGGTATCAAGCAAATCCGTTCTTAATTGAGCTATTTCATTTTGTAATGCTATTATCTCATCTTGATTAGCGTCAAAAGCAATATATTCACTACTTTTTTTAATTAAGTATTCATGTGAATTAGTTACACCAAGTTCAGGTATTTGATAAAATAATTCATTGTACATACTAAAAAAATCATTTATAGTTGGTTGTTGGTTAATCTGTTCTTGAATTGTTTGAACACCTAACTGTTTAAAAGACGTATCTATTACTCTAGTATACTGTACTTTATCAAATACTTGTTTGTTCAGATTTACACTTTCACTCATCCATTTACAACTTTAAAGTAATAGTCATCATCAAAAATTATAGTAGAACCATTAATATTGGTTTTTATCAAAATAGCATAATATCTTTCAGGTTCTAATCCACTCATATAAACATCAAAATAATTTCCATTTGCATTGGAACTGATTTGGGTATAATTGTCATCGAAGTTAACAACATATTCATTAGTAGCCAAGTCTTTTATTGCATAATATGAAGAAGTTGGTAAATAATTTAAATTAGTAAACAATGAAGACGTTTGATATGCTCTAGGAGGGTATAATGGACTTACATTTACATGAAATCTATTTTTACTAGTAGGATAAAATACACCAGGATTTTCAGATAAAGACATTTTTATATCAACTGTGTTTACAATGCTACTAGTTGCCGAACCTGTTAATACTGTATTAAAATCATTCCACCTAAATTCTAAGCATGGAGGATAAATCGTATTTGTATCAACACTATAAAATTTAAAAATAGGTTGAACATATTGACTTGTATTAAATTCTTGAGAACCAGTTAATTTAATTATAAATCCATAATTTGGAATTACACTATTAATCCAATTATTAACAATGTTACTAACATTAGCTTCAATGTCTTTAACATCACGTAAACCAAAAGATGAACTTGCTGATCCTGTGTATGTAGATGAATTTATTACGTAAAAAGGGACTACATAACTAGCAGTAACATATGATGTTCCTAAAGCATCATAGAACCAATTTCCACCTCCAGCACCTCCATAAATGTTACTAAATGAGCTAGTATAGAAAATAGCCCCGGATGATCCTGAGTAATATCCTGTAGGGCTCCAAGGTCCTGAGCCGTTATAGTTTGAATAGGTCCAAGAAGCACCATCTGTTGCTTTTGGATTATCTAAATAATACCCTGTACCATTATTCCAAGATTGGGCTAAAGGATGTATTGATAAAGCAGTATTTTGATTAAGTCCTTGAGCTTCAGCTATAAAATTTTTAAGATATATAGAATAAGAATTACCATTAATTTTATCATTAATGATATCTTGAATTTCTGTTTGATCAAATTTAATTAAATATCTTGCTACTCCAGGATCTCCACTTATGTCTAATTTGTTAGAAACTTCTAAAATAGCATCTAACCCCGTATTCATTGTTGGGTATGTAGAATATAGAGTAGTATCTTGGGTGGGGAATATTTTATAAACAGCCATTAGGGTATTTTATTATAAATATAGAATTATAAAGGAACTACTTTACCTTTAATATCTTGATTTGGGTACTTTACTTCAAATATGCTAGGATCTAAAGATGGATAAATTACATTATTTTGTGTAGCAGATGAAATATCATAAGCATATGGAGAATATCCTGAAGTAGTTCCTGCTTTATTAGATATAGAGATACTTTTAACTGTTTGGATACCTTTGATTTTGTCTAATAAAATATACAAATCTCTTAACATTATAGGTTGATTAAGTTGCCATTTATCTAAAGCAAAATAATCTTGTAGAGCTGCAATACAAGATAATAGTATTTCACTATTATTATATTCAGGTAATACTATAATTTCAAAATCTACACCAATGTTTATAATATAAGCATCTCTAATTTCAATACTATCTCCAATCATTCTGTATTGAGAAAGATATGTTCTTAAATTATTTTTTAGTGTTTCAGTAGCGTAATCTAATTGACCTTGAGAATTTAACGATAAAACATATAAATTTAATGTTTCTATAGTTGAAACTTGATTATCTGTTAATTTAGGTTGTTCAATATAAGCTTTAGAAACAGCACCATAATCAGAAGGCATACTTAAAGCTCTGATTAAATAATCATCTGCAGTAACTGATCTTTTTTGAGAAGCAACAAGGGCTAAAGTATTTTGACGAATTTCTTCTAATGTATCTCCTCCTCTTCCCCCAGAAGCAGCATCCGGATTATTTACGGCTAATGAATTAAATACATAATTAGAAGTAACAGCATTTAAATTAAAATTGTTAAATTTAGAATTAGCAGTATTTAATTGAGTTAATGTATTAGCTAATGAATTTGAATTAACCCCTCCACCTGTTAAATATCTAACAGTTAAGGTAGTACTAGAAGGAGAAATTCCATATGTTCCTGTATATAAAAAATTAACTGGGGAGTATGCTACAGTTAATTTATCTTTTTTAAAAGGTAATCCTAAACCAACATTATCAGCATTTGGAGTAATTTCTTCTGTTATATCCGAGGGATTCCCTGAGCCAAATTGGATTTGTAAATTAGAAAGAGATGTAAAACGAGTTGCAAAACGTTTTGCTACTTTTCTTAATCTTAATAAAAAAGGAGTATCATCAGTTTTATTAGGATTATTTACGTTAGTATTTTTAATAGGATCTAAAACCATTTCTTGCCCTAAATGATCTACTTCGTACCACTTATTCCCATCAGAATCAACAATATCTAAAATTTTAATAATATTTTGGGCTTGAAGATTTATTGTTTGGAAGGGTTGAGGGGAGGTAAATGTAAATGTTGCAGTATTAATAGTAGCAGAAATAGCATTTCTACTCTTTTTTAGTAGAAAATATTGGGGAGAATTACCAGAAATTTGATAAACTGAAATCTCTGTTGGGTCTTGGGAACTTGAAATTGAAAAGTCTATTTTATCCTGGATTAAAAAAGAGGCTCCATTTTGGGAAGTTACTGTTGTATTTTCTCCAATAGTAACAGCATAATCGTAATCAGGAACTGCAATATTACTTACATTTTTAGCAGGTAATTGTTGATAAAAATCAACTGTTACTTGAGCAACCCCAGTTGTTTTTGGTGTATAACCAAACATGTATGCTAATTCAAATACATTATTTGTTTGTTGAGCATATTGAACAAAGGTTTCTTGAAATTGATTATCTAAATAAAAACTTAAAACATCCCCTACATAAGAAGCTTGTTCCATAAACATCATTCCAGGTGATGCTGGAGAGAAATCAGTATAGGTTTGAGGGAAATATGTTCTAGAAAATTCTATTAAACGAGATCTGAATTGGGAGAAATCACGATTAATATATCTTATATCCCTATTAGTAGTAGCCATTTTATAATGTTATTGTTAAAGTATTATTTATATTAGAATTAGCAACAGAGTATTTTAATTGAACTGTTAACGTATTATTATCGGGATCTTGTAGAATTTCTAATGAACTTATGATTATGTTAGGAAATACAGATTCAATATTTAAATTGATTTTAGATTCTAACCCTATTAAAGTTCCTTCAGATATTTGTTCAAATAAAAATGCTCTTAAACCACCTCCAAATGTTGGATTTAATGGTAATTCTCCGGGATTCGTAAGGAAATAATTAATTAAATTATTTTGAATGGCTTGAGATGTTAAATAATTAGAAGTAAAAACAGAAGACCCATTAAAAGGTAAATTTACCCCAACAGCAACGTTAGGATTTAAATCAATTGGGTTTATCTGTTGGGGATTAAACGGCATTATTTAGTATTTAATAAACTCATAATTTGGTCCATTCCTAATTCACCGGCGCCTAAATTTCCATTTATAGGATCACTTACTTGTGGTCGGAATGATTGTTGAACATCATTGGAAGTAAAACTTAAAGCTGTTTCACCTAGTGCTTCAGCATATTTTGATCTAAAGTCTATTGAAGGAGGAGCATAAGATGGTTTTGGGTTTTGTGTAGGAGGAGTGTATGATTCTCTAACTATTTGTTTAGGTGACTTTACTGCTTCCAATAAAATATCCTTTAATTCTTCCTGAATTGCTTCCCTTACGGCTTCTTTAATTAATTTTTTAAAATCTGTACTTTTCATATGATTATAAATATTTGGTTAATCTGCTTTTAAATTGTTTTGTTGAATATAAAATACTAGTTCATCGATTAATATCTGA
>Ga0181348_1000606_pt1 | contig 15716 bp, 17 predicted proteins | sample Su13VDMM110DN_FD_130092 | JGI IMG/M metagenome (GOLD analysis project Ga0181348, IMG submission 130092) | Freshwater viral communities from Lake Michigan, USA - Su13.VD.MM110.D.N | ecosystem: Environmental > Aquatic > Freshwater > Lake | place: USA: Michigan | collected 2013-07-16
AACAACCAAATCACCCACGTTTGGTTACACCAGAAGGAGAGAGTGCGCTAATGAACACAGATTCACAACCCAAGAAGTCATTGTCCCGCAAGAGGCAATTGATGAAGAACGAAGAAACCATCTCGCTAATAACCAAGAACGATTGGAATCCTTTCGAGCGGGCAGACCCAAAGCTGTTAGAAAAAGTAACGCAAGAATTTACTAAACAACGAATTAAAAACCAAGGAGAAGCACTACTATGAAAAACAAACAACCACTCAAGATCACAGACAAAACTAGCGCAGGGCTTTGTGACGCCTTGTTCGAAGAATTTGATTTACTACGCAACGGACTAAGCGATTCGCACCGAGCGTCAGCAGTCGCTAAGTTGGCTGTGCAGATCATTAACACAAAGAAGTTAGAGATTGAAGCGGCAGCATTTCATAAGGCTGGCTTGCGCTTCGTACCTCTGGCGTTAACGGCTAACGGCATACCAATAGGTAAAGAGTATGAGCACGCAAGCGTTTAAGTTTATGCAAGCGGTTGACAGACCACATGTGCACGGCGAAGTAAGACAGAAGATACTGTCTTTGGTGAAAGAGATTGACGCCTTGTACAAACAACACATATGCGCTCCAACAAACAAAGTGTGTGACATATGTGGCGGGGGCGACACCAGCCCCTCTCACAAGGTAAAAGATGTTGTTCATGGTTATGAGCATCGTGAGCATGTGTCCCCACACCTTTGTTACGGACACTCTTCTGGTTGGAGAACTTCCTATTCACACTTTGAGATCAACAGGAAAGCGCACCTACTCGGGTTGCGACGTCGGCACTCAAATCCAGATCAACGACTACAAACAGTAATTTCTATACACAACACTGTTTTTGAAGAGCCTGTGCTATCCGATGAAGAGATAGACTTGCATTTCGCACAGTATCTTGCTAACCAATTACGGAAAGCATCAACAATTTAAGGTCGGAGTATTCATGAAAGCAACGCATGCAAGCCTTGTAGATGCGAACATGTTTTGCTGGCGGTATAGGTCTCCGACACGATAGAGAACTGCCTATACTGCCCGCTCTTAGCCACGACTGAGGGGGCGTGGAATCTACATCACCCCCTCACCATTTAAGGAAACACATGACACCCGAAGTCAAAGTTAAGAAACAAATCAGGAAGATACTAGACACGACACGCGTGTACTACGCGATGCCGATCGGCACGGGCTATGGGGCGTCAGGTGTACCAGACTTTCTTGCTTGCTGTGAAGGTAAGTTCATTGGCATCGAAGCCAAGGCAGGCAAGGGAAAGACAACAGCACTACAAGAACACAACCTACAACGTATTAGAGAGAGTGGAGGATTAACAATAGTTGTAAACGAATTAAACATTAACGAACTAGAGGAATTGATATGCGAAATACAAAAGAAATAACAAAAGGGGTGCTTGACTTCAACGCCAAGATAGACAAACTCAGCGCAGACCAACGCGAACACCTACGCAAAGCCATTGAGGGGTTAGTCGAGTGCTGTATAGATGGGACACGGCATGCTGTGGTTGTGTTGGGCAAAGACGATGACCCCCGCGCTGAGGTGCTCACCATTAACTGCAACGAGATGGATGCCGCCTTTATGCTGAGTTGTTTGACAGAGACATTCATGTCGGCTAACTTAGAAGATGCGCCAGCCAAGGAGAGATTTAATTGAAACCATTCGATCAGATATTAACCATTGACTTTGAGACACGTTGGTCAAAGAAAGACTACACACTATCGAAGTTAACAACCGAGGAGTACATTCGTGATAAAAAGTTCATTGCGTTCGGCGCTTGTGTCCATGTATACGGAAGCGGAGACAATATTAGATGGATTAGCGGAAGAGACTTACCTGAGTTCTTTTCTGGAGTTGACTGGGGACGAACCGCAGTGCTTGCGCACAACGCACAGTTCGATGTATCCATTATGGAGTGGCGATACAACGCCCGTCCCGCATTCATCTTCGATACGCTATCGATGGGACGCGCTCTACGAGGCGTGGAAGTTGGTAATAGCCTCGCCAAGTTGGCGTATGACTTCGGGTTGCGACCTAAAGGAACTGCCGTACATAGCACAGACGGCTTGTCGAAGTTGGATGCAACCATTGAGCGAGAACTCGCCGAGTACTGTGCGCATGACGTGTACCTGTGCGAAGAAATATTCAAACGATTCATTGAAGGCTATCCAAAATCCGAACTGCGTTTGATCGACATGACGCTGAAGATGTATACACGTCCTCAGTTAGAACTTGACCCAACCATGCTACAAGATGCGATAGACAGGGAGAAAATAGAACGTGAACAACTACTTCAACGCCTTAACATTACAGACGCTGACCTCTCTTCCAATCCAAAGTTTGCCCAACTACTTACGACCCTCGGCGTTGCGGCACCGACAAAGACAAGTAAAACCACTGGCAAGCAGACACTTGCGTTGGCGAAGAATGACGCGCTCTTTCAGCAACTCCTCAACAGCCCAGTCGAAGAGGTCAGGCTTCTTTGTGAGGCTCGTCTTAAAGTTAAGTCAACAACAGAGCGCACGAGAGCAACACGCTTCCATGAAATCAGTCAACGAGGAAAGTTACCAGTACCTCTGTCTTATTACGGGGCGCAGACCGGACGTTGGACTGCAAGCAAGGGCTCTGCAATCAACATGCAAAACCTCAAGCGTGGCTCATTCCTACGCAAAGCGATTATGGCTCCCGAGGGCTACCAACTTGTAGTCGGTGACCTCTCACAGATTGAACCGCGAGTACTTGCGTGGCTTTCAGACTACGAAGACATGCTCGACATCTTCCGCAAAGGTAGTGACCCTTATGCCGCGTTCGGTGCTCAGATGTTTAACATTCCCAATCTCACAAAAGAAACGCATCCCGATCTACGGCAGTCTGCGAAGTCAGCGCTACTTGGTTGTGGCTACGGGCTTGGTTGGGCGTCGTTCGCATCGCAACTGCTGACAGGTTTCCTCGGTGCCCCGCCGGTCATGTACAAGAGAGACTTTGCTAGGCAACTAGGCGTAGACAAAGACTACGTCCACAGGTTTGTGGAGTGGTACGACAACGAGTCTAAGCTGTTAGGCATACCGCACACCTGCACTGTCAACGAACTGCTAGACCATGCGGTTGCCGCAAAGAGAATCATAGACACCTATAGGGCTACAGCCTACCCTGTGGTGGGGTTCTGGAGCATGTGTTCGGAGTTGTTGGTAACGTCTTTGGTAGAAGGAAAGGAGCACACATACAAGTGTTTGACATTTAAAAAGGGTGCTATAGAATTACCAAACGGCATGTCTTTGCTGTACCCTAATCTGCGACAAGTCAAGGACGAAGAAGGCAAGAAGCAGTGGGTGTACGGCGAGGACGCAACTAAACTGTACGCTGGCAAGATCACGAATAACGTAACACAAGCGTTAGCGCGTATTGTCATGACGGACGGCATGTTAAGGGTAGCAAAGAAATACCCAATCGTAGGTACTGTGCATGATGAATTGATTGCGCTTGTGCCTGATGAAGAAGTAAAACACGCTAAGACTTGGGTCTTGGCGCAAATGACTATGGAGCCAAGTTATATGCGAGGCATCCCATTAGACGCTGACGGTGGCGCCCATCGTAGATACGGAGAAGCAAAACAATGAAGATACCAAAAGAAATTACCATTGGTCGCAAGACCTACACGGTGCAGATGAACGACAACCTCATCAACGGCAGACAGATGGGTCAGATTGACTACAACAATGACGTCATGAAGATCGTTACACACGCCACATACAAGCGCGGTAACGGCACCGAGGTGCACATCAAGTTCTCTGACGAAGAGGTAAGCGACACATTCTGGCACGAGTTAACGCACGGCATACTGCATGAGATGAGTCACCCGCTACGCGACAACGAGTCGTTCGTTACCAAGTTTGCAAACCATTTATCGCACGCTATCAACACAGCCAAACTATGAAAAAGTCCGCATGGTCACACTCCTCCCTCAAAGACTTTGAGGGCTGTGCTAGGCGCTATCACGAGGTCAAGGTCTTAAAGAACTACCCGTTCACACAGACGGAGGCAACGCGTTACGGCAACCAAGTCCACGAGTCGTTAGAACTCTATGTGCGTGATGGGAAACCAATACCGCCTGAGCACTCGCAGTTTCAACCTATCGTTGATGCGTTGCTAAAGAAAGATGGACGTGTGATTGCTGAGTATGAGATGGCGTTGGACATTGACTTGAACATCGTGGGATGGAAAGACAAGAATGTATGGGTGCGTGGCATTGCGGATTTACTAATCATCGATGACGAGAACTTGACTGCGTGGATAGTCGACTACAAAACAGGTAACAACAAATACCCAGACAGAGAACAGCTAACGCTGATGTCGTTAATGGCGTTTCAACATTTCCCCCATATCCGCAAGGTGAACTCAGCACTATTGTTTCTCGTAAAGAACGACATGGTGCGTGCGCAGATGATGCGTGAGCAAGCCGAAGCAGAGTGGTGGAAGTACCGAGAGAGATATGCCCGACTAGAGGCATCGTTTAGTAACGACGTATGGAATCCAAACCAGACGCCCTTGTGCGGTTGGTGTCCTGTGAAGACATGCGAGTTTCACCCAAAACATTAGGAGAAGTAATGAGCCTTTATCCCCCGCATGAATTTCAGATGTCGCCTACGCTGTGCCACATCTGTCACGGAGAAATTAGAGAAGACCAACACGGCATCGAGCACAGTGGACACGGACAGATGTCCCAGTCTACAAACCCTGTCTTTCGGAAAGCATTTCCAAACGGATGGGTGGACGGGTTTACCACTGCATGGTTTCATCCTGAGTGTGCGACAGTTATGGCGTTGCGTCTGTCTTATGATGTGATGCGCATCAAGAATTTGCCAGACCAGCCCAGTCGTGTAGTCGACGAACTTCAAGACCTAGCCAAAGTTAACCAAGTTAGATAAAGGAACATCATGCCTTATAAAAACCCCAAAGACCGCGCTTCCTACGCAAAGTACGAACAGCAACCAGAGATTATTAAAAAACGTTCAGAACGCAACAAAGCCCGAGCCCTGTTAATGAAAGAAGGAAAAGTACATAAAGGAGATGGAAAAGATGTCGATCATAAGAAACCCCTATCTAAAGGAGGCGCAACAACAAGAAGCAATCTCCGCGTTAAGTCTGCAACCGCAAATAGAAGTTTTGCGCGTAAGTCCGATCACAGCATCAAATAGCGCGCCGAATCGTTGGCCCGAGGTACAGACAAACTGTATAGAGATTAAGGAGCACGAGGCGTTTAACACGCCCATCAACACGCTTCTTGATCTCTGGCTAACTCGTTATGGTAATGAATGGATTGACTTAGAAGATATTGAGAAGGATGAGTTCTTCGCTATTGCTTACAAAAGACTCAAACAAATGGGGGAACTAGAGCAACACTATCTAACCGATAGAGCGCGATACGTATGTAGAAAACCGGAATAAATAAAGGAGAAGTAAATGAAGATGAAAGAACAAGAGTTGATGCACGAAGATTTTCAACGGCAGATGAAGGCGAAATTGTTAGCAATGAAACCCAAAGCGCGTATGCAGTCAGCACCACAGAAACCAGAATTTAATCCAAACAAACACGAGGCGTGGTCAATATCTTTGTCGCAACTTGTTAATTTGTGGCAAGCAAAGTATGGCGATACATGGGTGGACGTCTCTGATCTCGATGATGACTTTTGGCCCGAAGCATCTGCGCGTTTGCACCTAAATTACAAGATGGAGACGTACGACAGAGAAAACACACCTTGGGCTCGGCTGAAGGAAGATGCGTAATGGAAATCATTGAAGACAAGGCGTTGCTGTTACGCACACGCAACCCACACAAGTTCAACGTCATACCCAAACACAAAGTTGTCGGTGAAGAGAACGGCATCTATGAGATCGCTGTGTACTGGGGGCTTGATGAGGTGCGCGTATTAAAGAACCTTGGTGTGAAGAACGTGCCCTCGCCTATCACTAGGCGCTACACATGGGCTGGGCGTTACAAGCCTATGGCGCATCAGATCGAGACGTCTGCTTTCCTCACAATGAATCGCAGAGCGTTCTGCTTCAATGACCCCGGCACTGGGAAAACTTTATCTGCGCTGTGGGCGGCAGACTACTTAATGAATCGTGGCGATGTTCGTCGCGTGCTTATCTTGTGTCCGCTATCAATCATGCACAGCGCTTGGATGGGGGACATTGGTAACAGCGTCATACATCGTTCAGCAGTTGTGGCGCATCACGCGCAGTCAGCACGTCGCATTGAAATGATTCAGCAAAAGTACGAGATCGTTATCGCCAACTACGACGGCTTGAACTTAATTGCAAACGAGATCAACAATGATGGGCGCTTTGACTTAGTGATAGTCGATGAAGCCAACGCATACAAGAACCCAAGCACACGCAGATGGAAAGCATTAGCGTCAATCATCAAGCCGGAGACATACCTGTGGATGATGACGGGTACTCCTGCTTCGCAGTCACCAGTTGATGCGTATGGTCTTGCACGCTTAGTTAATCCAAGTGGTGTGCCTAAGTTTCAAACTGCGTGGCGCGACAAGGTCATGAACAAGATCACCATGTTCAAGTGGGCACCAAAGCCAGACGCAAGAGAGAAAGTGTTCATGGCACTTCAACCAGCAATACGCTACACAAAAGCACAATGCCTTGACTTACCTCCTGTGATCACGGTGACGCGTGAGGTGCCTATGACACCGCAACAAAACAAATACTACCGACTGCTTAAAGAGCAGATGCTTGCACAGGCGGCGGGTGAAACGATCAGCGCAGTCAACGCGGGTGTGGTGGTGAGTAAGTTGTTGCAGATCAGTTGTGGTGCCGCGTATACAGACGATAGGGAGGTTGTTGAGTTCGATGCCGCGCCAAGATTAAATGTGCTTGGCGAGATACTAGAAGAGACATCGAGGAAAGTGATTATTTTTGCTTTGTTTCGCTCAAGCATTGAAACTATCGTCACGCACCTAACCAAGCAAGGCTATGGCGTAGGGCAGATTCACGGCGACGTAACTGCTACCAAGCGCGGACAAATCATTAACGACTTTCAGACTACCGACAACATACGCGTACTGGTGTTGCAACCACAAGCAACGGCTCACGGGATTACCCTAACTGCCGCTGACACAGTTGTGTTCTTCGGTCCGTTGATGAGCGTTGAGCAGTATGTGCAGTGCATAGCACGCGCCGATCGTAAAGGTCAAGATTCCGACAAAGTTACTGTGGTACATATTGAGTCAAGCCCGATTGAGAGAAAACTTTTCAAGGCGATGAACACAAAAGTTAACGACAGTATTCTTTTGACTGACATGTTTGCAGAAGAACTGCGAGGTTAAAAATATTTTTAAAGAAAGGAGTTGCATTGGACAAAACTGTGTGTATGATGTCAAACACTAGACAGATAAAAGGAGAAGCAAAATGACAGAAATAGACGATGAAGTCGAGGCAAAGCCCTCGCTCGATGCGGAGGAAATCGCCTCTGTACCGATGGATAAGTTAGCCAAGGTCTATCGCAAGATGGCTACTAAGATTCAGCAGTTGACCCGAGAGTACGAGACAGAAGTTGAGGTTATTAAATCGCAACAAGAAGTCGTAAAGATCGCACTCAAAGATCAGATGTTGAAACTAGGTGTGAAGTCTGTACGCACAGACCAAGGCACAGTAGTGTTGTCCACAGTGACAAACTACAACACACAAGACTGGGACTCGTTCAAGGAGTTCATGAAACAGTACGACGCGCTTGACTTAGTTCAACAACGCATATCGCAACTCAACATGAAACGTTTCTTAGAAGAGAACCCCGGAGTTGTACCCCCCGGCCTTAACTCGATGACCGAGTATGGCATTTCAGTTCGTAAACCAACCAAGTAATTTTAGGAGAAAAAACAATGAGCAATGTTGCTGTATTTAACCCGTCCCAAGCCCCCGCGTTCGCAAAGAATCGCGGGCAGTTATCTGCCGTAGCCAGAGCCTTAGCGGGTGGCGGTGCTGGCGCTGGTAGTAAGCGTATCTCTATCAAGGGCGGTGTGTTCCGCTTAGTCGCTGGTGGCAAAGAAGTTGCCGCGATTGAAGAACGCTACCTCGACGTGGTGGTTGTGAACGCCGCCCCCAAAGTAAGCCGTGTGTGGTACGCAAAAGCGTACGACGGCTCAAGCGCTATTGCGCCAGACTGCTGGTCACAAGACGGTGATAAGCCTGCCGCTGATGCAGAGAACCCACAAGCATCTACCTGTGCTGCGTGCGAAAAGAACGTTGCGGGCTCTGGTCAGGGTAATAGCCGTGCTTGCCGTTACCAGCAACGTCTTGCTGTAGTGTTGGCTAACGATATGGATGGAGACATTCTTCAGTTGACCGCCCCTGCCACATCGGTGTTCGGTAAGGAAGACGGAGACAATCGCCCACTTCAGGCGTACGCTCGTTGGTTGACTGCGCAGAACATTGACCCAAGCGAGGTCATCACCCGTATGCGCTTTGACACCAAGTCAGAGTCACCCAAGTTGTTCTTCAAGACCATGCGTTGGTTGACTGAGGACGAGAACGAAGTTTGCCAAGCCAAAGGTGCCACACCCGAAGCCAAGAACGCTATCACAATGACTGTCGCAAAGATGGACAAGGTAGCCGCTCCTGTTGAGGAAGAAGCCCCAGCCCCTGCGCCAAAGGCAAAGAAAAAAGCTGATCCAGTGGAGGAAAGCGACGAAGAGCCAGTTGTTCGTAAGGAAGAGAAGAAGCCAAGTGCCGTGCCCGCCAAGAAAAGCAACCTAGCCGCTATGGTTGATGATTGGGACGAGAACGAGTAATGGCTTACTCACCACAAATCATAGACACCGTTAAGAAAGCGCCTAAGACTTTGGGAAACCAACTTGGGCGTTGGGCGGTACACCTTGATTTCCCCGTGACTAAGATTGCTATGGCTACTGGTGCATCGCGCCAGTCAGTCTACAACTGGTTTGCGGGGGGTGAGGTCTTCGTGGCGTATCGACCTGTGGTTGAGGCGCTTCTCTCTATACTAAAAACTTCGCCTAATGCTGACGTGGCGTGGAGATCAACATGCAAAACCTTCGACCTGACACCCTGACTGACAATGAGCTACTACGCTACGCGCTACTGGAAAACCCTAAAGGTCTGTCTGAGTCTTGGGGCAACGTGTTGCTACAACGCATGGCAGTCTTGATAGATCAGAACGACACGCTTCTCAGCGCACAAAACAAGATGTACGAAGACGCCTTTGAAGAAGGCTTTGCCGCTGGCGTAGCAGTAGCCAAACAATAACCAAAGGATACACATGACACCCGCTGATTTTCTAGCGGTGGTTTTGCCGTCCTCTGGCGAAGGCCTCTATTGCGCGGTAGAACTCACAAAAAAGAAGGAACACTTCTATGCAGACAACCTTGCTGACATCGTTGCCAAGGTAGACGCTTGGCATAAACTGAACTACGACTGCTTCTATGCAGTCTCCACATTCGACGAGAAGCGCGGCACGGCTAACGCCCAGTTCGTTCGATCGTTCTTTGTGGACTTGGACGGCTATGCCAGCAAGAAGGAAGCGGCACTAGCGCTGGACGCGTTCTTGGACAAGACTGGGTTTAACAAACTCGGCAACCCTTGGGTGGTGGACTCTGGCGGTGGACTACATGTCTACTGGCCTTTGGTGGACTCCCTACCCGCATCTATTTGGCAACCACTTGCAGAGAACCTAAAGGAACTGTGCAAGCAAGAAGGGTTCAAGATAGACGAGGCTGTGTCCGCTGACTTAGCCCGTATCCTACGGGTGCCTGAGACAACCAACTTCAAGAAGAAGTACACGACGCCGCGCCCTGTGCGCATACTGCAAGAGGGCGATGTCTTTAATCTGGAGGACTTCTCCAAGGTCTTGTATGGCAACCTAGTTGCCCCTGTCATGCCCACACCAAGTGAGCAGATTGAGGGCACACGCCCGAGCCGTAAGCCTGATGCCAACCAAGTCAAACTGGTGGAGAACAGCATCACATTGTTTGCCAACATCCGCGCCAAGGGTTGCGGTCAGATCGACGACTACATAGCGACAGCCACAGAAGACGGCAAAGAACCTGTGTGGCGTGGCATCCTGTCATGGGCACAGAAGTGTGCAGACGGCATGGAGCATGCGATTGAGTTAAGCAACATGCACCCATACCCGATGGAGCGCATGCACCAGAAGCTGTCTGAGATTAAAGGTCCGTATGCCTGTGCCAAGATAGACAGGGAGAATCTAGGGGTTTGTCCTAACTGTCCGCACTGGGGCAAGATCACCAACCCGCTCATCCTTGGGCGTGAGATTCAGACCGACAACACCGAGAAGACCATTTCGCTTGAGACGTTTACGCCTGAGCCGGAGAACTTTGAGGAAGACTTCGACGCTGACTTTGAAGAGATAGGTGCCAAAGACACAGCGCCAACCATCACCCGCCCCGTGCCCCCACGAGGCTTTAGTTATGGCAAGACTGGTGGTATCTATCGCACGCTTGAGGAGAAAGACGGCGAGGGCAAGAAGATAAGCAAAGAGGTGCAGATACTTGGCTACGACTTGTTTGTGGTTGACTTGCTCAAGCAGGAGAACGACCATTTGATTCACATGGCGGCTGTACGCCCCGAGGGCGTGATAACTCTTAACTTCCCACAGCGATCAATCGTGAGTAAGGACGAGACTCTCAAGTGGCTGGCTAGTCAGAACATTGTGGCTGGCGGCTTTCACCAAAAGAATCTGTACGACTATGTGCTGGCAAGCGTAGAGAAGGCCTCAATGGAAAAGAAGGCTATCGTCGTGCCGTTCCAATGTGGTTGGCAAGAGGATATGTCGTTCGTCTACAACAACCGCGTGTTCACCAAAGACGGACGCGAGACTCGTATCCCCATGCCGGGGCTGGAGAACATCAACCGCAACACCAACAGCAAGGGTACGCTTGATGGGTGGCGCGAGGTCTGGGAGATATTCAAGTCCAAGAAGATGCACCATACGCTGGCGTCTTGTGCTGACTCGTTTGGCTCAACTCTGATGAAATTCACTGAGTACGAGGGCTTCATGTGGCACATCGGCTCACGCCAATCAGGCACGGGCAAGTCGCTGACATTGAGCGCCAAGGCTGGCGTATGGGGTCACCCCGTGCGCTACCGCACAGGTAAAAGCACCTCCCCTGTAGCCATGATGCAACGCGCTGGCTTACTGAACAGTATGCCTTTGCTGATTGACGAGATCACCAGCCGGAGCCGTGCAGACATGGAGTGGGCACCAACTTTCATCTTTGACTATGCCGAGGGTCTGGGCAAGGAGCGGATGGAGGCTGGCTCTAACAAAGAGCGTATCAACCACAGTACATGGGCGGCTACGGGCACGATGACTTCCAATGTGCAGTTGCTCGACTACATGGCGGGGGCTAGGACTTACAGTTCCAACGGCGAGTTAAACCGCATGTTGGAGTGGAACCCTACAGAAGAACTAAAGTGGACGGCAGAGGAACGCGAGAAACTCAGGGGGCTGAAGCAGAACTACGGCGTTGCTGGAGAGGCTTGGGTTCGTTGGCTCGTCACTCACCAAGACGTTGCCAAGAGAATGTTGGCTAAGGTTGACGCACGGCTCAAGGAGATCATGGAGTTTGCGGACTTGGAGCGTTACTGGCACGCTGGGTGCACAGTTACTGTAACGGCGGCTATTCTGCTCGGACCAAAGTACGCCAACATTATTGAGTTGCCGATTGAGGGCATCATTGAGTCCTTGAAGAAAGTGGTGGAGAACGCCCGCGCCAAGTTCAAGAGCAACGTCCGCACAGCCGAGGACATCCTCAACGCCTACACCGGCAACAACTACGGCGGCTTCGTCATCATCAAGCGCAACGAAGAGAAGCGCATCCTTGCCTCATGGGGTAGCGGGGAGACGATCGACAAGTCGATTACAAAGACAAAGGTGCTGGGCAGGGTAGAGCATGATCTCTTAACTCCGGGGTACATCGAGTACTACATCGAAGAGCAGTTGCTTAAACAACATTGCGTCGACAGGAGTTACGGGTACGACGACTTCAAGGAGCAGTTGGAGCAAATGTTTACCGTGCACTACGTCAAGAAAGATATGCTGGCGCGGACAAACGGCCCGAGTATGCGGGTCAACGTCATGCACATAAGTTGTAGATCGGACATCGTGGATGAAGTCAACCTATCCGTTGGACAACCTAAAGCTGGGTGACAGCTTCTTTGTAGCGGGACTAGACGTAGATGGGATAAAAGAGCGTGTGCTCAGCGCCACGCTCCAACATCGCTACAAGATGAAAGCTACTGTGGGCATCTACGATGGGTTCATTGGAGTCCGGTTCACCCGCATCGGCAACTTACATCGCTTTAGGGTAGAACCTTACTAGCATCTAGTGACTTCTCAACCATGCGTGAGAACTGAATTTTGGCTTGGCGCACATCATCCAGTTTTTTACGCTGGGCTTCTGACGACATGTTAGAGGCTCTAATGGCTTGCTCCATCTGGGTCAAGTCTTTCATAGTGGAGGTGTACATATCTGCAACCTCTGCCGCCACGTACTCGTTACCACGAGTATTAACAAGTTCCAACGCTCTGGCTTTATCACCTCTGTTTATTGCTTCGTTTACAGAGGCCTCTACCTTTTTGTACTCGCCCATGCGGTCGTACATGCGGTTGATAATTGCACCAGCATCGTTCGGTTGGAACGCTCCGCCAACAACAGGCATCACGGACAGACGCTTATACGCGCCTTCTGGTCCCTCTCGCTTCGGCACTCCCATACTCACAGCTTGTAAGAACGCTAGTCCCATAGTACCGGTATAGCCTTGAACTAATTGTTCTAGTACTACTGGCGAAACGCCTGCAACTTTGCCAGCCATTTTGGCGACTTCAGTTGTGTTAGCGCGGAACTGATCTTCTGGCAACAACATTTTTTCACTCGCTGACAAGATGTCGCGTCCTGTGTAGAACGACTTGCCGAGCCCTGCCTCGATGGCGGGGCGCATTGCCTGCGGTATGCCGTACGAAGAACCTCCGGGGATTGTGTTTTGGATAATTGTGCGAAACGCCTTAACGGCTTCTTCACCGCCATGCTCGTTCATCATTGTGTTGTACAACGCTTCTGGCAACGCTTTAAAAATATAGCCGACCTCAAATGGAATTGGGATGCGAATGGGCTCGTCCACACCGGGTAAGCGTATAAACCAATTGCCATATTTTTGATCTGGTGTGGCGTTTTTGTAGGCTTCGTCGTCCTGCATCATATGGGTATAAGCCAACGTACCAGCCGCCAACATCATGCCCCGCGTCATCAACTTTTCTTGTATTTTCAGTTTCTCATTGAACGGCAGTTTGCCTGTCATTGCTTTATACAAGACGTTCAAACCTTGAATCTGCGAGTTGAAGAAAGGAATTAGCGAGTTAAGAATGTGCACGCTTGGAGATGCGCCGCGCTTGTTAAAGTTCATGGACTCCAACGACATCAACGTGGCTTCCATCTCAGACAGACCCTGTTTGATATAGCTGTTGTACTGTGCGCGACGAGTCAACGCATCAGCCTCCATAGAGAAAGCTTCAAACTTAGACACTAAAGATGAAAAGTTAGACTTGCCAGCAGTAATGTCACGCAGGATGTTTGTCAAGTCTTCGCTTGTGCCCGTAAACACCTGACCGCCTGTAATACCACGACTCTCTAACGTGCCTTTAGCGGTGCTACCAATCTCCTTTAGCGCCCCCATAACAGGGACAAAGTCTGCGCCAGAAAGCAAAGGTGCGGCTAACGAATCACGGAACAACTGCTTAGCGGCATACAACGGGGTTGCAGTCACAGCCTTGCGTAGCAATCTTGCAGGCGCGCCAAGCACACGAAGCGCAAACGGCATCTGGGTAGGAATACCCTCCATACCTTTGACCAGTATGTCTGCTGGTATGCCCACTTGATCGGTATCAATCAACGCAAAGCGGTCATCGCCGTCTACCTTAAACTTTACAACGTCAGGACCAGACACTTTAGATTTACTTATCTTTGCCAAATCTAAGTTGACCAACTCCAACACAGCGTTCTTAGTGGCTATGTTGCGCAAGCCCATGTCGGTCAGGATGTTGGTGTTCTGCACCGAACTTGTCATGAAATCTAAGATGTGGTCTTCACCACCAACCAACTCTTTTAGGTACGGCTGTTCAGCAATACTACCAACACGGATTGGGTTCTCCCCGCCAATCAGCAACTCCGCTACGCCACCACGCTGACGATAGAACGGGATGTAGTCATTTGATTCCGCCAACTTCGTGGCAACTTCTTTGGAAATAGCACCAGTCTGTGCAAGGAAGTTAATCAGCCCCTTGTTGTAAGCGTTGTACTCCATACTGGCGCGATCAAAATTTTCTTTCAAACCGGGAGTTGCCTCAATCGCTTTCATTGCACGATTTAAATCGGCTTCTGTAACGCGCCCACTAAAGTTCATTTTGTCTATGCCCACACGCTTAGTACGTTTAGCAAGCAAATACAACGTGAATAATCTGTTGGCGGCTTCTGGGCTACCGGCTGGCGCATCTTTCAAAATGTCCACTACGCCTTTTAGGCTTGGCCCCTTCTTGCTCTCGATGATGTACTCAGTCTTGCCGTCTGCACGTTTCTTCTCTACGATTTGCAGAGCGCCGTTGCCAACAGACTGGGATACAAAGTTCATGCGCTGGTCATACATGCGCAAATAAAACATCATCTGCGAACCTTTAAGGGGGTCCATCAATTTAGACAAACGTTCAAAGCCAGCAAATCTATCCACTAACTGCGTTTCAAAAGCCAACCCGCTGGCGTTCGCTCTAATTTTTTCAGCCATGCCTTGTGGCTTAGCAACTACGTTGTCTACAACATCTTTAACCGCCGCTAAACCGGGGTTGGCATACTTCGCTTCGGTTCTGTACAAGATACCGGACGTATCAACCTCACCGCCCAGACCGCCTTCACCTTTTTGTACGTATCTTCTAGCGTTAGCCACAATCTGACGCACAGCGTCATCACTGACAGTCTTTGTGCCAAGCACACGACTAAACCAGTTCTTAATGGTGTCGAATAGACGACGCAAAGCACTACGGGTATCGGGAGTTGGCTCAACGCCAGTCTCTGCCATTTCAGCCAAGACTTCTTCCACCGCTACTTCACGGCTCAGGTTAGGTTCGGATTGCAACTTGGCATCGGCTTGCTTACGCACAGTCTCGTTGCCGTTGTAGATGTTGTTCATGGCGCGGTTGTAACTGTCTCCCAGCATCTCGCGCAAGCCAAAGTGACCAGAGATTTCGTGAGCAATAGTCAGCGCCACGTCTTCGCCGGTGTGTAAGTTAGAAGCCACCATGTACACGGTGTTGGTCGATGGGTCGTACAGACCGGGAATCCGCCCAGTCTTGTCATCGCGTGCGGCTTGGTCTTGGATACGTTGGGGCAAACCAGCTTCATCGTCTACCACAACAACTTGTGGAGTGATCTTCCAGTCCGAGATGATGCGGTTAACAAGCCGCGTAACTTCAGCCGCCTTCATGCCGGTGCCACCTTGTGTGGCTGTACGGAACAGGCTATTTAAATCGGTGTCGCCAGATTCAAGTTCACCAACAGGGGTGCCGACATCCATTGTGTCCATGCGGACAATTTCTTTGCCGACTGTGCGTACCTGTTTCTTTTCCTTCTTAGTTTGCTTACTTTCTG
>Ga0181348_1000611_pt1 | contig 15641 bp, 28 predicted proteins | sample Su13VDMM110DN_FD_130092 | JGI IMG/M metagenome (GOLD analysis project Ga0181348, IMG submission 130092) | Freshwater viral communities from Lake Michigan, USA - Su13.VD.MM110.D.N | ecosystem: Environmental > Aquatic > Freshwater > Lake | place: USA: Michigan | collected 2013-07-16
ATATGAAAGTAGAAAATACACCGCTTGATGGCGTGAAATTAATAATGCCTGACTTCTATGAGGATTATCGTGGCACAAACTTTGAAGCATATAATGAAGCAAAATATCGTGATGAGATTCCATACGCTCCGTTTGTGGTGGATAGTATTTCCACATCACGCAAACATACTCTGCGTGGCATTCATGGTGATGACAGAACAACTAAATTGATATCATGTTTGTATGGAACAATCTATTACATCATCATCAATCGTGACCCCGAATCTAAACAATACAATCATTGGTTCGGAATTACATTATCAGACCGCAACAAACATCAAGTTCTTATTCCTCCGAAGTTTGGCAATGGTCACTTGGTAATGTCAGAAGAAGCAGTGTTTAGTTACAAGTTGAATGCATATTATGATCGTGCTTCACAATTTACAATCAAATGGAATGACCCGATGCACAATTTCTTTTGGCCAATCAAGAACCCTATTCTTTCGGAGAGAGATGCATGAAAACAGCGTTGGTAACAGGTGGTGCAGGTTATCTTGGCAGTCATCTAGCAAAAGCACTAAAGAAGGCAGGTTATATTACAATCTGCTTTGATGAAGTAGAAACAAAAAACGAATATTTTGATATGCAGCATTACGGTGATATTCGTAACTATGGAATGTTAAATCAGGTATTTGCTAACTTTGATATTGACATAGTATTTCATTTAGCTGGCCGCATCGAAGTGGGTGAATCGATTAAACATCCTGAATTGTTTTGGGATGTCAATGTAGGTGGCACAACCAACCTACTTCATGTAATGAGGAAACATAATGTTCGGAATATTGTTTATTCATCTACTGCTGGTCTATATCGGTCTGCTGGTACTGATCTTTCCGAAAAAGACCCAATAGATGACAACAATCCGTATGCTAACAGTAAGTATGCTGCGGAATGTGCGATTCAGAATTCAACACTGAATCATATCATCTTTCGGTTCTTTAATTTGGCAGGTGCTGATCCTGATGGTGAGATGGGTGAATGTCACGAACCAGAAACGCATTTGATTCCACTAATGTTTAAAAATCTAAATAACATCATTATCAATGGAGATGATTATCGAACACCTGATGGAACTTGTATACGTGACTATGTGCATGTATCCGATGTTGCTGATGCTCACATACTTGCCGCATCATATATGGATACACGAGGTGCTAATCAACCCACACTATTCAACTTAGGAACTGGAAAAGGATATTCGGTATTGGAAGTAATTTATACTGCTGCTGAAGAATTGAAAATTCCATTTTCTCCCAAAATCGGTCAAAAACGAGAAGGTGATCCTCCACGATTAGTTGCCAATATTGACTCGGCAAAACGACATCTAAAATTTAAACCCAAACATAATTTATCAAGTATTCTTACAACCGCATATAATTGGCATAATATATATCATGAAAAAAGAAAAGAAAACTGAAACTGAAAAAGCATCATTCGATGACACTAATTACTTTCTTACTGGTGAAATTGAAAATAGCACTGTAATGAGCGTAGTGAAATGGATTTACGAAGCAAATGAAAACGATAAGGTTGAAGGACCGATTAACCTATACATCAACTCCGAAGGTGGACAATGTTGTGATGCTTATGCGTTGATTGATGTGATGCGGTCTTCACGAAAACCAGTTGCCACGATTGGTCTAGGTGTTATTTGCTCGGCAGCGTTCATGGTATTGGCTGCTGGTGCTAAAGGTCATCGTAAACTCGGTAAAAATACCAGTGTGATGATGCATCAACTGAACCACGATTGGGGTGGCAATTATGCTGACCTGAAATCGTTGGGCAGTGAGATCGACTATCATCATAAACGAATGATTAAAATCCTTGAAGATTCCACTGGTCTGGATAAGCAAGGTGTTCAGGATAACTTCCTTCAACCGACTGATAGGTGGTTCACATCACAAGAGGCGGTGAAGTTAGGTGTAGTAGATAAAATCTTTTAAGGAGAGATAATGTTGTCTGGAGGTAAAAAGTTCCAAAGAACGGAAAAGACCAAGTTCCGTAAAAATCGTGATAGCAATGACTACAGCAATTTACAGTTCAAACAAAAACATCACGACAAGACCGTATACCGATTGTTAAAACAGGAAAAAGAAACAATCATGTAGTCTTCTAACTTGTATAAATAACAGATTAGGAGAAAAATATGGCATTATCTAAAATCTTTGTAGACAGTGTAGCAGCAAATGCTATCACTTCACTTGGCGTCGCTAATGGTGCAATCGTCACCGTTGACTTGGCAGATTCATCCGTTACTGGACTGAAGATTGCGAGTAATACTATTCAGGGCAATACAATCGGAACAGGACAAATTACTGGTAATCTAATTGCCGATAATTCTGTTGCGGGAAATGCTATTGCAGTTGGCACTATCACTGGCAATCTTCTGGCATCTCAAATCATCACTTCCAACAATATTGCCATTGGTGCTATCACTGGTAACCTGATTGCTAATAATGCTATTAGCGCAAATAGTTTAGCCAATCCAGATAATTTTGAAGACATGTTTTTATTAGGCGGAATGTAAAATAAGGAAAATAAAAAATGGCAAGAGTCTATAGAATACTTGGTCAGAAAAACCCAGGTTCATCTGTTTTAACAAATGTGTATACAGTACCAGCAGCAAACTCTGCTGTTGTTTCTTCCATTGTGCTAACAAACACTAGTGGAAGTGCTGGAGGTGGTGTTGCTGTACGACTTGCAGCAAATGCTGCTGATGTGGTAGTGGCAACCGCAAATTATTTGGCATACGATGTGAATGTTCCTGGATGTGATTCTGTCACATTGACATTGGGTGTCACGATGAATGCGGGTTCGCAATTATCAGTATATGCCAATTCGACTTCACTTGCCGTTTCAGTATTTGGAACTGAAATCTACTAATCATTATGTCAATCAGAACACTTAGTAAAAATACAGTATCTCTGAGCAGAAATTTGGGGTATGATAAAGTAGGAAAGTATCTAACTAAACGAAGATCAATTTTTGGTGCTGCTCAAGGTGAAAGTAAAGGTCGTTTCTTCATCCAATATCTTATCGTAGGTGGTGGTGGAGGGGGCGGTGGTGGTGGAGGAGGCGGTGGTGGTGGTGGTGGAGTTATTATCGGTGTGCTTGATGCCGCTCCATCAGGAAACTTATCCGTAGGGCAAAGTGGAGATACTTTCAGTATCACAATTGGCGCAATCACTGATACAGTTGCTGATTCCAGAGGGAATGATGGCAATCCAACGACTTTTGGTTCACTTCAAGCATATGGTGGAGGTGCTGGCGGATATGCAAACCCATCGACACCACAGGGAGCCAATGGAGCAAGAGATCAAATAGCTGGAGGTGGTGGGCAAGGAAGTGGCTCTCCTAGTGGAAGGTCACGGTCAAATATGGGTGGTCGTGGTGGAGTCGCTGCTCCTAGTGGAAAATTAGGTCCAGGTCAAGGTTATGATGGTGCCAAAACTGGTAGAGGTGGAAATGAGGAAAGTGATGAACTTTATTGGTCAGAATGTTATACTGTTGGTGATCGATTGTTTATTGGTGGTTCACAAGTTGGTGGTGAGGAATTAATTACTGAAGGCATGTATATCTTTGTGGATAGTCCAAACAATGGTGGTAAACCAGGTGATGTTCCAATTACTCAATTTCCTCCTGGAACTATAATAGATGGCACATATAATGTCGCAGATGGTGAAGGTAGTCCTCCCGACCAAGTGCGTAATGGTGGTGGTAAATCTGGTGAGTATCGAATTAATCGAAGTCCACTTGCCTTAAGCTCACCTGGTACTGCTCTCGGTGCTGGTGTGGGTCAAACCTTTCCCTATTGGGATAAGACTGCTGAAATCAATAACGTAAATAGAGGTTCTCCATCTATAAAGTGGCAAATAAGAATAAGGGGATCGGGTGCTATTTTGAATCTTGGTGGTGGCGGTGGTGGAGGTGCTGGATCAGGACCACAGAGGGGTGGCGCAGGTGGTTCTGGTTTACAGTCATCAATTTTAGGTATTACACGGTCATATGCTGCTGGTGGAGGGGGTTCTCATTTTGCTCCCAATGAAGGCACGGCCGAAAGTGGTTTTGGTGGTGCGGAAAATAATGGTCGTGGTAGTGTTAATCAAGGTGGTGATGAATTATTTTCTGGTGGCACAAGTCCAGGTAATTCATCTACAACTGATGGTAATGGTAACCCTTCTGTTCCTAGTCAAACGGGCGATCCCCTTCCCCCATTTGGAAATAAATCTGGATATGGTGGACCTTCTGGTATAGCTAATCCTGCAAAGAATGCATTGAACAATCGTGGTGGTGGCGGTGGTGGTGGGTGGAATGGTAACAGTTATAATGATTGGGGTCCGTTAGCAAATCCAAAACCTAATCTTTGGGATCCGAATGCGAACCCTCCCCCAAATGCTTTTGCCCCACTTTGGCCGACAAGCGAAGGCACACGAAATTGGCCTGGTCGTGCTGGAGCAAGACATGGTGGTCGTGGTGGAAGTGGAATTGTAATTATTAAGTATCCGATTGTTTTTGGTAATGTAACGACTACTGGAACTCCAATCACTACTGTTACGGATAATGGATTTCTTGTATATCAATTTGTGGATTCGGGTTCAATCAAATTCGACTATACACCGTAGTTATCAAAAAGTCAAGTGTTGCGTAAAAACAACACTTGACATCTGCCGTAAACCATAGTATAATGGTTGTATTATGGAAAAAATACCCCAAATAGGTTCGACAGTATCCTTAAACTGTCAATACTACACTGGCAAAATCAGTTTTTCTGGCATTGTCATCAAGCCACATCGTTGGTTATCTGCTAACGAGTTCTGTTTACAAACTAACAACAAAGAGTTTCCTGTATCTGTTATCAATACAGCAAGTATTGTCGATATGAAAATTCTCAAAGGTTCGACAGTATCTATCAAAAAGTTCACCATAAAAGGTTCTAAAAATGATGAGTACACCGTAACAAAATCGGGTGAGCATTATTCCTGCCAATGCATCGGGTTCAAGTATTACAGCAAATGCAAACACATAACTGAGGCAAAAACATTATCATGATTATATACACACACAATCGTTCAAAGAAGAAAAAACCTACCAAAGCACAAGTTCAGCAACACGAAGATTTTATGATTTCGGTCAACAAAATCAAGTTGCCATCGGGTAGCACTTATCTGCCGAAGAAACCAATCAAGAAATCACTTGCTCCAACTCCTATTCGCCGAGAGGTTGTGCGGCATCCGTCATTGCCTGATACGCACTTGGGTGCTTTACCACCAACAGGTATGATGCGAAATCTACATAAACTATCCGTTGAAGATCGTGCTATCGTACAAGAGATGAGTGAGTGTATCGCACCGATTCACAAAAGTAATTTGATTTACGTAACTCCAGGAATGAATCCCGCCAGTTTGGGTCGTAAAAATGAAGTGCTGTAAAACTTGACAACCGAAGTATCATGTGTTATAATGGAAGGTATTATGAAAGAAAATATTGTTTATTACTTATCGGAGTATTGGAAATTGCTGAAGTATTATTACGACAGTATAACTCCACGACAGACCATGTACATCACAATCTTTTTTGTGGTGATTTTGATGGGAGCAGGTGCAAAAGGTCTAGCAGACATGATTGCGCTTTTTTATATTATGAATAAGGTGACACCAAATGAATAAAATTCTCTTTTTACTAGGTATGGTTTTTTGTTTAGATGCTTCTGCGAGAGTTGCTCTTGTTGGAGAAAATAGTAATTATATTGTTACTGAAGATAATTCAGGAGCAGAAGCAGCTCCACTTGAATATGCTATAGTGATTGATGCTCAACACAGATTTAAAACTGTTGCAACACGTGGTGTTTGTCGCCAACTTGATGACACTGGTAGACAAGTATGTGAACCAGGTCGAGTTATATCTAAAGACCATATTGGATATGATGTAACTTACAAATATAAGGATTTTGTAGGAACAGTGTTTTTAGATTCTATTCCTCCAGCGGGTATCATTTATATGAAAACAGTAATAACTCCAATCGTTAAATAATTTAGGATATATCATGGCACGTATAAGAAAAGAACTACCACAAGTATGGGAAAGAATTGCCCTTCTCATGCTTGAAAACTCTCAAGCAAAAGTTATGGTGAAAGAAATTCACGATAAATTAGATATTCACATGTATCGTCTTTCTAACTACATTTGGAATATCAAAAAAAACGGTGGTTATGTTCGTTCATTGAAAATTGGACGAGATGTAGTTGGATACCAACTTGCTAATCCTGATACTATCAAAGCTCACTTGACTAAACGCAAATTTATATCTCAAATTGAAACTCTTGAAGATTTGAATGCGACACCGATAGAACAACATGAACATATTCTATCTTGACCCTGATGTGAAAAAATGTGCAGAGATGCATAACGATAAACATTGTGTGAAAATGATACTTGAATATGCTCAACTACTTTCTACTGCACATCGTATTCTTGACGGTGTTCTTTCTACTGGCGTCGGTCCAACTGGTCGGAAGAGGTTTGTATATACTCTTGCCGACAACCGTGATACCGTTCTCTACGGTGCTACTCATGCTAATCATCCATCTGCGGTATGGGTGAGGCAATCAGACAAGAACTATGATTGGTTGTTTGCGTTGTTTCAGGCATTGATGGACGAATATACTTATCGGTATGGTAGAGTTCATGCAACTTCAAAGTTGGAAATGTATCTTGCACGAATACCTGATAATATGCCGTGGGCGCCATTTACCGAACCGACACCTGCGATGCCAGACGATGTTAAGGTGTTGAAAGAAGTATGTACAGATCGGTATGAGTTGGATTCACTCGCATCGTATCGCAACTACTATATACAGAATAAGACACACTTAGCCAACTGGAAGAATCGTGAAGTTCCAGAATGGTTCATAACTAAATAAAATTATGCCGACATATGATTTCGTAAATAATGAAACAGGTGAAGAATTTGAGGAGTTCATGAGCATGTCAGCACGTGAACAATATCTCAAAGACAATCCACACATCCAACAAATAGTGGGCGCAACTGCCACTGTTTCGGGTGTATCAATCACTGGTAAAATACCAGACGGTTTCAAAGACGTTCTATCCAAAGTTGCAGAGAATCATTCAGCAAGTGCCGTAGGGCAACAATACGGCCGTCAATCCATCAACGCAATTAAAACTAAGGAGCTAGTAAAGAAACATATAGGGTGAAATATTTGTTATGCTAACTTTAGCAAGGAGTATCTATGGCAAATCGTTCTATGCGTAAGAAGTCGGCAATTCTCAGCGAACATCAAGAGAAAGAACATAAGCAAATAATTCAAGTTGAATTAGACGATATTTTTAGGGAAGGTAGAGCAAGAAATAAAGAGAAGTATGTTCGACACCATTCACGCTTAAATAGGAATCTTTACTTAACATAACCCATGCCATTTAATCATGTAAAGTTACCACAACTTGATTTTGATCTACAAGCAGTAACAACCGAGAAGGGTAGGAGATACACCACACCAGATGGTAATGCCTACCCTTCTATTACAACAGTTCTCGCCAACTATAACAAGAAAGCCATTATGGAATGGCGTGAACGAGTGGGTGCAGAAGAAGCAACCAAAATCTCAACCAAAGCAGCAAATCGTGGCACTAGGTTTCATAGTATCTGTGAATCCTATTTGCTGAATGAAATGACACCGATGAAGTTATCGGCAATAATGCCAGATGTCAAAGAGATGTTTGTTGCTATGCGTGAGCATTTGGATTATAATATCTCTGATGTATATGCTCTTGAACAGGCATTATATTCTCATAATCTAAAGATTGCGGGACGAGTTGACTGTATTGCCAAGTGGAAGGGACAACCTGCCATTATTGACTTCAAGACAGCAAACAAGGCAAAGGAAGAGGATTGGATTGAGAACTACTTCATGCAATGTACTGCCTACGCAATGATGTTTGAAGAATTGGCAGGAATTCCTATTAATAATATCGTGGTTGCAATTGCCGTTGGTGATGGAACTATTCAGATATTCGAGAAAGAGAAAGAACAATACATACTACCCCTGATGCGATATATTCATAAATACGAGATTGAATCACAACAGGAGTAATTCGTATGCTATCATTGAAACAACATGTTCAACTGAATGAAGGTAATCCACTTCAACAGAAGGTAAACAAACATATATCTAATGGTCGCAGTATTGGCGCAGTTTCACCAGAGGGTGCTCACACAGACACACCAGAAAAACTGGAACGTGCTCATTCTGAGATGAAGAAGGATTTAGAACATGCTCGCAAATCAGGACATATTGGTGGTTGGTCTGGACCACACAGAGGTGAGTATCAGTATAAGAGTGACGAGGGAGATGAAAAAGTAAGTCGAGAGGGTTCGTATTTGGTTCATGCTAAAGACAAAGGTGAAGATGGACATAAAAAAATGGTTCATTCGTTAAGTAAGATTGGAAACAAAAATAAACAAGAATCCATTTTGTCTGTTCATCACGAAACTCAAGAATCTAAATGGCATCATCTTGATAACTCACCAAAGAAGGGTGAAATTGAGCATAAAGGTAAACTTCGTTACAATGTCAAAGTGAATCCGAATGCGGAAACAGAAGCAGAGAGAGATAAGGGAAGAGGCAGAACTGGAATGAAGAATTCAGAACATTCCTTTACTTCCCACGACTAGAGAGAGAGTATATTATGGACACCATTGAAAATCTAATTTCCGAAATAAAAGAAAAGAATATATCATCTATCTTCGAATCAGAATTCGATAGGTATGTGAGTCGTTATCAAAATTATTATCGTGAGAATGTATCTGCGAATCCCACAAGAGGATTTACCGCAGTTGTTGGATGGTATCACCAAAGGCGAAAAGAATTTTATGAAGAGTTTAAAACATTAGGGATCAATGTAAAGGATAATCCAGTTGCTCCATTACATGATTATGAGCATCAACTGAAATCAACTGGTATGAATCGATTAAGTGAGTTGGAAAGAAAATTAAAATGATGATGGAATCAAAAAAAGAAAATAAAACTAAACTCGACTACTTTGAAAGATGGTTTGATATAGTATTACGATTTGGTTGGTGTCTGTTCATTTATGTGGTTGTCACTGGCAATTACATAAGATAGAATTGTTGTAATCCCTTCAAAGTGAAGGCATTCTGGACGGCGGTTCGATTCCGCCCATCTCCACCAGAAGCATATTGTGTAGTGTGTTTCTGATGGGGATGTACTTGGTTTCGACAGGATGAGATAGTAGAGAAGGCAACACGGTAGGCGATGACCGTTAATCAAGCAAATCTATAAATGCAAACGATGCATTCTACGGTGAAGATCGCTTAGCGGCGTAACTCACTTGGGGTTTCGGGAGTGTCCTTATTAACCAATCACTCCCACCTAATTCTATACATTATGAAAATCTATAAATCGAACTATCGTAGTCATTGGGTTTCTCCATATGTTATACTGGAGAAGGTTTTCTTTTGGCGTGAGATTGATTACGATGAACCACTTATCAAAAAACTTCACGATATACTCAATCCGTTTTCCGTAGCATGGCTAAAATTTCTTGACTTTGTGCATCCACGTATCAACTATGTGAAGATTGACCATTATGATACATGGTCGATGGATTCTACATTGGCAGACATCATTCTACCTATGCTGAAGCAGATGAAAGCAACAAAGCATGGTTCACCAACGGTTGATGATGATGATATGCCAGAAGAACTTCGTGTTGTTGCACACAAAGATTGGTCGCAACAACTCGCATTTGAATTTGATGACCATGAACAATACGAAAAGGATTCGTGGGACTTGCAACATCGTCGTTGGGAATGGGTTCTCGATGAGATGATTTTTGCCTTTGAACACTATGTTGATGATACATGGGAAGAAGCATTCCGTTCAGGTGAACACGATATGATACATGTGCCATGCGAATGGTATGAAGATGGCAGACCTAAACTTTACTCAATCGAAAAAGGACCGAACGATACCTACGTGTGTGATTATGAAGGTATGAATAAAGTCTACAAACGAATGGAGAATGGATTCTGTTTGTTTGGTAAGTATTACAGAGGACTGTGGGATTGAAAGAACTGCTAAACATCCTGCCGAAGCTATTAGAACTGATGCCAGGAATTGTAAAGTTCCTGAAGTATATTCCTATTCTAATGATTTTGGGTGGTATCGGTTACGGTGTAATGTATTGGTCGCAGAATTATCGTGACCCCTTTAAATGTGTTGACAATCAAATTTATGAACAAGTGAGGGTAGATTCAAATGTATATGAATTCAGAGGCGGATATTGCGTTGAGGGCGATGGTGAACGTAAATAAAATAAAGCCCATTAATCTACATTTAAACTCTGTCACGATGACCGATATTGAGAACCATAAATTAATATCAGATCAAGAACTAGATCGTGATATAATCAATATTCTAAAATTTCCATCGATAACTAATGAAAATAGTTTTGCTGGCAATCCGTTTTTATATCACTACCAATTTAAAAATCTATTGAAGTGCACTCGAAATGACGGTAAAACAATTTATGACATATACAACGATCCTGAAAAATGGTCAAATTTAATTGATTCCACACGAAAACGTAATCGTGGTGGACGAACTGTTGCTGGTAATGTGTATGAATGTTTCCGAATAAACTTGGGTTCTGTAGTAATGTTCAAAGCAACTACCGCCAAATACCTATACAGAAAATACAATGCTAAGTCGGTGCTCGATCCAACTGCTGGATGGGGAGGACGTATGTTAGGAGCATGGGCATTAGGTATTGACTACACTGGTATTGATACTAATGTTGAAATGATTCCTGCGTATGATGGCATGATGAATTATTTGAAACAATATAATAATCGTTCGTTTCATACTGATTCCAATCTTACAATGGAGTGGCAATCATGTTTGGATGTGAATTTTGATGACATAGAGTATGATTTTGTTTTGACAAGTCCTCCATACATCAATTTAGAAATATATGAACACATGAGTGTTTGGGATTCGGATCGTGCTTTCTATGAAAATTTCTTTTTACCTTTGTGGCATAAGTGTATGGATTCTATTAAGGTGAATGGCACAATTTGTTTTAACATATCCCCAAAGATGTATGATGATGCTTTGAAGTATGGGTTGAAACCTTGCCAAAGTGAAGAAAATTTAAAGCAGCAACTAGGGCAACAAACAGGTAAAAAGAAGCAAGATAAAATTTATATTTGGACTAAGCATTAGAAGTGACTAAATAAGAATACTGGCATCACACACACAACCGCCAGTATAACACACACAGGAGAAATTATGAGTAACTTGACGCCGTTCGAGATTCGTCTTGAACTACTAAAAATGGCAAGAGAAATGCTTTCCGAAGATTATCATGGAAAGTGTCAACAAGTAAGCACAGATTGGACTGTTAAAGTCGAAACCGCTAAACTAAACGGCGGCCAGATTCCAGACCATCCATCGTTCCCCCCCTATCCCTTAGAAGCAGAAATCATCGCAAAGGCACAAGCCTTAAATGGTTTTGTTTCGAATATTCAATCCGTAGATAAACCTAAAGCAAAACCATCTACCTGATGTGGGGCAAGAGGTGCTTCGGCACCTCTCTAACTAACAAGGAGAAATAATGCGTATTTTAACAATACTACTCAGTGTATTTTTCACTGCATTTATTTTATTTTTTACACAAGGGATGGCAGAAGCTAAAATCCCTACAAAACTCAAAGTGACTTATCATCAATTGAGTCCACAAGCAAAGGAGCAAGTAGATTGTCTAGCACATAACATTTACTTTGAGGCAGCAATGGAACCCGCTGAGGGGCAGATTGCTGTCGCATTCGTTACCTACCATCGCATGAAGAGTGGTAAGTATCCTGACACCTATTGTGGTGTTGTCAAACAAAGACTTGGCGAAGTATGCCAATTTTCCTGGTGGTGTGATGCGAAAGCAAATTACAAATCAACCAGAAAACTCTTGACAACTGAGTCGAATTCGTTGTATAATGATGTATTGAATAGAGCAGTGTATTTCTATGTTCATCATGACACAATGAAAGACCCATCCAAAGGTGCTTTATTTTATCATGCGGATTACGTAAATCCTGGATGGAGTAACATGAGGACAACGGCAGTTGTAGGAAGACACATTTTTTATAATCGAGTAAAACATAAGGAGATTTGATTTTGGTTACCGCAAAGACAGATAATACGACAGCAGTAGAAAAATCTAAACCGCAGTATCATTATGCGACTAACTATTCAATTACTGTGGTTCTATTGGCTGCCATAATTTCGACATGCATGTATTATTTGAATGATCGGAAATTGATGGCAGCAAACATTGAGAATGCTATTACAAAAGGTATTGACCCACTATCTGTGCGATGTTCGTATGCACGTGATTACGATGTCATTTGTGTAGCATATGCAGCAACTAGTTCTAAAAAATAACTTACAGGAGAATATATTATGAATAAACTTGGTCAATATAATGATGATGAACGTGGTCACTATAATTTTAGTTTTAGTGATAATGATGGTAAAACTGTTCAAGTATCATTTCGTGCTGAACCCGATTATGATTTGATTACTGTGTTCAATGAGTTCAAAAACTTTTTGATTGCATCTGGTCATGATGTTGATGGTGAAATTGGTGAGTTGGCTGTTGATGGATATCATGAAGAAGATGACGATGACAATTACGCACAAAGTTGGGATGCGGATACTGATGAAGTACATGCAATGACACAACACCAAGCGGCAGACAAGTTTTCGATGGGGAATTTCCCTAACAACGGATGGCCATTCGGTGATTTGACTACACCATCATCACCTCGTTTGACTACTACTGACTTTGCATCGTTGAAACCGATTGACCTTAGTTCTATCAATCAGTTTCCAACAATGGCACCATGGACAACTGAGCAAATTCAAGCATTGACATCTGCTGACCTTTCAAGATGGTCAGTCCCATCACCAGGCACTATCGGTGGAGCAAAGATTGAATTCAAATAATGCCCACTAAAGACGAGATGATGAAGTTCGCATTGGCGATTGAAGAAATGATTGCCAATACGGACTACACATATTTGGAAGCTATCTGTGAATACTGCAAACAAACAGGACTTGAGATCGAAGTTGCCGCAACACTGGTCAATCCAAATCTCAAGTCTAAGATGCAGGAACAAGCAGAGAAGTATAACCTAATCAAAGGAAAGAGTAATAGATTACCCATATGACAGGATATGAAGCTTTTTGTTTATACTCCTCACTCAAACTCCACTTCACACAAGAATCATACGATTACTTTAAGTATTATGGTAAATCAAAAACCAGTGTAGAGGCATTTGAGAATAGAAAGGATAAGTGGCACTTTTATAAACTCAGTCGGAGGTTCTCAAATGCTGAACAAGGTAGAGATTTTATTATTGCTAATCTTCTGCGTGATTCTGATGTATGGATTGGATATTTACTGACGAATGATGCAGATGTAGTATATCGTGATAGACAGAAGGTAATACAGTCATTGACATACACCTTCACGAATGAGATTGCTTCGTTAATGAGTCAGGAGAACCCAAATGATTCATTAATGATACACGAAGGTGAGTATCCTAAGTTATTGACCCAACTACTACACGGTGATATTTCAATAGAGACAATGTGTATACTCAATGCTATATTAAACTTCTTGCCGATGTGGGATAGGAAGATAGTGGATACGATCCATTATCCGAATGTCAGTTTGAAGATGAAGAAGTATACACCATTCATTTCTTTCGAAGTGACAAAGTATAAAGAATTACTGAAGAAAGGACTACATGAAAATACAGAAACTGTATCTTGATATGGATGGTGTTCTGTCTGACTTTGCTAAGAGGTATAAAGAACTCTACAAACTACAACCCATGTCAACTCGTGAACGTGGTGAAAAACACGATGACAACTGGAACTGGTTTGTTGAAGGTAAGAACTTTGAAAGTCTTGACAGGTATGCTGGTTGTATTGAGTTACTTGAGTTTATACGCACCCTAAATATACCAGTGGAGATACTCTCATCATCTGGTGGGTTCTTTCATCACGAAGAAGTAAAGAAGCAAAAGAAGTTATGGTTGAAGAGGCATGATATTCTCTATACTGCGAATATCGTTCCTGGTAGACACCTTAAAAAAGATTATGCTAAACCCGATGTTATTTTGATTGATGACACGCAAGACGTTATCGATGATTTCAATGCGGCAGGAGGTATAGGTATTCTTCATAAGAATATACGGCAAACTATAAAGATTCTTCAGGAGGTGCTTGACACCAAAGAAGAAATATTATATAATGATAGAGTGGATAAGACGCAATACATTCACATAAACAACTAACTATACGAGGTAAATAAATGAGCGATTTTTCAAAACTGAAACGCAACAGCAATTCATTCGAGAAGCTTACCAAAGCAATCGAATCGACATCAACAAATGTAGAAGCAGGTTCAAAAGAAGATGACCGTTTCTGGCAACCTGAAGTAGACAAAGCAGGTAATGGTATGGCAGTGATTCGTTTTCTGGCAGCACCCGCAGTAGATGGTGATGAAGCATTACCGTGGGTTCGTTATTGGAATCACGGCTTTCAAGGACCAGGTTGTTGGTACATCGAAAACTCGTTGACCACTCTCAATCAAAAAGACCCTGTATCAGAGTATAACTCTGTGCTGTGGAACTCTGGCATCGAAGCAAACAAAGAAATCGCACGTAAGCAGAAACGCCGTTTGACGTACATCGCAAACATTCTTATTGTCTCTGACCCAAAGAATCCAGACAATGAAGGCCAAATCAAACTCTACAAATTTGGTAAGAAAATCTTCGACAAAATCTCGGAAGCAATGAATCCAGAGTTTGCCGATGAGACACCACTCAATCCGTTTGACTTTTGGGCTGGTGCTAACTTCAAGATCAAGATTCGTCAAGTCGAAGGTTATCGCAACTACGACAAGTCCGAGTTTGACAAACCATCCGAGTTACTTGATGGTGATGACAAGAAGTTGGAAGCACTGTGGAAGAAAGAATACTCTCTCAAAGAGTTTGTTGACCCAAGTCAGTTCAAGTCTTACGATGTGTTGAAAGCAAAGTTGGATAAGATTCTTGGTCTGGACGGTGTTGTACCAGTAACGACTAAGGCAGAAGATACTTTTATTGCATCGACAAAGGCATCTGTTACACCAAGCTTGGATGAAGATGAGGACTTGGAATACTTCAGGTCACTAGCAGAAAAAGACTGAGTAAATTAACTCAGTAGTGTACAAAAAGAACCCCACCTAGTGTGGGGTTTTTCTTATGCTGTTCCTAACGAATCCATAAACAAATCAACAAGGTCTTTATCATATAGACTAGCACCAGCAACAATTGTTGTTCCTCCTCCACCGCCTCCACCACTATTGTTATTAACAACATTGTTGATGATAGGACTGCCACTACTTGAGATTGATTGTTTTGATAAATCCATATTTGTTTGTGATACTGTATTCAACTTTACTGATTTTGGTGCAACTGCTGCGGCACTAGGAGGTGTGGGACTTACCGATGC
>Ga0181348_1000612_pt1 | contig 15631 bp, 18 predicted proteins | sample Su13VDMM110DN_FD_130092 | JGI IMG/M metagenome (GOLD analysis project Ga0181348, IMG submission 130092) | Freshwater viral communities from Lake Michigan, USA - Su13.VD.MM110.D.N | ecosystem: Environmental > Aquatic > Freshwater > Lake | place: USA: Michigan | collected 2013-07-16
TGGTCATCAAGTCAATTTGCCACAGAAGAGCTTGCGCATATGCCTATAGAAACTAGGAAGAAATCATTTTCCTATCAAATGCTACGAGCAGGTGCATGGCCTAGAGAGAATACGCAATTCTGGACAGAAATTGACGCCTGTCTAAATGACATACGCTACATTGAATTCACTGGTGGCGAACCATTCATGATTGATCAACACTTTGACATGTTGCAAGGTATGGTGGATCGTGACATTGCACATCAAGTTGAAATACACTACAACACAAATGGAACACAATGGCCTGCCCGTGGACCCAAAATTTGGAAACATTTTAAAACAGTAGAAGTGGCGTTCTCAATAGACGATTTAGGCGCGAGATTTGAATATCAACGCACCAATGCAGACTGGGCTGTGGTTCTAGACACGATCACAAGTTTTCAATATCTGCGCGATCAGCTGCCTAACTTGCGATTGCAATGCTGTTCAACTGTGAATGTGTTCAACGTGCGTTACATTGATCAACTGGCACAATGGATTGTGTTACAGAGCTTTGATTTTGTGTACTGGAATATCATGCACGATGCCTGGTACTTCTCAATTGCTTCGTTGCCATATGAGGCCAAGGCGCAGATTGCAGAACACTTACGTTCTGCACCTGTGCCGTCACAGTACCGTGGGGAATTTGATAGAATTATTGACTTTATGAATCGTGGTGCAAGCACTGACGGAAAAGAAATCTGTCGGCAAATAGACATGTTAGATCAGCGTAGATCACAAAGCATAACTACTGTTGCCCCAGAATTGGCACAATATTTAGGATATTAACTAGTATGAGTTTCTTTTGTTCTTTTCCGTTTAAACACATACAAATTGGTCAGACTGGGGATGTTATGCCCTGTTGTGCCTGGCAGAGCAATAAGAAAGAAACATTAGATACATATTTTACTAGTGATCAAATAAAGCAAGTTCAGCAACAGTTAATACTCAATCAAGTTCCAACACAATGCCAACGCTGTCACAATGAGGAAACTCGATCAGGTCACAGTTTCAGAACTTTAAATCAGAGTTTTGAAAATAAAGAGTTGGCAATTCGAAGTCAAATTCAAAACTATCCACACTTTGAAATTGACTCTGTACAAATTCTCACTAGCAATATATGTAATCTCATGTGTTTGCCTTGTATGGGCAGCAGCTATATACGAGACGTAGAATTAAAAAAACTCAATTTAATTAATTACATACCAACGTTATCAGTGTTTGATTCCCGTAAAGATTTATCAAGTTTAAAATCACTGAAACACATTAGTTTTCTTGGCGGCGAACCGTTTGCGGATAAAATAACATTTCAATTGATTGATCAATTGATTGCGTCGGGACAAAGCAAACAACTACGAATTGATCTTAACACCAACTTGACTTTGGTTACCAAAGAAAATTTACTGAAACTTCGTGACAATTTTCAAGAAGTGTTTATTAAAGGCAGCATAGACGGAGTGGGCACAGTGAATGAATACTTGCGTTATCCAAGTGAGTGGAATGCTATTGAACATGCAGTTGATTTAATACTTGAGTTGGAAATTCCATTGGTTGTTACCACCGCACTCAGCAATTTGGCATTGTTAAAATATGATCAATTGATTGCGTGGGCAGCACAAAAAGGCATTAATGACTTGTTCTTAAGTAAGGTTTTAAAACCTAGTGTTCTTGCATTTGACCATTTGCCAAATAAAATAAAAATACAACTTCATGAAAAATTTATAAATTTACGCAATCAAGATTGCCATGGCAATCGAACACAAACAGCATTAGATGCTTGCTTAGATATCTGTTCTAAAACTGATAAAATACACAATATGCCTACATTGATAACATGGTTGGAAAAACATGATCAGTTGCGAGGCACAAATTTTCGAATATTGTGGCCCGAACTAAATGACTATTAATCGACCTGAAACCATGTGTTTGGCACCTTGGGTTCATACCTATCTAAGCCCACAAACAGAACGGCGCATGTGCTGTGCGTCAAGAGAACCTGCACAAAATTTTAAGCAGTATATAGATACTGAATCGGGCACAGGAAAATATATTCCCGTCACACTAGATGAACATTGGAATTCAGAACACATGCGATCAGTGCGTCGACGAATGATGGCCGGAGAAACTTTACCCGAATGCGAAGTATGCAATGATAAACTACTTAACACATCGGTCTATAGATCATACTTTGATCACTTGTTTGGTCACAAATTAGAAGACGTATATGCAAATACAGATACTACGGGGTACACAACTATGGCTCCTGTTTCGTGGGATTACCGTTTTTCAAATCTTTGCAATTTTAAATGCAGGACCTGCGGGGATATGTTATCAAGTGCATGGGAATCAGAACAAAAGACGCATGACATGGTTAACTGGGTTGATCCAAAAAATAATTGGATGCAAGACGGTATACGTGCCCAAATCAAAGACTTTCAAGAAAATCAAATTGAAGCCGAATTTGCTGCCGCCGTGGAACGACATACCGTGGAAGAAGTCTATTGGGTTGGAGGAGAGCCGCTGATGTACAAACAGCATTGGCGTTACATGCGACGAATCATTGAATTAGGAGATGGAGGAAATGTTTATGCTAGATATAATACTAATCTTAGCCGTATTGAGTATGGCGGTTGGAATCTTTATAAAGATATTTTGTTGGGGTTACGAGACTGGCAGATTTGCGCAAGCCTTGATGGAACCGGACGCATTGGAGAGTATATTCGTACAGGATTACATTATGAAACATTCCTTGAAAACTTCCGACAAGGATTAGAAATTGCTACAAATTCTAGACAAATGCGTCTGGATTTTACACTCACACTACCGGGCATGTTTGAAGTTGATAATATGAACGCCCTGGCCGCAGAACTAGATGTACAAATGTTGGCCAAAGTAATATTCAGCTTTAGCCCAGACATTGTGATGAGCCCACTTGCGCTGCCCAGATCAATACTGGATCCTTGGATAGATGAACTAGCAGGCCGCTCCGCTGGCGCCATGCGTGATGTACTGCTACAGTTAAAGAACCGTCCAACATTTGAGGAACAATGGCCAGACACATACCGAACAGCTCTTGTGAAAGGCAAGGCTCGTGTGCTAAAATTAGAAAGCATACGCACACAGTCAATCACGATGGCAGAGATATTGAGTCACAGACCTGCGGTGCTAGAATGGTGGATGAAAATTGCTTGATCATATTGAAATAGACCTACGCGGCGCTGACAGTTTGCTAACACTACACGTAGATGTAGCGGACAATAGCCTAAGTCGCAAGTGGCTGGCTGCATTAAATGATATCATAAGAACTGATTTACATTTGGAAAAGAATTACTGTTGGATGGGATGGACAGAACATGAAAGAAATGCCAAATACCTTTGTGAGCAAATTAACAATAGCATTGGTCATATTAATGGAAGCAACTTGGGTTATTGTATTGATTGTGATGCTTACACTGTAGAAAATACTATAGAATCAAATTTAGGAATCAATCATGAGCGCATGAATCAGTTGCATAGATACTTTGAAGATCTTCAAGGCTGGTCCGGCGGAATCTCAAACTATTACAAACGTGCTGATCCTTCCAGCCGCTGGCACATACGCCAGCTAAATCTGCTGTGTCACGAATTAGAAAGCCTTGTGCTATCCATGCGCAAAGCTGTGCAAGCACCTGAATGGCGTAGACCATCACAGTTGATGTGCTGGCTCAATGCGCCGCGATTCTTACTGGAGCCCAAAGACTATGAACTGTTTGGTATAGATACCATTGACAGAAAGCTAGGCGGTGTGTATTTGGGTGTAAATAAAGCAGTTGGTAAACAGCACTGGGAAGTGTTCAATGATGAAGGCAGAGATTCGAGAATTAGCGAGCTTGTAACTACAGGACTGCGTGTTCAAACTGAAGCTGCTGGTGACTTTGATATCGAATGGTCTCGTGATCCTGGCGCTTATCCGTGGCAAAAGAAACAGTTGGGAGAGTTCCGTGACTGGTTATTGGCAAATGAGTTTGATCCAGAGGACAAAAGTCTTACTATTGGTCACCCAAAGGTGGCACAGGTCGATCTGCTGCGATCATTTGGAACAGAAGATTATGAAAAGATCTGGGCACAGTTGTCTAATCACCTTGATGTGTATAGCATACGTACCAGTTGGGGCGAAGCTACATACAACTATCGCTGGAGTGATCCAGACTATCGTGAACAGCAAATAAGGAGATTGAGATGAAATGGATTAAACGCATCTGGGATAGAATCACCCTAGAGATTCGCTATCGTAAAAAATTAAAAGAGCTACGCAAAAGAGATCCCTTTATCTACAAATGAATATACTAGGCATATCAGCAGGCTTTCATGATGCAGCCGCTACTGTGATCTCTCCTGACGGCAAGATACTGTTTGCTGGACATTCAGAACGGTATTCAAAAAAGAAAAACGATGAAAATTTTTGCCAAGGGCTATTGGATGATGTGTCGGAGTATGGTCCTGAGGTGGTTGCATACTATGAACGTCCATGGCTGAAACAACTGCGTCAATGGTATGCAGGCCAAGGCATTGAGTGGAACAAAATAACCACTCGACAAATATTACGTCAACAGTTAGGCGGACAAATTCAACCTGAACGGGTGTACAACTTCAATCATCACCTGTGTCATGCGGCTGCTGGTTTTCAAACGTCACCTTATCCTATAGCCACAGTTGTGGTGATAGATGCTGTGGGCGAATGGGACACAGTATCAATCTGGGGAGCAATGTATGATAAGAATTTTAAAGCAAAGTATACTAAACTTTGGTCGCAAAGTTATCCACATTCAATTGGATTGTTCTACTCTGCTATTACCAAGCGCATTGGCCTACATCCACTAGACGAAGAATACATCACAATGGGCATGGCTGGTTGGGGCACACCACAATGGACTGATGTCATGCGTGATGTGCTTGTGAACAATCCAGAAGAAATTTGTTTTAAATTAAACTTACACACAGGACTTGACACAGAGTTTCTAGGTCATGCAACCAATGAAGATATTGCAGCTTCTGCACAAAAGCTCACAGAGTATCTGATACACCAAGTGATGACTAGAGCCAGAAACTTTGGTTGGAGTGATAACTTGGTTTACATGGGCGGGGTAGCACTAAACTGCCTGGCCAATAGGAGGTTAGGTGAATACTTTAATAACATATGGATTATGCCTTGTCCTGGTGATGCTGGCAGTAGCCTGGGCGCCGCCGCTCTTGCTTACGGCGGTTGTGTTCAGTGGACTGGTGCTGATCTTGGGCATGATATACCTGGTGATTACCCTGTTGACAGTGCCATGGCTGCTCTTCTCAGTGATCGTATTGTGGGTGTGGCATCTGGCCGAGCGGAATTCGGACCGCGAGCCTTAGGCAATAGATCATTGTTGGCAGATCCTAGAGGTGCTGATATAAAAAATCAAGTAAATGGAATCAAACGCAGACAAAAGTTTAGACCGTTTGCACCAGTGATACTGCAAGAGTTAGCTGGCCAATATTTTGTCATGCCACTCCATTGGAGTGACAGCAGATACATGCAGGTAGTTGCACACTGTAGATTTCCGGATCAGTATCCAGCAATCATTCACGTTGATGGCACCAGTCGAGTGCAGACTGTGCCCAGGAATGGATCAGGTATACGAAAACTGTTAGAAGCATGGTATGCCAAAACTGGCTGTCCCATGTTGTTAAATACATCGTTAAACATACGTGGTGAACCCATGGTCAACGACCGTGCGGATGCTGATAGATTTGAACAGCTATATGGCGTTACAGTTTGCAGTTGATACGATCAACTACTGACTGCAATCTGTGTGCCATTCCAGCACAAAAGACCTGATGGTTGTGCTGAATTTCTGCTTGTAACTTTTGATACAGTACATGCAACTCGTCTAGTGATTTTGAACACAGTGTTTTGGTAAGTTCTAACACACATTCAAATCGTTCTTGATTGTTAGTGATAGTATCGTAGTGCTCATCAATAGCATTGGTAAATGTTTTGTACCCAAGATCACGCAAGTGTGCTAAATGTCCAGCACTACTAACTGCAACAAAAAATTGATTGTTAAATATAGGCTTGAATGTTTTTTCTGTAACAAACTGCCCATCAGATCCGTCAATGTCAATCATGGTTTCTAACACAATGTTAAAATAACTGTCTTGGTACAGGTCAGTCATGTTGGCTGCATAATTGTTGTGAGTGTCAGTATTAAGTTGATCCACAAAAAATGGACCAGTAGCAATAAATTCATCCACTTGAGATTGTTTGTTTGCTAGATATGGATTTTGCAGAGCACATCCGTAGTAGTCATCCTCGCTGCCTAGCAAGTGTTGAGTATAGCTAAAATATCCACGTTCATGCAAATGATTTTTCCACAGTTCGCTCATGAATACTTTACGCCACAGTTTGTCTATGCGGCACAGTCCAGTGAACGCACGAGATCTTGGATTGAGATGGTATACAGAACCCTGAGATCGATCCACAGTACGCCAGAACATAAACTCCAGTTCGGGCCAATAGATAGAATTATGATATTGGCCCGCAGTAGAGTTGCCAGACATCAACCACACTAGGTCTGAGTCTATCTGATGCTCTGCACACAGTTGATCTATGCGTTGTCTAATGCGTCCAGGATGATCACCTTCGTGGTAGGTGAGGATCAATTTGATCTGTTTGTTTTTTAATTTCTGGTAAGCCGATTTGCTTACAGCAGCCAAATAGTCTGTAGAAAAATTAAAATACCCCAATACTAATGGATACCATGCACCAATGGGCGCATCTGTTGTGCGTACCACTTGTCGTTTGATGCCACAGTCTTTGAGATAATAAATGATTCTAGGATAGTCTAGTCTAGAGCCATCCATTGATTCAATCAAATGATGTTGACTCTGTGGAATGCCGTTTGGCATTGGTCTATTGGTTTTAGGATCGACGTGATCGATGGCCAGGTGAATCATGTTGTATTGTTGATTTTAAATTTTTTAACATTTGATCAAGTTCGTCCCACAGGCGGTGTTCAAATCCACCTTTGTAAAACCAATTCCAGTTGTGTTCAACGATTGGCAAACATTTTTCCCACATAATTCTTTTTTCTTCTGTTGATTTACTATCGATATTTTTTAATGTTTGTGCAATGCTTTCACTTCGGGACAAATCACCTAGCAACGTATCGTAGTCTTCGTCCCATACAGAATCAAAAGTTTTAAACCCATAGCTACGTAAATATTCTAAACTGCCAGATGGTGCTGTCAACACAAATGGCATGCCTAGTGCAATGGGCTTAAATGTTTTTTCAGTCAAATGCTGCCTACGACCAAAGTACACTGTTTCGCTAACATGATATATCATGCTGTCCGCACACAAATCAAATTGATCTAACCAACAACTGCTCATTCTTTGTGTGTTTTCACCGGGAAACATCCGGGGCAATTGCATATTGTCAATGACTTGCCCAATGCCGCCACCATACGAATCTGTAATATCTGGCATGTCTGGATATCTATGTCCGTATATTTTGGCAACGTCTCTAATGGATATGTTTTCCACTGGACACACTGCCGGGGCGCTAATATGATTGTGCATGAGATCTAATCGTGCAAAATGATATAACATAAGAACTCGATGACTGCGTTCGCCGCCAATGATTCGATTCGGACTAAAGAATGTTGTGGCAGGATTTCTTTTTTCTGGAGATTCAATTAAAAATGTTCGATCATATCCGCGAAACCAATCTAATGCCGCCCATCCATGAAAAAAATAATAAAATGGTTGCATGTAGTGCGTTTTGCATATATAATCAATATTGTCACTGTTAGTTTCACTAGTAACTAAAAATCGTTTGTGTCCTGGTATCTGTAATTGTGTTCTCATCAACATGTCAAAAAATGTTGGTATGTGTATACTAAGTTGAACTGGCTCTTGATCAAAAAAGTAAATAAAATTCTTTTCGTCTGCTGCGTTTTCAAGACCTCTACACATGATGCTGTCAGGATCACTTCTACCAAATGGATCATGATAATAGATTGCAGTGTCAGGTAAATTTTTCCTTACCCACGGTAAAAAAGTATGTTCGTAAATTTCGTCTATTCTAATCATGTTTGATATATTTTATTCAGGAAAGAAACCTGGATTGTTTGCCCACGAGTGTGAAGCAATAGATCTCGTGCATGCTCAACAGTTAAGCCGCACTAGATATTTTTGGTGGGTAACATACTTAGCGGATCTCAAAACGTGGGACTTTCTTTGGGAACCAGTGCCATGGCAAGCTGATCAACGGCATGTATGGCCCAGTCAACATCAGTCTGATTCTGGAGTATATCTAGTACCCAAAGATGGGTATGTAGATACACACTATCATGTTGAACCAGTAATAACACGACAAAAAAATCTAGAACCGTGGATCACTCCAAACACAGTAGACGCAAACAAATGGGATTACAGTTGGCATCCAGATCCTAAGGATCCGCCTTACATACACGAGTTTGCCACTGCATGGCATGACGAAGGCGGCCCTGTTTATACAGTGACCGGTGCTAGACAGCGCAAATACATCACACACATACAAGCAACACTGATTGAACAGCACGATACTCATTGGCACACCTTGAAAGAGTGTAAATGGGATTATTCTTGGCAGCCACACCCAAAAGATCCACCTTACATCTACGTGTTTGGAAATCAATGGCACCCAGCTGAAATAATGCCCACGGTTGAATATCATGTGCTGGGTGCTAAAGAGCGCAAGTATATGGATGCACCTATAGCGCAACTAACAGAACAACGTACCGAACATTGGCACATACTAAAAGACTGTGACTGGGATTACTCCTGGGTACCAGACCCAGGCGACCCACCTTACATTTATGTTTTTGGTAACCAATGGCATTCAGCTGAAGTAATGCCCACAATAGAATATCGCATGCCTGGCGCAACAGAACGTAAGTACATGGATGCACCTGTTGCTGAATTGTTAGCAGACATGAAGTTATGGCATGTGCCTCACAATGTCAATATCACAGACATGGACTTCTCTTGGGTTCCGGATCCGGGGGCACCGCCTTACATCTATCAGTTTGCCACACAGCACCAAAAAACAGGCGGCCCGCAGTATTGCATACTGGATGCTACAGAAGTCAAATATGTAGACATGATGCGAGCCGAAGTAACAGCCGAAGCTGTGCCTATTGTCGAGATTGATCACTTGGATGGCAATGCAGGTAACATTCCTAACACTTTGAAACGCATACGATATTTTGACAACTATCGCGATACATTGATTCGTCTGGCCAAGAGTTTTGTGGGCACACATGAACATGTATGGGTGTGTAGTTCAATATGCGATTACACTGACTTTGACTTTTCGTGGCATCCAGAGAAATGGCAAAGCACCATGCTTCATGTGTTCCCCAGCAATGATCAAAAGTTTGGGGACACATTCTACATGCATGTGCCTACCTTTGCTGAAAGGGCAGAAAAGAAACAGTTGTTAGAATGGTACTCAGTGAACTATGTGTCACGACGCCGAGTGCCACGCAGACCTATGTCTGTGATTGTGCATGATGGCGATAGCCATGTGGATGCAGTAAAGTCACAAGACTTTGTGGGACCGTTGGCAGTGTTTACCACTTATAATCATGTGCCTGGCAATCTTGTTACTGTGCCGCTGTGGCGTCAGGAAACCAAGGCCATTGTGCCTATGAGTTCGGGCGCCAGCAGTGTAGTTGTACCCAAAACGGCTGTGCCGTTGATCAAAACACAATTGTATGATTATCCGCACATAGACAAAACTCAACGTATATTAGTAGATCCTCGACTGGACATTGTGTTCATTAGCAACGGAGAACCCAACGCTGATCAACACTGGCAAGATCTTGTGTATGCGTTACAGCGTGGTCATTCCAATCGTACAGTACGAGTAGATAGAGTCAATGGTCGTGTGGCTGCTTATCATGCCGCAGCTCAGGCCAGTCACACACCCTGGTTCTTTACTGTGTTTGCTAAACTAAAAGTAAATCCCAACTTTGACTGGATGTGGCAACCTGATCGCATGCAACAGCCCAAGCACTACATATTCCACGCAAGGAATCCTCTCAATGGACTGGTATACGGACACCAGGCCATGATTGCATACAACAAGAAGTTAGTGTTAGAGAACAAAGGTCTGGGACTAGACTTCACACTAGACCAACCGCACGAAGTGGTGCCTATCTTGTCGGGCACAGCGTGGTATGCTGACTCACCGTGGATGGCCTGGCGCACTGCATTCCGCGAAGTGATCAAACTCCGAGCCAGCTTGCCTGACGTGGAAAGTGAATACCGCTTAAACAAATGGCTTGATATCAACAGCGACGAAGCAGACCCGAAGTGGAGCCGACTTGGTGCAGAGGATGCGGTAGAATATTATGATGCAGTTGGGGGAGACTTTGCGGAACTGCACAAGAGTTATGACTGGGCCTGGCTGGCCAGCTATGCGTTTATGCGACGCAGTCTAACAACTGATCCATGATGTATTCTACCTCAATGTCAAGCAATTCAGGATAGATAGGCAAGCTCAAACATCTGCGGCTGAGTGCATAACTGGCACTCAACATGTCTGGGCCTTGGTACTGTTGGAACACAGGCAGTTCTTGTAAAGGCTCGGCGTAGTGTATCTTGGTTTCGATCTTGCGCAAAGAGAGATTGCGTTGCACAATATCTCGTTGATCCACTTCAATCACAAACTTGTGATAGCAATGCTTGTCAAAATTGCTTTTGTCAATCAGCGATCGTACAGGCGACTTTTCTAGTCGACTCATCCAATAGGCAACAATTGCAGCCCTGCGACTTTGCCATGCTGCCAAGTGCTGGGTCTTGACCATCATTTGCGCACAATCTACTTCACTCATGCGTGAGTTGGTGCCTATGTCGCTGTGCCGGAGATACTTGCCGTTGTTCACATAATCTCTAGCAAACTCTTGCAGTTCATATCTGTCAGTCACTACAGCACCACCATTGCCGTAGTTGGCAAAGTTTTTTGTGGGGTCAAAACTTATAGCGGCTGATTCGCTGTGTCTGTGGCAGTTGTCGGCCAACCAGTGCTGTGCTGCATCTTCTACAATGATGTCTCCAAGGTTTCGCCAATGTTGGTGAACACTCTGTCCATACAGGCCAACAAGGCATACTGCTTGGTAACTTAGGTCCCGTGGCAGCTTTCTATAGTCCATTTGACCATAGTTGTCTGTGTCCAAGATGTAGATATTCCAGCCGGCTCGAATCCAAGCATTGGCAGTGGCCGGGTAGGTCAGTGCAGGTATCACCACTGTAGGTTGCCAGCTGCTAAGGCCACTTTTGTAGTATTCAGCAATGATCTCTAGTGCCTGTGTGCCTGAGTGACACAAAGTAGCATACTTGACACCGTTCTTTCTGCTGATCCAATGGCCAAACTCAGCAGTATAGTTGCCGTCCATCAGTTGTCCCGAACGCCACACCTCATCAGTTACATCCAAGATCTCCTGGCGGAGATTGTTATACTGCTTGCGGAGACCAGTAAAGGGGATGGTAAGCCCGGTAGTTGTCATGGGTTCCAATATGATGATTCACTCAACCACTTGTAGTAATTTTGAAATCCTTCGAGAACATCGACCTTGGGATCAAAACCTAGAATCTGTTTGGCCTTGTCGATATTTAGTGCGCCCCGGCTGGGAAAGTCTGCGTCTTTGTCTTTTACTTCTATTGTGCCCGAGCCCACAATCTTCACAATCATTTCTGCGGCCTGCAAGAGCGAGACTGAATGAGACTTTGTAATATTGTAAGTGTCGTTCGCAGCACCTGCCTCCAGTGCTGCCGCCACAACACCATCCGCTGCATCATCAACATAGGTAAAGTCAAGCGTCTCTCCTGCCCCGTTGACATTGAGAGTTTCACCACGCATGGCTCGGAGCATAAATTTTGCCACAACACGGTCTTCCACATCCAGTGGGCCGTATACCGCCGAGGGGCGTAAAATAACATATTCCATTCCTGTGCGTCTAGCATAGTCTTTTACCAACCATTCTCCTGCAAGTTTCATGATGCCGTACTGTCCAATTGGACTGCATACAGCATCTTCTGTGACTTGATCCGCAAAGTCTCCGTACACCATAGAACTTGACATGTACACAAAGCGTCTAACACCATACCTTTTGGCACTCTCAAGAACATTGATCAAGCCGCGCATCATCACGTCAGCGCCGTGTGCAGGGTTGGCGTTGACAACTTTCTGTCTGGGAAAGCTGGCCATGTGTACAATCACTTCAGGTTGTTGCACTCTGATCACATAGTCTATGGTGTCAGCATTTTCAATTGACGCTGTATACAACGGATGCCGATCAATCTTGACAGCTCGTTCCTCCATCAAGTAGTCAATTTCGGCCTGCGGAATAATACCGTAGTTGGTTTTGTTGTCAACAATGCTGACTGTGTGGTCCAGTCTTTTGAGACGCTGTACCACATTGTGTCCAATTAGGCCGTAGCCTCCAGTTGTTAGTATTTTCATTTGTTCCCCCATTTAAGTGTCCAGAATGTTTCGTTTTGTTCGCTGAGTCTGGCCACAATATCATAACGATACCCGTAACTGGCAATCACAGTGGTTCTATGCCAGTAAGGTTTTTCCACAGCATGTTCCATAATAAACTTACCAGCATCACTTTCTTGCCATTCATATATGGGTTGAGCCACATATAAGTCTGGATCGTCAACATCGCCCATGCGGATAGTGTGTACTACAACATCACGAAACGCCACTGCCTTACCATCAATGAATTTGACTTGGTACGGTTGCCAGTGTTTGGGTTTATTAGGATTTTGAATGCCGGCCATGTGCTAGTATAGCACAACGATTATGATTGTGCAACCAAGTCTGCGGCCATTGGAAAGATCTTGGCAATCACTTCGGCACAGGCCACAGCAACTTCTTGATGCTCCTTTTGGGTGCCGTTGGCTGATCGCAGTATAATAAAGTGAATCCATGATCGCAAGGTGCCATTCATGTACAAGCGACTTTCAATCAGGCCTTCTGGTAACACAGCACGAGCCTGTTCTTTAGCAATGCCATTTTTAATAGCCCACTCGTACTCTCGTTTTGCGGCATAGATCACTCGTTGTTGAGCACGGAACCAATCGTTCTCTAACAATTGGTCGTCTGTCTCTACACTGTTCTGTCTATTCTTTGGGTCTTGGAGTCTGGCTTCTCGGGTAACAAAATTGAGATCTTTTGTTGGATCCGCGTAGCGTTGGCTGAACTCTTGGAAGGAGAATGACCTGTGCCGCAGAATTTGTCGAGCAATATCCCTTGTTGTTGTAATTTCCAAGCAAGCTGAAACCATTTCAAGGGGACTCCAGTGCTGGTGTCGGACCAAGTACCGGATGAGTTTGTCGCTAGTGTCTGTATTGAGTTGGTTGGAGGGATTGGACACACGGGCGCAGTACGCGATGAGTTCTTGTGCATCGTCAAGGCCCATGCTCTTAAATTCGTCAGTTGGTTGGCTGTAGGAAAGGAGTTTAACATTCATTTGAGACTGCGCAATAGCTTATCTGTTTCGGGTTGAATTAGGTTAGCAACAGCATTGACGTCGACCACAAAGTCTAAATCTCGAACTGAGTCACCCAGTTCATTGAGATTGCGACTCAATAAAGATTCAATCTCATCTAAGTCAAGGCCGTCTTTTTTGTATCTTGCAAGATTGATGGTTTTTTGACGACCATTTTGTAATCGAACAACAACTTTTTTAATGCATTCAAGCGGGATTTCTGTTTTGTCTACTTCAGAAATAATGTGATCCCACTTTTGAAAGAATTCATCACTGAGCTGCATGAGCTGCGGCAAGTTTAGGTGGTCGGCCACGTGTCTTTGCCACAGGTTGTGTTGTTTCAACAACTGGTAACGGTGCCATAGGTGGGAGATCCATCATCTTGACACCGGGGAATAACCGTTCAGCTTCTTTTCTCATTCTAGCTGCTTCGTTGATGATACCAGTAGCTTCGTTGTGCATGCGAACTGCTTGTGTAAGCATGTTGGCTGCAATAGCGCGATCATCTAATGCACCATCCATTGGTGCGGCAGTGTATCCAGACTCAGCAGGAGCTGAATGTTGTTTTTTAAATTCTGCTTCGGCTGCTCGTTTTTGTTTTGGATCAACCAATCCTCTGGCACCGTCAATCTCGGCCATTTTGCGCACAGCGTCTTCGCCTTGCTTCATTTCGTTTAGAATTTTATTCAGTTCGCTCAGCTTGACATTGCTGCTCATGGTAGGAGTCATCAATACCTGTTCAGTGTTCACACGCTTCATCATTCGTTCAGCATGCAACGCACCCAGGATGGTACGACCATCGGGCAGTAAATTTCGATTCAATGCATCTGCTAATTCGTCAGATGTTTGACCAACTGGACTTTCTAACACTTTCATAATTGTGTCATGCCAATGAGATGGTAACAGATCTGGATAGATTACCAAACACATGTGATCATCTCCGGGGATCTGTCTGAATATTACGGCAATTTTACGCTCTCCGTGTTTGCCTATGTGCTTTAAAAATGCCATGTTATTCTCCTTGGGGGGTTGGTGGCTCAACAGGTTGTTGAGCTTCGGCAGCGGCTTGTGATTCTGCAATGAAGTTTGATAAACGTTCGAATGCAGTACCTACATTCTTCATTTCATCAGCACGGAAAGCACCACGCTGACAAGCCAGTTCAACGATGTTGCGTACTATAGCAAGATCGGCAATTGTAAATTGTGTGTCGTTATTCATATAGATATTTAATGACAAAATATCCAATGAAAATGTTTTTATGGGGTGTTTTGGAAGAATTCGTTGGCTTTTTGGACAGCCTCTTCAATGGTCATAGCAGGCACTACAACAAAAGCCTGGTCACCAACTATCTCCATGTCGTAAGGTATACTGCCCATAAATCTGAAGTCTTCGGGCACCGCCACTTGCACTTCAAAGTCCTGCATGCGGCGTGCTCGATCAATTACCTCGAGATAGTCGCTCACAGGATCTTGCGTTCTTTGATCAGTGTTTCAAAAGTGTCCCAGACCTTTTGGAACTTGCGTTCGTAGTAGTCAATCAACACCTTGGTATCTTCAATGCTGGCACCTTGATCAATGTACATTTGTAAGTCATTGGTGATTTTCCAGCACTCCATGATTTCTTGCTCAAATTCAAAACGGTCGCTCATTTAAACTCCTTCAGTTCTTTAGGTTTAACAAAAATAAAATTATGCACCTGGCCATCCAGTTTAATAGGCAAGTCCAAATGCACACTCACACGCGGTCCTTTAATCAAGTTCAACTGACGGTCGTTGCCCACAGTACCACGGAACGGTATTCGATTCCATGTGCCCTGCACACGATCACCTATGAACCAAGTTGGCTGATAGCCCACACGGTTAAAATAATCAGTCTGATTACCCACGGGGCTGTCTCCATTCTTCACGAGCCACTTTGATCTCATACCAGACGGTCTTTCCAATTGCCCATAGTGGCTGCAAAAAGAATCCCATGACAAATCCCCAAGCAAACGGTCCCACAGCATTTAAGATATCGTTCATACAATCCGTCCTAATCCTGTATAGATAAGTTGATCCAA
>Ga0181348_1000613_pt1 | contig 15622 bp, 19 predicted proteins | sample Su13VDMM110DN_FD_130092 | JGI IMG/M metagenome (GOLD analysis project Ga0181348, IMG submission 130092) | Freshwater viral communities from Lake Michigan, USA - Su13.VD.MM110.D.N | ecosystem: Environmental > Aquatic > Freshwater > Lake | place: USA: Michigan | collected 2013-07-16
ATTTGACAAACACGTTGCCTCATGCTGGTGTGTTAGGAATTCAACAACATTCCGATGTCTCTGAGTTTGCATACACAGTGTGCTCTGGTATACATCATGTTTTGTGGGCCGACGCAATCATGTTTTTCAAATCGGAGCTATTTGAAGAAATAGGACTATTTTCTACAAAATTTATCGGTGATTGTGAAAGTGAAGACTTTGGATACAAAGCGATGAGAGCTGGGTTCAGAAATTATCTTATTGAACCACAGTATGTTGGTGCGATACATCATCTGACTCCATTTAGGCTAAAAATGAAAGATTCTTCCGAGCTAATTGAACTTTCTAAAAAAGCAAAAGAACTGTCTGTGGCAAAGTGGAAAGATTTTAGAAAAGAATATATAGGGTTCTTCAAAAAGGTATATAACATCAAATAAAATTAGTATGAATATCGCCGAAATTGAGTAAAATATAAATAATTGGGTCAAACATATCTGCATATGTATGTATGTGAATATGTTATGGACCCATTTGTTACCACAGTAAAACTAGACATTGAACTGTATACGCAGTTCAAAGAAATCAATGTTAGAGGCAAAATCTCATTTCAAGATTTTGTCAATAAGTGTCTGGAAAAATACATTGAGGATTCTGATTTTCGCGACGAAATCAGTGATAGTCTGAGTCAAAAACTTAGCTACAATCAACCATTTCAACTTTCAACTCCTAATAAAGATAAAAAATGAGCAAGAAAAAGATTCTACTTCTATCGGATGACCTGAGAATGCATAGTGGTGTTGCCACCATGAGCCGAGAATTGGTGATGGGTACTGTACATCACTTTGACTGGGTTCAAATGGCCGGCGCAATTAAGCATCCCGATCAAGGTCAAGTAGTAAACATGGACGAGGCCTGTAATCAACTAACAAGTCGCAAAGATTGTTATCTACGATTATACCCCACGCATGAATATGGCAATGACGAAGTATTGTTTGAAATTATGGTTCGTGAAAAGCCGGATGCAATATTACACTTCACCGATCCTCGTTTTTGGATTTGGTTGTATGCTATTGAGAACCAAATTCGTGCTAAGATCCCACTTATTTACCTGGATATTTGGGATGATTTGCCATATCCAATGTGGAACAAACCATATTACAAGAGTTGTGATGCGTTGTTTGCAATCAGTAAACAAACCGACAACATCAACAAGTGGGTTCTTGGACCCGAAAACTGCACTTCAATCCATGGTGATTTTGATAAGGAAGGAAAACTAATATGCCAGTAAAAGGAAAACATCTGTTACATTACGTACCACACGGTATCAATGCCGAATACTTCAAACCACTGGATAAAAATGAAGGTGTGGTCAAGAAACTCCGCAAAGAATATTTTGGCGAAACTAACTATGAATTTGTGGTGGGATTCAATAGTCGCAATTCACATCGCAAGCATCCAGCAAACTTGATTCTGGCCTTCAAAACGGTCTGTGATCATTTGACACCAGAGCAAGCCAGTAAGTGTGCGTTGTGGTTGCATACCGATAAAAGCAGCGTCGAGGGCACAGATCTAGTTGCTGTGGTGGATGTCATTTGTCCAAATTATAAGGTAATAGTTGAAGACAGCCGCAGAACCCCAGAAGAAATGGCGGCATTCTACAACATATGTGATGTTGTTGCCAACGTCAGCAGCAACGAGGGATTTGGTTTGAGCATTGCTGAGGCCATCATGTGTGGCACTCCTGTGATTGCTACTGTGACTGGTGGGTTGCAAGATCAAATGGGTATCACCGACGATGGTGGTAAGCCAATTGAATTTGACCTACAGTTTGGTACCAATGTCACAGGCCGACACAAGAACCACGGTTGTTGGGTGCGCCCGTTATGGAATACCGCCAATACATTGCAGGGTAGTCCTCCCACGCCATATATCATGGACGACATTGTGGACTACAAGGAGATTTCAGATGCAATTATGTACTGGTATCTCGCGGGATCTGATCGGCGTGAAAAGTGTGGTGCTGCGGGTCGTGCGTGGGCACAGACTGATGGTGGTATCAATTCCAAAAATATGAGTGATCAATTCATTAAAGCAATGGATTTTACTATTAATAACTTTACACCACCACAAAAGTTTGATATCTTTAGCTACAACGAGGATTTCAATTTGAAGAATCTGCCTCAGAATCAATTGGGTTTCGATTTGCACAAAATTGATATCGATAAAATCAAACAAGCATTGTCATGAATATCAAACTACTATCAAACAAAGCAGTTGTACCAAGTAAAGGTAGCGTAGGAGCGGCTGGATATGATCTGTACACCACGGAGTCGTATGAACTAAAGCCTGGTGAACGCAAAGCATTCAAAACCGATATTTCATTGGCTATACCCGAGGGATTTTGTGGTCGGATTGCTCCTCGCAGCGGTCTGGCTGTAAAACATGGTATTGACGTTCTGGCTGGAGTTATTGATAGTGACTATCGTGGAGAAATCTTGGTGGCCCTCATCAATCTTGGTGACAAACCTATTCTACTTCCAATTATCAAGGATGATAAAGAAACTGCGATTGCACAAATCATATTTGTAGCGTGTGGATCCATCATCGGTGGATTTGTTGAAGTTGATGATTTGACCGCAACTCAGCGTGGTAGTGGTGGATTTGGTAGCAGCGACACTAAACGTGAAACTGTGGATCAGGCTACCAAGCAAATGAAAAGTATGGAAGACCTTTACAAAAATTTGGGAAATGCACCACAAACCCCGAGCAAACGGTATCTGGATGCAATCAAAGAACGTGAACAACAACTTCAATAAAATATGAGCAAACCATTTTGTTTAATTTCAGGACCAGTATTCAACCGCAGCGGATATGGTGATTGGGCTACAGCAGTAGCCAAAAGCATTATTCGGTATGATAAATATGACGTGAAGGTTGCTCCACAAAAATGGGGTAATTGTCAAAGTAAAAGGTACATAGAAGACATTTCGGATCCAGAGGACAAGATGTTGGCAAGTAAGTTGTTGCAAGGTCAATTGAAAAAACAACCCGATCTATTTGTTCAACTGAGCATTCCCAACGAATTTCAAAAAGTTGGTAAGTATAATATCGGCATGACCGCAGGTATCGAAACCACAGTTGCCAGTGGCGAGTTCTTGGAAGGAATCAATAGAGTTGACTTGACTATAGCTATAAGCAATCATGCCAAGAACGTGTTTTTGAACACCAAAATGACCAAGCAATTACCAGATGGTCGCAAAGAAGATGTTGTAATAAAAAAGCCCATTGAAGTTTGCTTTTGGGGTGCCGATACCAATATCTTCAAAAAAACAGAGGAGCGTGTTGGTACTGTTGACGAAGTACTTGAAAAAATTCCCGAGAATTTTGCGTTCTTATTTGTGGGACAATTGACACATACAGGTCTATATCATGACCGTAAAGATATTGGTAATCTAGTAAAAACATTCTGCGAGACATTCAATAACAATGCTCAAGTAAAGCCGTGTTTGATTCTCAAGACATCCGGCGTTGGATTCTCCACGATGGATCGTTTTGAAGTTGTGAATCTGGTCAACAAGATTCGAGCATCATTCACAGGCAATCCACCTCAAGTGTATGTATTGCACGGAGAATTGAGCGAATTGGAAATGAATGCTTTATTCAACCACCCAAAGGTTAAATGTCATGTGTCGTTCACACACGGCGAAGGTTATGGTCATCCTCTGTTGTTGCAAACGTTGAGTGGCAAACCGTTGCTGGCTCCAAATTGGAGTGGACATCTGGATTTCTTGAATCCAAAATATGCAAATCTATTGCCCGGCCGACTTGAACAAATCGATAAAAAAGCGGCTAATCAATGGTTGTTGAAGGAAAGTCAGTGGTTCAAGGTTTCGTATAGTCTCGCTGGTGATAAGTTCAAGCAGATATTCAACAATGTTGGCAACAAAACGCTGTGCGATAATGCCGAACTGTTGCGCGTCGAGAATGCTGAGAAATTCAGTATGCGGTCTATGGACAAACGGTTGTGGGAAATTCTTGACAAGTATGTGCCACAATTTGCCGTTGAGAACCAGTTTGTACTTCCTAAGCTAAAGGTGGCTGGAGATACACAACAATCACAACTTGTATTACCAAAACTCAAAATTGGATAATTATGCATCTATCGTATCTGGTCACATGTCACAATGAAGGTGAAAGTTTGGGGTTGTTATTGACAAAATTATGCGATACACTCAAACCAAATCATGAAATTATTGTTGTGGATGATTACTCAGATTGTCCCAAAACATTGGCTGTGTTGGAATCATTCAACACCAAGATAAAGCTATACAAGCACAAACTCGACAACAATTATGGTGCTCACAAAAACTATGGCATCGAACAGTGTACTGGTAAGTGGATTTTCCAATTGGATGCTGATGAGCTTCCCACTGATACTTTGGTGAACAATATTGATCTTATTCTTGAATCCAACGATTCTAGCGAAATAATTTGGTTGCCCAGATGCAATCATTTTTCTGGATATACTCAGCAGGATGTTGTTGATTGGGGTTGGAGAATCAGTCATGGTGGGTTGGTTAATTTTCCAGATTATCAATCAAGATTATTTCGCAACCAACCACACATTCGCTATCAACGTAGATTACATGAAAAAGTTGAAGGCCATAAATCGTATGTGTTTGTACCGCCGCAACAAGACTATGCAATCCTACACAATAAAACCATTGAAAAGCAACGTGAAAGTAATCAGAACTATATGAAAAATTTCACGTTGGATGAAAACCGTGGAATTCCAATAGACCAAATATGACAACCCGAGAACTAAGAGCAAAATACGGAGATTTTACAAAAACCGACTATTACGCATATCCCGATCATTTTTTTAGTCCGTGGGATGATTTCACAATGCACATTCCAAACTGGAAAGTATTTCTCACCAGATTTGAAGACCAGTCGGACTGTAAATTTTTGGAACTTGGAACTGCACAAGGAAGGTCTGCTGTATGGATGTTAGAAAATATTCTAACACACCCAACAAGTATTTTGGATGCCGTCGATATCGATCACAAAACGTGGTTATCGCAGTCCCGTCTAAAAGAAAAATTGGACGGACAAGAGTTTTATTTGGATTGTCTGCAAAACTTAGAGCCATATACTATATCTGGAAAATGTCGGTTTAACCTTCAAACCACCCAAAGCTTTTTTAGAAAACTATACGCCGATAACTCAAACGAAACTTATGATTTTGTGTATATCGATGCCTCTCATGAGCCAGACGATGTTTTACGTGATGCAATTTGCAGTTATGACGCACTAAAACAAAATGGATTGATGCTCTTCGACGATTATGGCTGGAAAGATTGTCACCGTGGTATTGATGCGTTTCTACACGCATTTAACTCAAAAACAAAAGTGCTACATAAAGCATATCAAGTATTAATAGAAAAAATATGAAAAACGTCATCGTATTTCAAGATTTTGTAGACACCATCACATACGGTCGCAACTACAAAATTGATGAATTGTTCAAATATTTTCGTGCTCAAATTGACAACAGTTTGCGGATGGGTTGGCAACCAAAAGATATCGTTGTAGTTACCAACCTCGATTTTTCATATAAAAATGCTACCATCATTCGCACAAAACAGCTATGCCGATACAACCGCTATTTTAACAAGCAATATGGAATTTTGGAGTTGCTGGAAGAAAATTTAATCGACGACGATTTTTGGTTTCACGATTTTGATGACTGGCAGATTCATCCATTCGAATTCCCTCTGTTTGATGGATCAATTGGTATGTGCAAATACATCGACGATTCGCAATGGAACACCGGATCAATCTTTATCAAAAAATCGAGCAAAAACATTTGGCGGTTGATTGTAGATTTCATGGATACCAACCAAAACTTTTTGAAAAACACAGGCGACGAAAACGTTGTGAATTCTGTATATCAAATATACCACGACGAGATTAAAAACTATTTTACTCATCTAAACAATCAGTTTAACGTTGGAGTGACTGGTTTCACATATCGGCACGATACCGCCGAAAAACCAGTTTGCGTATTGGCATTCAAACCCGATGATGACATAAGTTACAACTTAATGGACCAAAACAATTTGCTGGATGCTGCTATCAAAACAATTTTTCAACAACACAATCTAACCAATGATCATCAAACATAAATACGCAATTGGGGTTCATATCATGTTTTATGAAATTAACATGGTATCGACCTATATTGATGGCCTGCTGAACTTGTTGAGTACCGTTGAAAACAAAGATAATGTGTATCTCGATTTTGTGTTTAACGTGTCTCAATTTTTTGAAAAGATAGATACCACCAAGACAGGTAAAAAGGAACTCATCGCCAGATTTCATGCTGAAACTTCCAGACTGTCATCAGCAATACCAGCCAATATCAGAATTGTTGATAACGATGATGAGTGGTATACACAAACTTGCTATCGTCGTGATTTCAACGCCAGTTACTGCAACAAAGTAGACATACTAATGTGGGGTGAAACCGACAGTTGTTTTCCAAAAGAAGCATTTATGGCTTTGGAGTCATTGGTACCAAGTATAAACAATCTATCGGTATATCGATTTACCGCATGTTTTGCTGACCGCAAGATGTGGGACAACAGTTGGGACTGCACAGTGCATCCAAATTATATCAATCACATTTACGATGATAAAGATGTTGACAATATTAATCAAGCCAAATCATATCTACCAATAGAAAATATGAATGCCATCAATGCTACAATTGATGATCTAAAGATTGATGTGTTGCGAGAACCCAAGATCGATGGTAGTTGCTTTGTCATCAGCAGCGATCTGGTGCGCAGTGGCGTAAATATTCCAGGTTGCTTCGTTCATAACGATGACGAAAGCTTTGCGTTCGTCGCCAAGAAGATGATGGGAACCAAGTATGTTCAATACGTATTCAAGAATTTGTTGAAGATTCATGCACGTCGTAGGGCTGGTAAACGTACATGTGTTCTTGATGAAAATAACAACCGAGGATATTGTGGTGATGAAAAGGGTGATTGGTGGAAAGTATTCAAAGAAATTTCCAGCAAGAATATGCAAGTTTTGACCACAGGCGATGGTAAATTTTTAACATATCAAGACTTCAAATCTCGCGTCAAATCAAAATGAAAATTTGTTTTATTAGCCAAAATGGATTTACAGGCAAAACTGCCAGAACGTTTGATAATTGTAGAACAGAGTTTGCTTGGCAAATTGCCTTGGACGCACACCATGAAAATTACAAAGACTGGTTTTTTTCAAATACAACATACGATCTCGTCGTTGTAATTCTACCAAAAAAATTGGAATTGATTGATACCGGCGCATTGTTGGATAGTGTAAAACGTCGCAGCAAAAAAGTGGCGGTGATGCAAGAAGGACCAGCTTGGTATTATCAAGACTACGATTATGCTCAACAAGTCAATTATATTAATTTTCTAAGTGAGATGGATTTTTTGTTGGTTCACAATATTAGTGATATTGCGTACTTCAAAGGTATATTCAAAAAACCCACATTCAATCTACAATCACTAATGATTACAGATACTCTAGCTGGCATTATTAGAGAAACTAATGGTATGCCAATAATTGGCGGCAATTTCTGTAGTTGGTATGGTGGTATGGATAGCTATTTTGTGGCACAAAATTTCGGTAAGCCAATTTACGTTCCAAGTATGGGTCGTAAAATAAACAACGAAGAACAATTTCCAAATCTTCTGCATCTGCCATATATGACGTGGACTAATTGGATGCGAACACTCGCCAATTTCAACGTAGGAGTACATTTGATGCGTACACACGCTGCCGGCACATTTGCACTCAATTGTGCTTATTGGGGCATACCATGCATCGGTTACAAAGGATTGGATACACAGCAAACTTTGTTTCCAGATCTATCGGTGGGCGTTGGTGACATTGTTGGTGCTAATGCATTGGCGATCAAACTAAAGAATGATGTTGAATTTTATAATTACGTTTCTTTGAAATCTAAAGATTTATATCAACTATATTATTCAGAGACAATTTGGAAAGTACGTTGGAATACAATTTATGAGCAAATCAAAAATTAAAATTGGTATCGTGGGATTTGGTTATGTGGGCAAGGCATTTCACGCCTTTTTTAAGGATCATTATGAAGTGCGGATCTATGACCCAGCCATTGCCGGATTCAACGATAAAGACATCATTAATGAATGTGATGTGGGTGTTGTGTGTGTACCTACGCCATCAAATGATGACAATAGCTGCAACACAGACTTTGTTGAAGATAGTGTTGCGTGGTTGCAGACCCCAATCATTTTGATCAAATCCACAATTGAAATTGGTACCACCAAACGACTCGCTGAAAAATACAACAAGAAGATTGTATTTAGTCCTGAATTTGCGGGTGAGAGTAAATATTGGACACCACAAGGATTTACTACAGATGTAAAGCAAACTCCATTCTTTATTTTTGGTACTGATGATAAAGAAGTTGGTCATAAGCTAGTTGATTTGTATATGCCCATTACTGGGCCAAGCAAAACTTATCGTGTCACAGACAGTATCAGTGCGGAAATTACCAAGTATGTTGAAAACACATATTTTGCAATGAAAGTCGCATTTGTTAATGAATTGTACGATTTGTGTGAAAAGAGTGGAACACATTGGTCCGAAGTTCGTGATCTGTGGTTGTTGGACCCGCGCACAAATCGTAGTCATACCGCTGTGTTTGCCGATGAGCGTGGATTTGGTGGCAAGTGTTTGCCAAAAGATACAAAAGCTATGGTTGCGTATGGCGACAAAGTTGGTGTGGATTTAAGCATTCTCAAAACAGTGTTGGCGAGCAACGAACACATGAACAAAAAAAACAACTAATATATGGCTATCATTGACGAACTATTGTTAACTATTCCCGATAAGTTTCAACACAAACCTACAACCAGCCATAGGTTCAAACGTGATGTGTTTGAATTTTTTGACAAGCCGGAATTCAAAGATAAGATTTGTGTGGAGTGGGGTAGTAATCTGGGCTACACCACCAAGATATTGAGCTATCTATTCAAAGATGTATCTGGTTTCAACCTTAGTTGTGCTGATCAAGCCGTGGAATTTAACGCCAACAGACCCAATGTGAAATTTTATACCCAAGATATTTATACCACAAAAATTCCAATTGATACGGGTGATGTATTCTTGGTCGATGCCAATCATAGCTATGACGCTGTAATCAATGATACTCTGCGATCATTGAACTTCAATTCGTCTGGTAAGAAGTACTTTATCTACGACGATTACGGTAGCATACCAGATGTTAAAGATGCAGTTGATGCGTTGATTTTGTCCAACAAAATTGAGATTATTAAAAAAATTGGACATGCTACAGGTGAAGTATTTACTCACAAGTTGCATGATTATGAGGGACTAATCTGCAAAGAGATTTCATGAATAAAAATTGCATTATGATGGTTGCGATTGAGGATGAGTTATCAAAACATTCTCACAAAACCTATTTTGAACATACAATTGACGCATGGCAATATTACTGCAACAAAAACAATATCGACTTTTTTGTTGTGCGAAATAAAATGCCCAATGTCAAATACAGTGTCTGGCACAAGGAGTTTGTGTTTGATTATGTTGGTGATAGCTATGAAAAAATTGGCATTGTGGATTTTGATACCATGATCAAATGGGACGCTCCAAATATTTTTGATCTATACACCGACGAATTTGTTGGTGTATTAGACCAAACCAGCATCAGTTGGATGGACAACAGTCAAACTGCATATCGTAACGCATTTCCACAATTCAAAGATATGCATGTTGGATTAAGCGAGCATGTCAATGGTGGTGTGCTATTTTTCACAAAAGACCACAAACCATTCTTTGAAAAGCTCAAAAAGTTTTACCTCGACAACAAATCCGTGCTAGATAATTGGAACATACCAAACACAGGCAAAGAACAAACGTTGCTCAATTTTCATCTAAAGCAAGAGGGTATAAAGTGTAAATATCTTCCATATTCATGGAACACAGTTGGTATGGTCAAAAAAGGATTGTTGTGGTACAATGACAAACTCAACGACACAGTTCCTTTCTTTTTCAAATACACATATCTTTGGCACTTTACTGGATTTCCGATTGAACAACGCAATCATTTAATTAACCAAATTTGGGCAGATATCAAAATAAAATATCAATGAAAAATATTATTTTTATACCAGCAGTTGTATCGAATAACGGTGAAAAGAAGCTGCGTAATACACCATTGATAAGCAGCATATTTGATATGAGTATTCGTAGTGGGCGCAACTTTGCTAAAAAACATAATTGTGACGTTGTGGTATTGGATCAACCATTGATGGATACCAACATCACAAGCATGGCTTGGCAGCGTTATTACGTATTGGATTTATTAGAGAACAGTGGTGTTGATTACAATCAAGTGTTGATTGTTGACGCGGATACCATTGTACATCCCGACTGTCCAAATTTCTTTGAATTGACCAATGGACTGTATACAGGAGTTCATGACGGTGTTGTGTATGAGTGGGTAATGCGCAGTGTTGAGTGTTACAGCAAAGCTTTGTTCAACGATTACGAACTAGATATTTGGAGTTACATCAATGGTGGATTCCAAATTGTAAATGCCGCTCATAAAAATCATCTCAACAAGTTCAAACAGTTTTACTCTGACAATAAAGACTTGATTTATCAGTGTGAAACACAAATCAAGTTGGGTACTGACCAAACACCCATGAATTTCTTTTTGCAGACAAACAATGTTTCTACAAAAATACTTCCATATGAATTCAATATGATGGGGCTGAATTTATTGGAGGGTCTTACCGACGGTTTACCATTCACCAAGTTTGGTTGGGTGTATCATTTCAACGGTATACCAGATACTAGTTATGGTAATCAAGTACACCATTGGATGACCAAGACTTATAATAAATTATACATATGATTAGTATCATCATTCCAACTTTGTTCAAATGTGATTTGTTGTTTGAGTCTCTTAAACGTTTTGAACGCAATCTAGCAAACGACGACGAGCTTATTCTCATCGACAACACAAATTCTAGTCATGACTTCAACAGTGGCAACATTAGACATCTAAAGTATACCACCAACAATTTTGTCGCCAAGTCTTGGAACATTGGTGTGTCAGAAGCAAAAAATGATGTGTTGATTATTGCAAACGATGATGTTGTGTTTGACTATGCTTGCTATAAAAGTAATATTGTTGAGTTTTTTACAAACAAACCAAACGCTGGATTGATTGGCGCAAACTTATCCAACCTAAGCAGACCTGGTCACACCAACGTAAACATATCCAACCTAAGCAGACCTGGTCACACCAACGTAAACATATCCAACCTAAGCAGCCATGGTCACACCAACGTAAATAAATCAACCGACGTTCTAGAATTTGTTGAAACACCCAAACGAATCACAGGCTTTGGGATGTTGATGGCAATACACAAACAAAACTACGTTGAGATACCAGAGATTCTACGTGTGTTTTGTGGGGACGATTATTTGTTTGATAAACAGCTTGTGAACAATAGAACCAACTATGTATGTTCGGTCAAGATGAGTGGGTATGTATCATACACCAGCAAATATTTTCCACAAGACTACGAGTCAGCAAAACAGCATTACAAAGCTATGGTCAACCAAGAAGTGTCCTCAAACGATTCCACCTTATTGTTGTCAAAAAATAAACTACACGTATGATTGACCTGCAACGTTTTTTACCAAAAGTATTACATAAGTCGATTGTATTGCGGCAACAGCCAATCGAACATACTCCGAATAACCAAATTTGTTACTATACATTCTTGGATGTTTCTATGGATGACTACACATCCATCAATACCAATTTTATAGAGTTAACTCACAAATACACATATTTTATTCTGGTGTCTGGGCAAAAGGATGATACAAGCTACAAACAATATTTGTCATCGATTCTTGGGCCCAAAACAATATTAATTGAAAGTCAACAAAACTCCATGGCTTGCAAATTCAATTTATTAAAGCAATATCTTGAACAACATAGATCTGAATATATCGATACTATATTTTGTAAAATAGATACTGACTTGGTTCATTATTGTACCAAAAAATTTCAATCACAAATGCGACAAATTTTTGCAAAAAACAAAAATGTGTTAGTGGGTGTAGATTGCGGACACACCAAACACATCAGAGGAGGATTAAATGCTGTGCATGTGGATTCTATTTTGAACTGCCCAGTGTGGGCCGAAGACTACAATCCGATCAAATTTGATGAAAAATTTACCGAATTGTTGTTAAAAAATAACATTAAAAAATTGAATTTTTTCACATTTAATCAAACCGAGGTACTTGACGTTGGTTGTTTTGCAACACATGTTGTAACCCAAGGGCTTGATAATGGAAAAGTAGATCAATTAATAAACTTATTAAATCAGTTGAAATCATTAGGAGTTGTGATATAGTTATAAATAAGACTTATAATACGCTATATAAATTATGAAATATACTATCTGCACCGTTGTCAATGATAATTATCTAGAATTTTTGCATTATTTTACAAAATCAGCTCTTGAGAAATGTACAAACTTGGATAAATTGATAATTCTATACACAGGATATGCGTTCCCAGATGACGCGCTTTACCAAGATAGTAGAGTGAAAATAGTCAAGTATCACCAACCAATCGAAACACAAAAAATCTGGGATGGTGGTTGGGAAAAGAATGTCAACTTAAAAAGTCAGTTTCTTCGTGATTTGGCAGTTGATTCCGATCAACCTATTTTTTTAATTGATGTAGACTGTTATTTTTTGCGAGAATTTATCGACGTGATTGATCCGACAAAAGATATTGCCGTCACAAAACGAGATAATATTCCGCCGTATATTGCATCGTTTGTGGGTCTAATTAAACCAAAATCCTGTTTGGAGTTTATTGATACTTGGCGAACTCAAATGGCGTCGATAACAACGATACCAAAAGAAACCCGAGCATTGTGCCAAACGGTCGCAATTATGGGAAAAAAATTAAAAATTCAAGAAATACCAGATACCACAATTAGCTGTCTTAAAATTATTCCGATGGCACCTGACGCACGAATTCTTCATTTCAAAGGTAAGGCTGTCGGCGATGCTGCACATCTCCTCAAAAAACGACTCGAATCACTTGAATCGATCCTCTAATGTGTAGTTTTTATTTCAGTAATCGATATTTAGGAAACCTTGACGAAATCAATAGATATCTGAAACCAAGAGGTCCTGATTTTACCAATTTAGTAGAAATCGGCGGCTACACATTGATTCATAATCTGTTGAGTTTGACTGGGGATTTCACAGTCCAACCACTCAGCAAAAACAACATTCATCTGTTGTTTTCTGGAGAAATCTACAATTTCAAAAAATTCAATCCAGGTGCAAAATGTGATAGTGAGGTCATCATCGATTTATATCAAAAATATGGACCAGAATTTACCAGCAAATTAGATGGTGAATTTGCAATATTGATACTAGACCTCGAAAACAAACAAATCGTGTTTTCGTCAGATACATTCAGAACCAAACCGCTTTTTTACAGTATTGAAAATAAATCGATTTGCGTATCCACATACACCGATCCGATACTAAGATCAAACTTCAAAAAACCAAACAAAGTTGAAGCAAATACTACGTATATTTACAATACCGACACGGGTCAAGTAACTACCAGAACCATTACCAATTTCAATCTAGATCAGTATAAAACCGATGTTGATAGTTGGGGAGAAAAATTTGATTTGGCTATCAAAAAGCGAATCGAATTTTCCGCCGACAAAAAATTTTTCATTGGTCTTAGTAGTGGATATGATAGTGGAATCATAAGTTGTGCGCTGAACAAAACGTCCGTCGATTACAAAGCTTATAGCGTTGTGGCGTCTGAGACTCTTGATATTATAAAACAACGATTTGATCTTATCAAGCATAAACAATTGATCAATCTCAAAAAATCCGATTACGACTATTATTCGTCCAATCTTTTCGGTAAAAAATGCGAAGACTTTGTGTGTCAAGATTTAGGGCAGAGTATTCAATCTGACAAAGCATGTTATGGATTGGCATACATCTGTTCATTGGCACAAGCCGACGGTAGAAAAATATACATATCTGGTCAGGGTGCCGATGAAATCATTTCTGATTATGGTATGAACGGAAACAAAATATATCCACATAGTTCGTTTGGTGGTAAATTTCCAAACGATCTAAAAACTGTATTTCCGTGGCGTAGCTTTTTTAAGGGAACTCAAGAATTGTATATTGCCAAGGAAGAATATGTTGCTGGATCATTTGGCGTTGAATCAAGATATCCATTCTTGGATCTGGACTTGGTTCAGGAGTATTTGAATTTGTCCGTAGACGTAAAAAATAAAAAGTATAAGTATGTAATCCATGAATATTTATTGAAAAATAACTTCCCGTTTGAACAAAACAAGAAGATAGGATTTCAGGCAAATAAAAATCTATTATGAAAACAAGAGGTACATGGAATGCTACATACGAAAATATGCGTTATACTTATGATCTTAACAAAAATAGTGTTGTACTAGACTTTGGAGGATTCACAGGTGGTTTTGCAGAAAAAATTACCAACAAGTATGGGTGTAAGGTGTATGTATATGAAGCAGTAAATCGTTACTATAAACAAATCGCTCAGAAAAACAATCCAAATTTAATACTATTTAATTGTGGCGTAAGTACTGAAAATGGTGCTGCATATATACACGTATGTGATGAGGGTAGTGCTATTGGTGAGTATGCGGATCAAAAGAAAAAGAACGACACGAACGATTCATATCAACGTAATGTTGCTAAATTTGCAAATGAACCACCAGAACAAATTAAAATCTGTGACGTTGCACAATTATTAAATGACTATGATCGTATAGATTTGCTTAAAATTAATATTGAAGGTATTGAATATAAAATTTTACCCAGAATAATTAGCAGCGGGCATATCAACAAAATAAAACATCTACAAATTCAATTTCACGACTTTGTACAAAATGGTGAAACCCTACACGAAAATATAACAAACGAATTAAAGAAATCTCACAACTTGGTATTTGAAAGTATGTGGAATTGGTCATTCTTTACTAAAAAATAATATGTCTTATATCACAACAGGCGGCGGCGGAATGGGTAATCAATTAAAGAAGTTTATTTCCGCATTAAGATTGAAGTCTAGTTCCAAGGCACATCTTTCATATTATACCAAGATATTTAAGGACAAATCACTGTGTGTATTGGATCCAGGAGTGCGGTATACTGAGTTAAATACATGGCGAATTATGGTGCTACCATCTGATATAGATATACCCGATGGATTCTGCAAATACTCAACCGCAGACAAAGGGTGGCAGTTTTGTGATGCGAATGGTAGAAATGTTGATCACGAATACCTTAGAATACCCGTTAGTTTTAGACAAAAAATAATTGATCTTATTAACACCAGATTACAATTTAGTGATATGGTTAATAATAAAGTTAAAGAATTCGTGGATCACCACGGAAGTTATAGTTCAGTACATATTCGTAGTTTTAACGCTGATCACCACCGTGGTGATAA
>Ga0181348_1000614_pt1 | contig 15600 bp, 13 predicted proteins | sample Su13VDMM110DN_FD_130092 | JGI IMG/M metagenome (GOLD analysis project Ga0181348, IMG submission 130092) | Freshwater viral communities from Lake Michigan, USA - Su13.VD.MM110.D.N | ecosystem: Environmental > Aquatic > Freshwater > Lake | place: USA: Michigan | collected 2013-07-16
TCCCTTGGGAGAATCTACTCTTTCAAAGTACGTGAATGACTTTGGAAATCTTGATCTCTCGCTTGTAAGCTTGAACAATCTGATTCCAACCTCATCTCTGTATCCTGGGCTCATCGCATCCGATGCGGGTCTGCCGTCGAGCATCTCACAAGAAGTTGAGGGCGCAGGCCCTGACAACTTGAATAGTGATAGCTCGTCCGGGGTAGTTCTTTCAATCTTTCAACGCCAGCGCGACAATTCATCCAACTCGATAGTCTTCTTTGACACAAGCAACCTCTTCTACGGTGGACGTATACACCCAAAAAGTCTCGAGATCATTGACAGCTCGATCACGGGATCTGGCGGGAAGATCAGAATGACCCTTCGGGATAACGGCGTCGGAGGATTGTACAGGGCAGATTCTAACACTTCGCACGCTAAATGGGCTGGAGTTGGAACTGTTCTGTACGATGAGGGGCTCGCAGTCGTGAAATCGCCCCTTATCTTTCCATTTGGAAAAGATCAGTTCGAGATCTCCATGAGAGGGGAGCGCCAGGTGCACGTAATGGAAATTGCAGTTCCCTGTCCTGCCGGGCAGATAAACTCAAGCTCCAATCCAACATTCATCCCACTGATTGCCAGCGATGATCCCAACGAGAGATCGACGGGTCCAGTTATCATCACTGGGGTGAACCTGCACGACGACAACATGAACGTTGTTGCCAGGGTCTCACTCGCTCAGCCCATTATCAAGCGCAGCGAGGATCGTTACCTTTTCAGAATTAAGATGGACTGGTAATGATACTTGGACTAGACGTCTCCACAAGCTCAACTGGATGGGCAGTCCTGGACAGCTCAGGAAACCTGGTCGAGATGGGAAGCTTCAGGCTCGATAAGCTCGATGGCCTCTTCAACAAGGCTGATGCTGTCAACCGCGGCCTTTTAGGTATTCGAGTCAAATATCCTGGTGTAACGAAGGTCTCGATAGAGGAGCCCCTCCAGGGATTTCGCCGAGGGCTCAGCTCAGCTTCTACTTTACTTACGCTGGGCAGATTCAACGGTATGATCTCTTGGCAGTCATTCGTGGTCTTTGGGTTCGATCCAATTTTCATCAGCTGCACGGCTGCAAGAAAAGACCTAAAAATTGCGATCGTCAAGACTCGCGATACGAAGGATCAGATCATGGAATGGGTTGAGGTCGTGACTGGGATTCAGCTACCGAGAAGAACGGTTAAAGTTGGGAAGAAGAAGGGCCAAGTGATCTACGACAATGGAGTCAACGACGCAGCCGATGCCTATGTGATGGCACGAGCCGCGTTTCTGTTAAAACCATAGCTACCTGTTTACTATTGGCTGTGATAGACGCAAAAGAAAGAATCGAGATCCTAAGTCGCGTGCTAGGAACTTGCACCCTCGATCGTAAGGGCATTAACGCTGCGTTTCGATGCCCCGACTGTGGTGATTTAAAGAAGCAGAAGCTAGTCGTGAGGATCGACACAGGACAGTATCACTGTTGGGTCTGCGATGCACGTGGAGCCTCTGTAGCTAAGATCCTGAGGAGAACATCACCCGAGGCAGCCGCAAGGTGGGAGGGGATCACGGGGTCACACCAGCGTAGGTTCCTTGATGAGATCATTGAGTCTCCGAAAGTTGAGGTTCCGGGTGGGTTTAGGCTGCTTGCTGAATCTCTAGATTCGTTTGATCCTGACACTCGCGCCTGTATCGATTACGTTCACGATCGCGGATTAGGAGTTCGTGAGATGTGGTACTTCAGGCTGGGCTACGTTAAACGAGGGAAGCTGTCAAGGAGGATCATCATGCCGTCTTTTGACTCTGAGGGAAAGATAAACTACTGGACTGCAAGAGCAATTGACAATAAGGTATTCGGTAAGTATGTGAACCCTCCTGTCCCTCGAGGAGAATTTATTTTCAATGAGATCAACCTCGATTGGAGGAAGGAGATCACGCTTGTCGAGGGCCCTTTCGATCTAACAAAGTGTGATAACAACGCAACGGCAATATTGGGATCGAACATGTCCAGGAAATCAGCATTATTTCAAGCCATCGCGAGCAACAGAACACCGACAATTTTGGCTCTCGACAGTGACATGCCTGAGAAGCAACACAAGTGGGCAAAGTCTCTATCAGAATTTGATGTGCCCGTCAAGATCCTCGATCTTGGAAAGAGAAAGGACGTCGGTGAGATGAGCAAGCAGGAATTTCTGGAAGCAAAGTCAAAAGCACGAAACTGGGACAAATTTCAGGGTATTATTAACCTCTCAAGAATAATGAGAAGCGGGAGCATCCTTTGATCAAGATCGCGCACCTATCTGATATCCACTGGCGCGGATTGCAGCGTCATGACGAATATACCGAGGTTTTTGAGGATTTCTTCAAGAAGATGGACGAGCTTCAACCGAATATGATCGTTGTAGGAGGCGACATCGTTCATTCAAAGACACAGGGCATTACTCCTGAGATTATTGATCGACTTCGCTGGTGGTTTCAGAAGTTATCCAACTGGCCAACTGTCGTTATCCTTGGAAATCATGATGGGCTTATCCACAACAAGTCGCGCCTTGATGCAATCTCACCGATTGTTGCTGCACTTGATCACCACAACATCCACCTTCTTAAGGACTCTGGCAACTACGAGCTTGATGGTATCAACTTCGCCAACTTCTCCTGCTTCGACGAGGAGAACTGGAGCAAGTGCAGCCCAAGTAAAGACCATCTGATCAACATCGCGCTCTACCATGGAGCCGTCGGTGGCTCACTACTCGATACGGGCATACCGATCGACGGCGAGGTGACGGTTGATATGTTCCGACCCTACGATTTTGCCATGCTCGGCGATATTCATCGTCAGCAGTTCTTGGATGGAGACACCCGAATTGCCTATCCAGGCTCAACTGTCCAGCAGAACTACGGTGAGGACATCGAGAAGGGGTTCCTCTTCTGGCAGATCAAGAATCGTGATGAGTATCGAGTTAACTTTGTCAAGCTGAAGAACCCTCGGCCCTTTCACACGATCGAATGGCAGGGTGACGTTTCATCCACCATAGAAAAGTGCGATACGCTCCCGTCCCGTTCTCGTTTTCGAATTCTAAATGATGAGAACGTTGCGATATCTGAATCTCGTCAGCTTGCTGGTGAGCTGAAGAAGAAGTCGGCGTCCGAGGTTGTTTGGAAGTTTGTTGGTTCGCAGTCCAAGGAAGAGATGAGAGCGGGATCAACGATGCTCTCACGAGAGAATCTACGTGATCCAGCTACCATAAAGAGCCTATTCAAGAGCTACGCTGAGTCGAAAGGACTTGAGGGAGAATCGCTCTCGAAGCTTGATGCTGCTGTTTCAAAGCTTATTGACTCTCTTCCTGAGGACGAGCGTCTTGGAAACGCTAAGTGGTCGATCAAGAAGCTTCGCTGGGACAACACATACTCCTACGGAGCGGAAAACGAGATCAATTTTGAGAATCTCAACGGAATCACGGGTATCTTCGGTCGAAATGCCCAGGGAAAGTCATCGATTCCTGGAACTATCATGTATTCACTGTTCAACACGACTGATCGAGGGCCGATCAAAAACCTTCATATCATCAACACTCGAAAGGATTACTGCAAGGCATCCGTCGAGTTCCAGGCCGGGAATGAGACTTTCCTTTCGGAGCGTCAATCGGTCAAGCACCAGACGAAATCTGGTGTGCAGCACGCCGTCACCCATCTAAACCTTTTTAGGCTCGATCAAGACGGAAATCCCGTGGAGGATATCTCTGGTGAGCAGCGAAGGGATTCCGACAAGGCACTTCGATCCCTAATCGGAACCTCGGACGATTTTCTTCTGACATCGTTTGCAGCGCAGGGAGAGATGAACACCTTCCTGAAGGAACGCGCGACGGCCAGAAAGAATATCCTCTCAAAGTTCCTAAATCTCCAGGTGTTTGACACCTTAAACTTACTTGCGAGAGAGAGCTCAAGCTCTATCAAGTCAGAGCTTCGCAGGACACCAGCTCTTGATATTCGAGCTGCTATCGAAGCGAAGGAGGCGGAGGGCGTCACCCTCCACGATGACATAGCCGTCATTGAACGTGAGAAGAATTCCATCGAATCACACGTTAAGAAACTACGATCGATTCTTGAGCGTGAATCTCCTGGATCATCGCACTCTCTCGATGATATCAGAAATTATGAAAACGACCTTGTAGAGCTTTCTCAGAAGATCGCTAAGAATAACGAAGAGCTGAAGAGAGCTAGATTTGAGAGAGACGATCTCAAAACGAAGATTGAGAAGACGGAGATCATTCTCACGACGGTCGACATAAGCGCTCTTCGATCTGACATTGAGCGAGCGGAGAGAATATCAACCAAGATAAACGACACTCAGATCAAGCTTAGTCTTGAAAGTGAATCTCTGCAGAGGCTGGAGAGGTCTGTTGGCAAGCTCTCTGATGTTCCTTGCGGTGATAAGTTTCCAACCTGCAAGTACATCAAAGACTCTCATGCTGATCGGCTTCTGATCCCTAAGCACCGTGCATCGCTGGACGAGATCAACGCTCTTGTTTATGATCTCAAGCAGAGCTTCGATGCTAGTGACCTTGGAGAGATGAAGGCACGATATGAGAAGTTTAACTCGATCGAGTCAAAGCTTCCAGCAGCTAGAACTTCTTTCACGGCTCACGAGAGTCGTGCAAAGAGTCTAGAATCTCTCGGAGAGTCTTTTGAGAAAGAGTCCCAGAGGGTGAACAAGCTGTTGCAGGAAATCAGAGCTGCAATCTCTGTCTCGGCCCTTGAGGAGGTGAAGAAGATGCAGCTCGAGGTTGACGAGCAGGAGCGAAAGTCACAGGATCTTGCTAAGAGAATTCTCAAGGACAATCAGCGAATTGGAGCTGTCAACTCGGAGGTATCACGCCTCAAGCAGGACGTTGAGAGGATAGAGAAGCTCCAGTCTGACTGGAAGGTGTTTGAGACCATCCTCGCTGCAACAGGTAAGGACGGGATCCCGTTGCAGATCATTGCATCGCAGCTCCCTCGTATTAACAGCGAGATCGCGAAAGTCCTGACCGGGGTCTCCAATTTTAGTGTCGATCTTGTCGCCAACGAGGAAGACGGAGATCTAGAGATCTTTATCGACTACGGAGACTCACGACGTCCGATCGAGCTCTCTTCTGGTATGGAAAAGATGATTTCATCGCTCGCAATAAGAACCGCCCTGATCGAGGTTTCAGCTATTCCGAAGCCCGATCTGTTCATCATTGACGAAGGATTTGGCGCTCTTGATGATACGAATCTTGAATCTTGTGCTCGCCTCTTAACATCTCTCAAGCGCAACTTTAAGAATATACTTGTGATCTCGCATGTCGATAGCATCAAGGACATTGTTGATAACGTCATAGAGATTTCCCATGATGGTATTGACGCAAGCGTGAGGTATTGATTGCTCGGAAGGGTAGAGGGTAAGGTTGGATACAGGATTATCAAGAGGGGTGAGGCATCTGTGGATGTTGCCCCTCTTGATTGCTTGCTTTGCAAATCCGTTCTTATCGATGAGATGGACGAGATTTCCATCGTAAGGTCAGGTTGCTGCTTTGACTGTGAATCTGAGATTGTTGATCCAAATCGACCAAAGTGGATTCTAGGGTGGAGACCAGACCAAACCGTCATTTGTGAAATAAGGAGCAGGAGACTCTCATCACCTCACTCGAGAGTGCATATTTAGCTTAGGAGAGATATCTGAGATGCACCTTTCAACAAAAGAAATTAATGCCCTGGGACATATAACGCAACGTGGGTGGGGCGTTTCATCGATGCCAAACGCAGTGACGTGCTCATTGACCGGAGACACTATCACCATGAAGTTCATGACAGTAGTGCACTTCGCAGCGGAGGATTCACTAAGGAGCCAGGTCGAGAGGATAACTAACGAGTCCATAGACATTCTTACGAAGTGCGTTGCTGACACGAAGAAGCAGTTCAAAGAATTAACCGGTAGGCCTCTTTCTCTGAAGGAGGTTACGAACAGGGACTCGCTTGAGATAATTTCTGCAACAAATCTGTCCCCACGTCGTGTAGCTTATTACAGGAGACAGGTCGTCCTCAGTGTAATGTAAGATGGCTGTCCTATCAAAAGACAAGCAAGTTGCAGAGATAGTTGCTTGTGGAAAGAAATCATCGTACTTCATAAACAAGTACATTAAGATCCAGCATCCGACTCGCGGACTTGTTAGTTTTGACACTTACAAGTTTCAGGATGAGTGCCTTGACAAGTTTGAGGATCATCGCTTTAATGTCATTTTAAAGTCAAGGCAGCTTGGAATCTCCACTCTTGCCGCTGCATATGCCCTCTGGCTTGCTCTTTTCTACAAAGATAAGTCGATCCTCATTATCGCTACCAAGCTGGCTGTCGCGCAGAACTTCATCAAGAAGGTGAAGGTCATGCTTCAGAACCTTCCGTCGTGGATCATCATGCCATCGATGAAGTCTGACACCAAGCAATTAGTTGAATTTAGCAATGGATCGTCTATTAAGGCGATTCCAACTTCTGATGACGCAGGCCGTTCAGAGGCTCTTACGCTCTTGATCGTTGATGAAGCTGCGTTCATCGGAAACTTCGACGATCTCTGGACTGGTCTATACCCCACACTCTCAACTGGTGGTCGAGCGATTGTTCTTTCGACGCCTAACGGCGTTGGAGGGCAGTACCACAAGCTGTACGTTGAGGGTCACGCAGGGCTCAACGAGTTTAATGCTATCAAGCTTCCTTGGGACGTTCACCCTGAGCGTGACCAAGTATGGTTTGACAACGAATCAAAAAATATGACGAGGAAGCAGATCTCCCAGGAGCTGCTTTGCGACTTTGCAGCATCAGGTGATACATTCCTGAATGCGAATGATCTTGAGTACATCATCCTTGGTACCCAGACACCCATAGAGCGCTGGGGACCTGAGATGTGCGTCTGGGTCTGGAGGTATTTTCTTCCTGATCACAAGTACCTCATAGCAGCTGACGTTGCAAGAGGCGACGGGGCTGACTACTCAAGCTTTCACGTTATCGATACGACGGCTGGTGAGCAAGTATGCGAATTCAAGGGTAAGATACCACCCGACCAGTTCGCAGTCCTTCTGGTTGAAGCAGGACTGCGATACGGAAGAGCTCTAATCTGTCCTGAAAACAACAGCTATGGTTACGCAGTGTGCATGAAGCTGAAAGAGCTTGGATACCCGAACCTCTACTACAAGGACAAGCGATATTTGTATTTGGGGGCGGCAGCTGGATCTGAGGACATCGCGAACATCGGTTTCACGACAGGACCCTCGAACAGAACAAAGATCCTCACTAAGCTTGAAGAGGTTATCAGAAACAAGCAGATCAGGATCAGGTCCACGAGAATGGCAGAAGAGTTGAAGACTTTCACGTGGATAGGACAAACTGCGAAAGCCATGAGAGGATACAACGACGATCTTGTGATGGCACTTGCGATCGCAATTTGGCTATACGATACGAACGTTGACTTCTCCAAACACAGTCAGGAGATGAGTCGAGCCATGCTTGCCGCTTTCTCGGTCAACAAGAGAGATCACGACGAGCAGCCGTTCGTCCCTCACTCTAAAAACGTGATGTCTCCTATCATGATGGACGCCTCACCAAAAAGTGCTGTGGGAAATTTGAATCCCTACGCTCACTTTGGGTGGTTAATCAGGGATTGATTTAAGTTCCCAAATTATCTAATAGAATTGAGATCGAAATGCCAGAAAATAACAATAGAAATCTATTCCAGAAGCTGACCCAACTCTTCAGAGCTGGTCCCGTCATTCGTCGTAAGGTGAAGAACTATTCTGAGCCTACGGCGTCGTCCGCGTATGAGATGTTCAGGAAGAACCAATCCGACATATACTCAAGCACCGTGTCAGCCTACGGAGCTTTCGATCGTATGTCAAGGTACTCCGACTTCTCAGAAATGGAAGCAACACCTGAAATTGCATCGGCGCTTGACATCTACGCTGAGGAAACAGTTTCCCAGGATGAGAAGGGCCAGGTCCTCCACATTTACTCCGAGAATAGAAGGATCAGGGAGCTTTTAGAGACTCTCTTTAACGACACCCTGAACATCGAATTTAATCTACCGATGTGGACAAGAAATATCTGCAAGTACGGTGATTTCTTCCTATTCAACGATGTTCATCCGAACTACGGAATTATCAACGGCTACCCTATCCCTATCTCAGAGATGGAACGTGAAGAGGGATACGACCCGAAAGATCCAATGGCTGTTCGTTTTCGTTGGATCACTCGTGGCAACCAAGTTCTCGAGAACTGGCAGATCTCACATTTCCGGCTCCTCGGCAACGACGCTTTTCTTCCGTACGGCTCATCAGTTCTTGAGTCTGCACGTCGAATCTGGCGCCAGCTGATCCTTATGGAGGACGCGATGCTTGTTTATCGCATTGTCCGTGCTCCTGAGCGTCGAGTTTTTTACATTGACGTCGGTAACGTACCCCCGGAGGAGGTTGCCAACTACATGGAGCAGGCTCAGACAAGCTTGAAGAGAAACAAGGTTGTTGACAAAGCTAACGGGAAGATGGATCTTCGCTACAATCCGCTCTCGGTGGATGAGGACTACTTCATTCCGGTCCGTGGCGGTGAGACTGGAACCAAGATCGATTCGCTGGCTGGCGGAACAAACGCAGCAGCCATCGAGGACGTCCAGTATATCCAGAAAAAACTCTTCGCCGCGCTCAAGATTCCAAAGGCTTACCTTGGGTATGATGAAGACATCGGCGCGAAATCTACCCTTGCCCAGGAGGATATACGTTTCTCGAGGACAATCTCCAGGATCCAGAAGGTCGTTGTTTCCGAGCTAAACAAGATGGCAATGATTCACCTGTATGCACATGGCTATGAAGGTGAGGACCTGCTTGACTTCACACTGAAGCTCTCGAACCCTTCAACAATCGCGCAGCAGCAGAAGCTTGAGCTTATCTCATCACGATTTGATATCGCTGCAAAAGCACCAGAGGGAATAGTCGATCGTCGTTGGGTTCGTAAAACAATCATGGGCCTCACTGATGAGGAGATTGATGAGATTAAGGACGGCAGACGCAAAGACAAGAAGGAAGACGCAGACCTTGAAGCCCAGCCAGGTCCCGCAGCCGGTGGCGCTGAAGGTGCCCCTCCTGATGCAGGTGCTGCTTTGACAGCAGGCTATGAGCGTCCAGGGGACATCGTTTCAGCTGGAGTCACAAGACCCGCCATTCTATCGATAGAGAATGAAGATCTCCCTCTAAAAGCTGAGAAGGCGATCAGAAATGTCTTTGGGCGGACAAGTGAGGTCGAGCGTGACAGAAGCACAGCTGCCTCGGTGGATATGCCAGATATGTTCAAGATGGTCGGCACCGGAAAGTGGGCACGCGACCAGGACACATCTAACAGGGTGTTTGACGAGGACGAAATTTTATCGGTAGCCCTTGAATCAAAGGGAGAGTACAGCTTGGTTGAGAAACTTTACGACGAACCTCCATTTTCTAAGCCTAAGATGACTTCGCGGCTAGGTTCTTCTTTGAAAGATATGCGGAGCAAGATAGGTATGGGAAGCAGCTCTCTCATCGCTGAGTCTTTGGAGAGCTCAAACAAGTTAGGAAACACAGATGAGTAACCAGCACAACAAGAAGAGGAACGTGGGAATTATCTACGAGCAGTTGCTTCATAGGGCTTCTGCTGCGCTGGTCGATAATGACGCCACAACAGCATCCAAATGCACCTCTCTGATAAAGAAGTACTACAAGCCCGGAACAGAAGTCTTCAAGGAGTTCAGGCTCTTTCAGGCTCTCATAAATACCACTGTGAAGTCAGATGCGCTTGGGTTGAGACTGATCCAGGAGGCACGCCGGGGTGTTCATATATTCTCGCCCCAACAGCTTGAAGTTGAGAAGTCTCTGCTGATTAGGGACATTAACAAGACTCTAAATGATCCTAATTTCTTCAACCAACCTGTGAAAGAGTATAAGCTGTTTGCCACCGTTCAGACGCTGATGAACGACTGGCGTCTTGAAGAGGACGCTAATCTCGGCAGGCTGGTTGATTACGAGACAAAGCTTCTTGAGTGGATGATGGGGGAGAAGGTCGAGAAGCCTAACATCTCTGAGCTCACTACGAAGGACGTTAACTCATTCACGGTGAAAGTGATGAACGAAAAGTTCGAGAAGAAGTGGGGCGATAAACTCAACGAATCGCAGAAATCGCTTATTCGAGACTACATCCACGGTAAAGTTGACGAGAGCACTTTGAGCAGCATCAAGAAACGTGCACTTCGTGGACTCGGACGTCTGAGAGAATCAACCGACAACCAGATACTGATGGAAAAGCTTGACAACGTTAAGAGCGTTGTTGAGGCAGCAGACACCAGCAAATTGGACGATGACGGAATCGTTAAGTTCATGCAGATAACTCATCTTTACCAGGAGCTGGAGGCTGAAAATGAATGATCGTGCCCTAACACTCTTAACGGAGTGGGCTCCATTTTTTTATGACGCAAAGTCAATCAAGGAAAATAGAGAGCAGAACGGTGGAAAGCTGATTATGAAAGGCATCCTGCAGAAAGCTGAGACGCTTAATCAGAACGGCAGAATCTACCCAAGCGACATACTTGATCGTGAAGTTCGAAACTATCAGAAATTTATTCGAGAAAATAGGGCATTGGGCGAATGTGATCATCCTGACTCGTCAGTTGTCGAGCTGAAGAAAGTGAGTCACATTATCCGCGAAGCTCACATGGAGGGTAACACCTGCTACGGTACTGTTGAGATTCTTGACACCCCCTGCGGAAAAATCCTCCAGAGTCTTGTTGAGGCGGGTGTCACCCTTGGAATCTCTTCTCGAGGAGTGGGGTCAACCAAGAAGTCTGGTGAGCATCAGATCGTGCAGGATGACTTTCAGCTCATCTGCTGGGACTTTGTTTCCGAACCGAGCACCCCCGGCGCCTTCATGATGAGAGAGGGACGTCAAGTATCTTCATCAGAGCTTGCTTGCACATTTAATCGTAGTGATAGAATCGATAGAATATTCAACGATATTCTAACATGGAAGAGGTAATGGCATCATTAACTAGAACTGAATTAAAAGACATCGTGAAAGAGTGCTTGCTCGAAGTTCTTCTCGAGGGAATTAGACCGAATGAGAGCACGATCGGAGAGAGCACTCGTAAGCAGTCCACCACGGTCGGAAAAAAGCATCTCGACAGCACAGCATTTGGGCAGGGAGCCTCAAGGATAGCTGAGCAGGCACAGGGGCGCCGCCTGCCGACAGCCTCCTCTCCCATGATCTCGCAGCTCGCAGCTGAATTTCCAAAGGAGCAACGCGGTGTCATGTCGGAAATATTTGCTGACACTGCACGAAGCACGTTCCAGGCACAGCAAACTGCTGAGAGAAATCCAGCAGCCGCAGCATCTCTGATATCAGGAGTTCCGGATGTTGACCCAATGTCACTTTTCGAGGGCGCTTCTGGTTGGGCTGATTTAGCTTTTGCTACCTCGAAAAAGTAGCAAAATCATTATCATCGTATATTTACACTTGATGTTCACAAGGAGACTCCAAAATGTCCAATATCGTTAACCTTACCCCCGCCATCCTTCGTAAAATCATCAGCGAAGAGAAGAAGAAGCTTGCAAAGAGAGCCAGAGTTTTGAAGAAGCCGTCCGGCACGTCGCAGGCAGTTGAGAAGGTCGCGAAGCAGACTCGCGAAGTTGAAGCGAAGGATATGGCTCACACCCTGGCTAAGGAAGTTTCGCACTACAAGGAGCTTCAGAACGAGGCGGCTCGTCTTGCGGTTGAGCTTTCCGAGATCAATGAAGCCCGCCAGCAGATTCGCGCTCGTATCCTTGAGCAGCTCTGATCAGCATAGTTAGTCTGGAGGACGAGAAACATGCCTGGAAAGTATCCAACCATTAATTCAATATCAACTGACCGTAAGCCTTTACAACCGGGCGACGGTTTGGGTCTCTCAAATTCCGACACGCCTACGCTTCTTGCGATGTTCAAAAATTCTCCAATCTACACGATCACGGCTGAAGATTACAGAGCAACTGCTAAGGGTTATTTACAGCCCGTCACGCAGTCAGATACGGACAACTTTCCGCATTTCGCCACTCCTGTGACCATGGACTATCAGGGAGCTCCTGATTTCCCGACAGATCCTACGCTGTATGAGGGTCGTTATCTCCCGTATCTCGTTGCTCCGACCGACCCTGCTGCTGGGACAGACGGAACTTCTTCTGGAGCTATTAGAGAGCCGAACGACAACTTCGGTAGCGGCCTCAAGGTCACTGAGGTCACACCCGTCGACACCTCTGCGGAAATTTCGACCACGACCATCGATGGTCCTCCGGGCCCGATCGGCCCTCTCGGCCAGAGTCCCGCTCACGCGAGCAATCCTGGCTCCCAGTCCTGATAGGGCCACGATGTCCCACAGAAAAATTAGCGAGGCGAACAATCCCAACTACGATGCTCTTACCGGTCAACGTGGCGACATCATCGTTCGAAACGATAAACCAAGATTATCGCAGTCGGGATGGCCTTACATACAGAAAGCAGAGTACGATGTCGATGATGAGGATACTATAGACGATGAAGAAGACCTGGAGACGCAGGTTGCCATCGCAAATATGTCTGGACAGGGACATATACCTTGGGACTCATACGCGAAAAGAGCAGCTGACAAGAGAACTCGAGTCGGAGCTGACTTTAGCATGCATGAGCAGACGACGGGACGAGGAATTTCACCGATCCCTGATCTCTACAAGAATAAGCAGGGAATTCTCGGTGTTGGCGCGGATGGACCCTCCATCCGTCCTGCCCCTGCAAGAATCTCACTTGCGGGTTCGAAAGCCGGATACTCCAGCTCCCTTCCGCTTAGGGACGCCGGGTCAATGGAGCCGGCATACACACTTGAAGAAATTCCAGCACCGGATGAGCTCACCCTGATCAGACTCCGTCGATTGATAAGATCGATCCATTTGCAGCAGGAACTCGAAAAACCCTGAACGCTGATATAGTTAGTTCAGCATAGGAATCACAGAATGCCGAATTTGTACGATGAAGCAATCGCAGATGCTAAGTCATTGAGAGAGATGGCTGAGCGCAGCGCGCGCAACAAGATCATTGAATCCATTTCTCCCCAGATCAGAAGGCTCGTCGAGAAGCAGATTCTAGCTGAGCAGGACGACGAGGACGCTGCTGACGATGAGATTCCTAATCTCGACCTCGAGCCGCTGCCCGATGATATTCCCGCCGACCCTGCTCTCACCGCTGGACCCTACACCCCATCAGCCCCTATGATGGGTGGCGTTCAGACCCCCGATAACGGAGAGGAAGTCACCCACACCGTTACGACCAAGACTGCGTCGGGGACCGAGGTCAAGATCAACGTGCGGGTCGACAAGCACGGTGAGGCATCTGCAACGGCCGACGCGGACGCTGCTGAGGGCGATGACGTTGATATCTCCCTGAGTAAGGAGAGTCTCGAGCGGCTCGCGGACATGATCCTCGGAGAGCGTCGTCAGAAGAAAGCTTCTCTTGGCACCGTTCGCAGGCAGTTTGAGTCTCTTAAGAGAGTCTCAAAGAACCTACCACTTAGAGAGAGCGTAAATTTTCGTGCTGCCTACACCATTTTGGTGAAAAATATGAATGATTTTAACAATCACATCATATCTAATGGTAGCACCCCCGCTATTCGGGGACGTTTTAATAGCATCGTAAAGGAGATGAAGCAAATGTCAAACAGCGCAAGATTCCGTCGCTTGCTTGAGGAGATGGAGAGCACGAAGCCCCGCCTTCGCAGGGAAGCAAAGATTGTTTTTGATCCGACAGACCTCGAAGGTCTTGACGACGAAGATTTCAAGACCAAGCTCCAGGGTATGAGCTTCGGCGTTGAGTTCGGCGAGGACAGCGAAATGCCCGTTGACGTCGCAGGCACGGGCGCGGGCACCGACCTTGAGGCTGGAGCCCCTCCTGCCCCTCCCGCTCCATCAGAGCGCGACCTCGACGAATATGACATGGAAGAGATGGACAGCATGTACGAGGAAATGGGCGAGGACGACGAGGACGACGAGGAAGAGACGGACAACATGGACGACATGGAAGAGGGCGACGAAAATGGTCGTTCTTTCCACGTTGATGAGTCCATGCTTCGTGCTGAGCTTCGCCGTCTCCGCGAGAACAAGGGCCACCCCAACGCCAAGAAAGTTGCTTACAACTTTGGTGGTGGTAAGGCGACAAAGCATCTCGTCATGCAGTCAAAAGATTCAGATCTTAACGTCAACGAGGGCGATGAAGAGTCCAATGAGGCGGAGGAGGTTGCAGAGAAGGCTCTGAGAGTTGCCAAGAAGGCGACCGAAGTTGCCAAGGAAGAGCGGAAAGCTAGAGTCGAGGAGGCCCGCAAGAATCAGGCTCTCAAGACAAAGCTCGCTGAGACTGATCGCGCAAATGCTACCCTGCGCGAGCAGCTTGAGGAGGTCAACCTGTTCAACGCTAAGCTTCTATATGTCAATAAGCTTATGCAGAACCGCGACCTTTCTCCACGCCAGCAGAGGGCGATCGTTGAATCGCTCGATTCTGCCAAGTCAGTTAGGGAGGCAAAGCTTCTATTCACCAGCCTGACCGAGTCCCTTAAGCCGAAGTCAGGAACAGTGAATGAGGGTAGGATTCTTGGATCATCCTCCAGATCGACGCGGTCAGGTAGCTCAACAGCCACCCTGAATGAATCCGTCGAGGTGGATCGTTGGGCTATCCTCGCAGGTATCAAGTAGGACAAGCGATTGTCCGTTAGTTTTTGATCTAACACATAAAATTGGAGAAACAAATGTCTAAGACTTTTACACTCGATCAGCTCAGCGAAGGTATTCGCGGGCGCAACGTCGGGGCGGAGAACAGCCGTCTCGTTGAGAAGTGGGGCCGCACTGGCCTGCTTCGTGGCCTTGATGGCACCAGCCGTGAGAACATGGCTCGCCTTCTCGAGAACCAGACCTCCGCTCTCCTCCGCGAGGCTAACTCCCTCTCGACCGGTGGCGGCGGCGGCGTGGGCTCGGGCGACATCCGTGGCTTCTCGAACATCGCGTTCCCCATCGTCCGCCGCGTCTTCGGTGGTCTCGTTGCGAACGAGCTCGTCTCGATCCAGCCAATGTCGCTTCCTTCCGGCCTGCTCTTCTACCTGGACTACACCTACGGTTCGAACGTCGGTGGTAACGCTGGCGTGGATCTTGACGCAAACGCAACAAAGTCAACCTACACCGCTGGTCAGTCAATCTACAACAGCCCGGTCGGTAAGGGCATCCGGAGCGGATCTCTCGCGACGGGTGGTATGTATGATCTCGTGGGCTCTGGTTACAGTCGCGTCCACGCTCAGACTGTTGTGACTCTCTCCGCAACAGGTTCGTTCCTCGGTTCGATGGGCTTCAGCCAGGTAGCGACAAGCTTCATCTTCGCTTCCGGTACCGACGGTCGCCTCATAGGCTTCGATCCCCAGATCACAACCGCAATCGAAGGCGCAGAAACCTTCAAGTTTGCAATTGTTCCGACCGGGCCGCTCTCCTCCTCCATGGATCAGACACTCGTCAAGGATATTGCGCTCTTCACGA